>Ga0307434_1001639_pt1 | contig 11758 bp, 11 predicted proteins | sample SalMarWE160220MG_FD_202156 | JGI IMG/M metagenome (GOLD analysis project Ga0307434, IMG submission 202156) | Salt marsh sediment microbial communities from the Plum Island Ecosystem LTER, Massachusetts, United States - WE1603-220 | ecosystem: Environmental > Aquatic > Marine > Intertidal zone >... | reverse complement strand
AATTCCTTAGTGATCATGTAAACTATCCTGAATCTATATGCCGCCATCCCAAAAACGGGGAGCCTACAAGAACGGAGAGTATTACCATAGGTTCCTTCATCATGAAACCCGAAGAAAATGTAATGCTCGTAGCCGATGGAAATCCGTGTCAAAAAGAATTTCAGCGGTTCAAGCTTTAAATGTGAACAGGTGGGAGCATAATACCCAGAAGGATGAATTAACTTCGTTCTTTATCGCAGACCAACGAAATGTGGGGCTTTATAAGTTATAGAGATAATAATGATCTTAGATAGTGCTCAAGCAGAGAGGGACACGGTAAAAGTGCCGCCTAAAAAAATATATATATATGGTGGCGAGAAAAAGACCATGGATTTTGTTTGCACCGAATAACTCTGCCCAAATGAAGCCCCCACCGTTAGAAAGACGTGTACTTACTTTGGGACACAGCTGAAAAAGCTTGGCCCTATATCGCCGAAGGGCGTGATTTCATCTTTAATGCTTGGTGGATTGCTACTTTTTTAGGTATAGTGATTATGGTCACTGTTTTAGGGTTTAACTTGCTTGGCGATGGCCTCAGAGCCGTGCTTGATCCACGGCTTCGTGGGAGGCACCGAAATGGAATAAAAGAGGGGAAAATAAACAGAATAATGACTTTAAGAGATACTTGGAATCGAATAAGAAAGGAACTTCTGCAAAGCTTGTCTAAGTTTGACAGCAAGAAGTTGGTTTTATCTAAAAAGGAGGCTGATAATGACAGCGATTCACTTTCACGGACTCACTATTACTGAAAGCGATCCCTACGAACGTGGGTACCACCATGGTGCAAGAGCTAAAAAACGAGATTGAAGAACATATAGAAATTTAGGGGAAGTACTTTAGAGAGAAATTGCACCTAACAAGCGATATACTTTTTGCTGAAGCGCGGAAAATATGGCCATTCATCGTAGAATATTCACCAGAGATTAGCGAAGAGATAAAAGGGAGCAGATGGAGCACAGTTTAAGATCGAAGAAATTGTTGCTTTGAATGCTATTAATGAATTATATATTAACCAACAATGTGAAATATTCGAGCGTACATCATTTGGGGTTACTGGGGGGCAATTATTGGTGATAAAACCTACATAGGGCAGATAGACGACTTGATGCCCGGGGAGGCAAAGTTTGGTGTCATATTAGAATTCAGACAAGCAATGCTCATATACTGGGGTTCTCGTTCGCTGGTGCTCTGCCAATCATCGGAATGAATGCAGAGGGCATTTCGCTTTGCATCAACGCTTTATATGATGGTAGATCGAGGCCAGGAGTTCATGTGGCCGTGATTACTGCGAACATATTGCGGCAAAAGACGATTGGACAGGCTCTTTATTCGATTGCACGGGCGAAGAGGGCAACTTCAATTAACTTTTTCATTTGTGATCGGCACGGCGAGCTATATGCTGTGGAGATGACACAGGATCGGTATGTTGCCTTATATGGACAAGATTATCTTGTGCACACCAACCACTTTCTGTTACGTGACTTACTAACACTCGATTCACGGGAAAGGGATTTTGCTCTGGGGAAAGGCACTAGCCATAGTACGTTACAACAGAATATGCAAGCTCTTGCATAGAAATTATGGGAGTATTGCCAAGTCAAAGCTAAAAGAGTTTCTTGCTGACCATGTGAACTATCCTGAGTCTATATACCGTTACCGTCACTCTAGCGATCCTAAATCTGCTCGGCGGACAATTGCCGTGTTCGTCATGGACCCTACAGAAGGTAAAATTCTTGTTGCCGATGGTAATCCTTGCCAAGCAAGATTCTACGAGTACCAAGTTTAAAGCCCGAATCAAAAGCAGTTAATAAATAAAATAGTGGGTTGTAAAAAGGAAGATTGTGATGGATGAACTCTTAAGAGTAATGGATATACTGGAGTACCCTTGGGTAGACGGGAATAAGGTGAGCGCCGGGTTAAAAGAATGTGGTGCTCACCATGTGGAGGTACACGGGTAGAGGGAGAGCAGGGATTCACGGAGTTTGTGCAAACTCGTATAGAAAGTAAGATTAAGCACGTTAGTATCGATAGTTGTGGTAGCTTTAAGCTATAGGGATCTATTTTGCTAAAGATTTGTTTCCACCAGTTGATAGAAGAGTTTTTGCCGCTACAATACAAGTGGGGGCGTAACCTAAACTTTGGAAGATTCTTTTTTTTATGGGCAATAGTTGGTGCAACAATACAATTGTTAGGTGGTACCGAAAAGTAAATAGGTATACTGTTTGCAACGGGATTACTTATGTTAAACTCAAGAGCAGGTTGGCAGGGCTTGTTTCTCTAATAATAAGGACTATACTTGAGAAATCTTACGGCGAAAAAATCAAAACACCCATGTAAATTACGACTGCTGGATTCATTGCTGGTTTCACACTTTACAGCTTCTTTACAAGCACAATAAAGTTACTCAGTAAGAAGAAGTAAAGAAAGGCAAAAAGATAGGATTAGAAGATGAAAAAGATAAAAGTAGGTCTTATAAGAGTTGTTACTCTGCAGGACGAGAAATTGTTAAATGCACATGTAGATATCCTTATGAAAAATTTTGAGAGCCTTGTTGTAGAATCAAAGTACATTCCAGATCAACCCGAAGGAATACATGATGTATGACCTGTACCCGATTAGCTGGACACATAGAAAGTCTGTAGAGACAGAGAAGATTGCAGTTCCTAAGATATTAGACCTTGCTGAAGAATTTGAAAGGAAGGGTGTAGATGTTGTATTTATAAGCTGTGCTGCTGACCCCGAGGTTGAAGTAGTTCGAAAATTTTTAAAAATACCCGTCATTGGCGCAGGATCTGCATGTGCTTCCGTAGCGCTGAGTTTGGGAAACAAAATAGGAACCCTTGGCATAACTGAAGAAGTGCCAGAAGTAATGGCCAAAATCTTAGGGGATAAACTTGCATTTAATATTAAACCTGACGGTGTAAATACTACGATAGATCTATTTTCAAAAGAAGGCAGAAAAAATGTATTAAAGGCGGCTATTTTATTGAAAGAGAAAGGATGCGACACCATAGCTTTGTCTTGTACAGGAATGTCAACAATAGGTTTATACCAAGAGATAAAGCAAAGTATAGTAATCCGGATTGTAGATCCTGTGCTTGCTGCAGGGACCTTAATTGCTTATTTGCAACTTTAAAGAAGAGTTAGTACATGGATAGATTGAAATTGACAGATGAAATTGTAGAAGCTGCCGTCCTTGGAGGATGTGTGCTGGGTGGTGGAGGAGGGGGTTCCTTGGAAGAGTGTAGGAGAATTGGTCATTTTGCTGTGAGCCTTTCTTCTCAGGAGCTGATTGACATAATAGATATAGATAAAAATTCTGTCTTGATTAATGATCTGCTGTTGGTGCCCTTTCAGCCAAAAATGCCTATGTTGAGCCAATCCACTGTATTGGTTCCAAATAAGCGAGAAACATATGGCAAGATGTCATATGTTAAAAGGTAAAAATATAAATTTTAAATGAGCGAATAAAATATAAATGAAAGGAGTAATTAATTATGGATAAAGAGGACCAAAAATTGATAGACTATATCGATAATAACAAAGAAGAGATATGTTCCCTTGTAAGGAAACTTGTATCGATTCCCAGTGTTAATATTCCAGGCGAGAAAGTAGGCAAACAGCTCGAAATTGGAAATTTTCTTTACAAAAAATTTCAGGAGATAGGTTTGGATAACATACATTTTCAGGATGTCTATCCTGGAGCAAGAAATGTATTGGGAGAAACTCTTGCATCTTCAAGAAAAATAGGAATAATCTTTAATGGTCATACAGATACTGTTCATATTGAAAATATGACAATAGATCCCTTTGGCGGATCAGTTCTGGATGGAAAGATTTATGGTCGTGGCACTGCCGATATGAAATCTGGTTTAGCTGCTGCGATTATTGCAGTTAAAGCTATTTTGGATCTCAATATAACTCTTTCAAAACGTATTTTGTTAACTGCAGTTGTAGATGAGGAAGGCTTAGGGAGAGGTATTAATAAGTTAATATCAGAAGGCATTAAAGCTGAATACGGCATTGTTGGGGAACCCACATGCTATGGTGGTAGTTTGAAGTTTGCTATTGCCCATAAAGGTCGAGCAGAGTTAGAAGTGACTGTGGAAGGCAAGGCTTCCCATGGATGTGAACCAACATTAGGCATTAATGCAATATCAAAGATGTGTGGGGTAGTCCAGGCTATCGAGAAAGATCTTCCAAAAAAGCTAAGTATAAACTCCCACCCTCTTCTGGGAACAGGTACAGTTAATGTAGGTGTTATTAATGGTGGAACTCAATCCAATATTGTACCAGATATTTGCAGAATAAAAATAGATAGACGTACTTTACCTGGAGAAAATTTAGCAGATGTTCAAACTGAAATTGAAGATATTCTTGAAAAACTTAGAAAAAAAGATCCAGAACTAAATGTTTCTATAAAACTAACAAAACATACAATAACACGAAGCTCTCAACCGATGGAAATTTCACCTGATGAGAAGATTGTAAAAGCAGCTAGTTCAGCTGTTGAGCATATTATGGGTACTCCTGCATTAATGTGGGGTTCACCAGGGTATACCGATGCGAGTCCAATGGTAAATAAGGCAAAGATACCTACAATACTACTTGGTCCTGGGCGTGTAGGTCATACTCAAGATGAACATGTACATATTGATGAGGTTATTAATTGTGCAAAAGTATATGCTTTGATTATGAAATCTATTTGTAAGTAATATGGGAAGTTCAGGTTTTGGATTCTTTTTGTTAGGTGCTCTAATAGTTGCATTATTAGGGGGCCTCTATACCAAATGCCAGTAGGTTAATTGATTGGTTTTATGATTTTTACTGCTGTTGCACGGTTATCAGAAATGATAGTTGGGCTAGCAGCAATGCATGCAGGTTGGTTTCCAGGGTTTGCAACTGCCTTAATATTTCTAGTACTGGGGATAATATTGGGTTTTCCACCTCTAGCTTTATGTTTTATGGTAGGATATATTGCGTCCATCGGAGGGGCATATGCAGATATGGGTTATGATTTAAAAGCCGGATGGATTTTAAGAGGAAAAGGGACAAATCCAGCATTTGAAATGGAAGGTAGAAAACAACAGTATTGGGCAGAACTTCTTGGTTTAATAGTTGCAGCAGTATTTGTTTTAATATTTTATAAGGGCTATTTCACAAGTGATCTTTTTCCGCCAGTCAGCAGGGTGTTTGTAGCAACTATTAATTCTGGGACAACTGCTGGGATAGCAAAATGGCTACTAATATGGGCAATACCCGGTGCCATAATCCAATTTATTGGTGGGCCAAAAAGACAGTTGGGAATTTTATTATCTACGGGCTTACTAATCTTTAATCCAATCGCCGGGTGGACTGCGGTAGTTGCTCTTATTACAAGAGCTATTTTGTTGAAAAAATATGGTAAAGGTATTGAAAATTCAATGTACGTTCTAGCGGGTGGCTTTATCGCAGGGTCTGCCATTGTTTCATTCGGAACGGGAACAATCAAGGCATTTGTGCGAAAAGTCTGAAGAATTTGAATAGTGCCCCCCCACAATAAGGGGGGGGCATGTAAACGCTTTTTGAAGTGAAATATAGACTTATTTAAAAAGGAGGAAATGTATATGCAAAAATCAAAAATAGGACTTATTAGAGTACTATCAGTAAAAGACAAAAAGTTAGCTGGAGCCCATGGAAGATTGATAGAAAAACATTTTCCAGATTTGCAAATTATCTCTGAGTGCATAAAAGGTCAACCAAATGGAATATACGATGAAGAGACTGAGAAAATGGCGATTCCTAAAATTGTTCAGATGGGCGTTCGTCTTGCAAATAAAGAAAAAGTTAAGGCAATCATTGTTAGTTGTGCGGCTGATCCGGGCGTAAGCGAATTAAGAAAATTAGTACAAATCCCGGTTATTGGTGCAGGAAGTTCTGTTGCTGCTCTTGCCTTGTCATACAGCACTAAAGTTGGGACACTTGGTATTACTGAACAAACTCCTGAAATAATGCAAGAAATTCTTGGTGATCATCTATTAGCAGAGGCAAGACCAGTAGGCGTCAAAACAAGTTTAGACCTAATGACTGATAAAGGAATGGAGAATGCTTTCAAATCTGTAAAATATCTTAAAGAAAAAGGAGCTGAAGTTATAGCACTTGCCTGCACTGGCTACTCAACAATAGGAATTGCTAATGATCTAGAAAAAGAAGTAGGAATACCTGTTTTGGATGCTGTTATTGCCGCTGGTCTGTTTGCATGGCATTTTACAAGGGGATCAGAATCAATATGATAAAGATAGATGAAGAGATGGTAAAAAATGCAGTCTTAGGAGGTACCCTTCTTGGAGGAGGGGGTGGAGGAAGTCTGAAAGAAGGAGAGAAATTAGGAGAACTTTCATTAGCTGTGGGCATTCCTACTTTGATTAGTTTAGATGAGTTGCCAGATGATGCACTCCTGGTTACTGTTTCTGCCGTTGGAGCTCCTGCTGCTAAAGAGCAGTATCTCAAGCCCATACATTATGTTAAAGCGATTCAGCTTATAGAAGAAGCAGGGGTGAAAGTTGATGGACTTATAACCTGTGAAAATGGTGGACTTGCTACACTGAATGGATGGTTTCAGTCAGCTGTGCTGGGGATTCCAGTCGTTGATGCCCCCTGTAATGGAAGGGCACACCCCATCGGAGTAATGGGCTCTATGGGGCTCCATAAGAGTAAAGGTTATATTTCAAAACAAGTTGCAGTAGGAGGGGATCGAGATAAAGATAGATATTTAGAAATATATATAGTTGCAAATATAATTGAGGCATCCAGAATTATTAGACAGGCAGCAGTAATAGCAGGAGGGTTAGTAGGTGTAGCCAGGAATCCAGTAACCGTTAAATATGCCCGGGAGAATACCGCTGTAGGAGGGATAAGCCAGGCTATTGAACTTGGAAAGATTATGCGAGAAGCTAAAGAAAAAAGTCCTGAATACATGATAGAAAGAGCTGTAGAATTTCTGAGAGGTAGAAAAGTAATGGAAGGAAAAATTCAAAACGTAAAGCTAAAGACCATAGGTGGATTTGATGTAGGAAATGTTACGGTAATAGATGAAAAGGAACTTTATGAATTAACATTCTGGAATGAATATATGTGTCTGGAGAATAAAGGGCAAAGAATCGGAACTTTTCCTGATTTAATAGCCACGGTTGATCTGGAAACAGGAGTACCCTTACCAACAGCAGAGGTGAGAGAGGGCCAGAATGTTGCAATCTTGCATGTTCCAAGACAAGAGCTGAATCTTGGAGCGGGAATGAAGGATCCAGAAATATTTAAACAGATAGAGGAAGTAACAAATAAACAGATTATAAAATATTCTTTTTTGGAGGCGGTCAAATGTTGAAACAAGTATTAGAGGTATTTGAACTTTTAGATAGTAAATATATAAACGGCCAGAAAATTGCGGATTTTTTAAAAGGAAGGGGGTTAGAAAAGATTGAGGTACAGAGAATAAGTGAAAATACAGGCTCGACAGATTTTATAAAAATAATAATCCCTGGTACTAATGGAAAACAGAAAGGAGGAGAGGCTCCCACTCTCGGAATTATTGGGAGGCTCGGAGGAATAGGTGCAAGACCAGAGCGTATTGGTATAGTCTCCGATGCTGACGGAGCAGTTGCAACTATCTCTTGCGCCTTGAAATTTGCTGACATGCAAAAGAATGGGGATATATTAAATGGGGACGTAATTCTATCGACTCAGATTTGCCCAAATGCACCTACGCAACCTCATAAACCTGTTTCATTTATGGGTTCCCCGGTAGCTATGGAGACTATGAACAGGCATGAAGTAGATTTAGATATGGATGCTATATTGTCTATAGATGCAACAAAAGGAAACAGGATAATAAATTTTAGAGGTTTTGCAATTACTCCTACTATAAAAGAGGGATATATTTTAAGAATAAGCGAAGATCTATTAAATATAATGGAATGGACTTCAGGTAGATTCCCTAGGATTGTTCCCATAACCACTCAAGATATTACTCCCTATGGAAATGACTTATTCCACGTAAATAGCATAGTTCAACCTTGTACGGTTACAGGTGCTCCAGTTGTTGGCATTGCAGTAACTACCGAGATGCCTGTTCCTGGATGCGCAACAGGAGCCAATCACGAAATTGATATAGAAGAAGCTAGCAGGTACTGTATAGAAGTGGCTAAAGCATTTACAGAAGAAAAATGTAACTTCTATGACGAGAAGGAGTTTGAACTTATCGTAAAACTTTATGGCTCTATGGAACATTTGAAGACCCTTGGAGGAAATAGCAAATGAACGATCTTGTAGAGATATCCAAAAAAATACTATCTGACTGTCTTGGAGTAAAGCCAGGTGAAAAGTACTTAGTAGTGACCGATGATTACGAGGAGGAACTTGCCAGCTATCTTTATAAAGCTGGAAAGGAATTGGGACTTGTCTCTATGTTATTTAAGATACTACCATTGTCAAGATCTGGCGAAGAACCACCTTTAGCTGTCGCAGAAGCAATGAAAAATGTTGATGTCGCTATCTGTATAACTCAGAAGTCGTTAACCCACACGAAAGCTAAAAAAGAAGCAACTAAAGCAGGTGCAAGGATAGCTACTATGCCTGGAATTACAAAAGATATGTTTCTAAAGGGAGCGATTACTGCTGATTATATGGAGGTTGAGAAGCTGACAAAGAGAGTTGCCGAAATTTTAACTCAGGGGAAGCATGTGGTTGTAGAAAAAGATGGGTATAAGCTCGAAATGAGTATCGAGGGGAGAATGGGAATAGAAAGTACTGGGAGGTATTTAATAAAGGGACAATCAGGAAACTTACCTTCAGGAGAAGCTTATATAGCACCTGTTGAGGGTTCTGCTTATGGGAGTATTTTAGTTGATGGTAGTATTGTGGGTTTGGGAAAGCTAACATCTCCTATTGTACTAAAGATTGAAAATGGACTTTTGGTGGAGGTTGTTGGAAAACATGCAGAGGAATGGCTTAAAATATTAGGGGATACTGAGGCCGCAAGAAATGTGGCAGAACTCGGTATTGGAACAAATCCTAATGCGAGGCTCACAGGCAATATTTTAGAAGATGAGAAAATCTTAGGTACTATACATGTAGCTTTCGGTAGCAATAATACCTTCGGTGGAAAAGTTAGTGCTGGTATACACTTGGATGCTGTTGTATTAAGTCCTACTGTATTCATTGATGAGAAGTTAATAATGGACAAAGGTAAACTGATTGTATGAGAGCACAGCTTACCATCACCGTAAATACCGGGAAATGGCTAATTGCCAGAGCAATTGTTCGCTTGCCAGAAGTACAGGAAGCATATAAGAAACATAAGATACTTCTAAAAGGAGGCACTACTGTTTCTTGCATAGCAGAAGAGCTCTTGGGAATAAAATTACGGATCTCTGGACGTGTTACAAAAAGGGGTACCGTAGGAAGCTTTGAAAATAGTAGTTCTCCACATAGCGTCATAATAGAAAAAGGAAAGTGGCAGAATATTGATAGTTGTTTTTTGGATACGGTTTTAGCATTAGGCCCCGGCGATGTAGTTATAATTGGAGCTAACGCGATAGATAATGAAGGAAATGCTGCAATGATGGCAGCAAGTCCTGGAGGAGGGCATCCTGGCCAAGCTGCTGCCGCCTTAACAACTGAAGGAGCTCGCATCATAATAGCTGCTGGATTAGAAAAACTAATTCCTGGAAAAATTTCAGAGCTTATTGGTCAAGTTGGAAGAAAAATATGTGATTTCTCAATGGGAGCAGCTGTAGGCTTAATCCCTTTGCACGGACGAATAATAACCGAAATTGAAGCATTAAAAATTCTTGGCAATCTTGATAAAGTTATAGTCATTGGATGTGGAGGAATAAATGGCGCTGAAGGTTCAACAACTATTTTAATTGAAGGTTTAGAAAATTCCTTGAAGAATGTTATTAAAGAAATTATTTGTGCGCAAGAGAAGCATCTAAGTGGTGATGAAAATAGTCTGAAAGAGTGCATTCCTGGTTCCTCAGGATGTAAGTATCATTTTTCATGTGTTTATGCACATAAAAGCAAAATAAAAGTTTAATTTGGAGGCAGAAATGAAAAATTTAGGAGTTGTAACAATTGGTCAGGTACCCAGAGTTGATCTTGTTCCAGAGATAAGGTCAATTTTGGGTGAAGAGATACAAATTATTGAAAAAGGAGCTCTGGATGGATTATCTCTAAAAGAAGTAGAAACTTTTTACCCTAGAAAGGATGATGAGGTCTTGGTCACTCGAATGGCAGATGGAACTAGTGTCACAGTAGCTGAAAAATATATATATCCACGGTTGAAAGACCAAGTAAAAAGTTTAGAATTAGAAGGAGTAAAAGTTATTTTACTCGCCTGTACTGGTGAGTTTCCTCCATTTGATTCCAGCTCTCTCATTGTATATCCCCAAAAAGTTTTGTATCATGTTGTTGTTTTATTGGCACAGGGTTTAAAGTTAGGAGTTTTAATCCCTGATGAACTCCAAGTTATTTCAACCAAAAAGAGGTGGTCTGCAGCTGCTAGAGAAGTGGTAGTTGAAGCAGCTTCCCCATATGCGGGCATCGAAAAAGTAGAGAGTGCCACAGACTTACTTTTAATGTCAGGCGTTGATATCGTAGTGATGGATTGCATGGGTTATACACTGGTAATGAAAGATTTAGTCTCTAAACGCATTAAAAAACCTGTAATCCTTGCTCGATCTATATCAGCTAAAGTGGTAAGTGAATTATTATAAAGACATATTAATACTTAAAAGCGGGTTATTACTGTAGCAAGTCTGCAAAAGGGGCTCCCTCTTAAAAAGGGAAATCCCCCTATTTACAAAAAGAAATTCTCTTTCTTAATAAAAAGAAACGAAAGAAAAGAGCATTCACTTCAAAAAAATATCTCAAAAAAATACTTTTGAGATATTTTTATCTGAAGTAATGCCGGGAGAAGAAAAAGCGCATAGTTCTCGACAAGAGGAAAAATTATCCACTTGTCGAGAACTATGCTTTCCGTAAAAAGATAATGCAATAATATCATTTTGTCTTTTCCTTTTCGGTGCGTGTTTTCCCCGAATCTTTGTATTTAGCGCTTACAGAGGGAGAACATTGCAAAAAAATCTATGCTATCATTTCAGGCTTTTTGCGGTGTTTTCCCTCCGGAAGCGCCGTCGGTGTCGCACCTATAAACTCTTAGGATAGTTTTTAGTATTGTTTATACTGCTAAATAATATTAAAAACGCAGAAGAACAATGATCAGGAAGAGAGGGGGAGCTATGCGATTACCGGGAATAGAGATTTAGCCCTACGATAAAAAGTATCTAATTTAGCCCGCCTTTATATTTTTAACCAGGCTAAAAAAGCTTTTAGTTGGTTAAAAATATAATGCTTTTTTTGCTATACATAACAAAGCTTTATCGGATAAGATAAGCGAGAAGTTGTTTCTTGTAGAATGTCCGATAGAGTCTTGTTATGTATGTAGAGGCATTCAATTAAACTCCTTAGCAAAAAAAGCTCCTGGCGGGCGGTCGTGGTAGATGAGATGACCAGAAGTTATTTACCAGGAAGTCAATAAAAGCAAGTTAACCCTGTTAGATAGCAAACATCTAACAGGGTTAACAGATCAATTTAATAAAATACTGGGGGAGAGAGGAAAAGAGGCTATCTACAATCGATTTTAAGGCATTTGTTTTTTTCTTTGTTCATGTTTATACCTTCT
>Ga0307434_1001635_pt1 | contig 11776 bp, 8 predicted proteins | sample SalMarWE160220MG_FD_202156 | JGI IMG/M metagenome (GOLD analysis project Ga0307434, IMG submission 202156) | Salt marsh sediment microbial communities from the Plum Island Ecosystem LTER, Massachusetts, United States - WE1603-220 | ecosystem: Environmental > Aquatic > Marine > Intertidal zone >... | reverse complement strand
GGCGGCGGCGCCCACGGGTCGGTCACCCGGTTGACGTCGCCGGCGATGAGCTTGATCTTCGCATCGCGATAAGTTGACCCGCTGCGGTTGTCGATAGTGACCCAGCCCTGAAGGTCGAGCCGATCGCCGTCTTCGACGTGGCCGGGAGTGACGACGGCGACGTAATCGGCCTGCCACTTGGCCTTGCCGCAGACGTAGCTGAGCGTCGTGTCGTGGCGGCCCGGATGCTGAGTGCGGAGCTTCCAGACGAGGGTGGGCTTGACGAAGAGGTCCTTCGGCACGTCGGCCAGGCGGATGGCGCGGAGGTCGTTACGCGTGATGGTCTGGGTCTTGCGGTCGCCGCCATCGGGGCGAGGCGGGCGGTCGGCCAGGACGATGGCGGCATCCTCATACGAGCACAGGTATCCTTCGTATTGTTCGCCGTCTTTAGCGATGCACGTCACCTGCTTGTCAACGTACCGTTTGAGCAGGGCACCGGCAGTGGCCAGGTCATATTCGAAGTTCTGCTCGACCACGGTTGTGCCGAGCGGATCGGTATCGCTGACGAACCGGACGCTGGTGGGGTCGATGCTGGCGGCGACGTCGGTGAAGCGGACGATGTTGTCGCCCTTTTTCAGGTTCATGACGATGCGGTGGTCTTTTACCAGGGCCATCCCGGATTTGACCGTGCGTGACCGCCGCCGCGGCGGTTGCGGCCCGAACTCCGGTGCGGTCGGCATGAACAACGGATACCCTTCGGTCTCGATCTCGTTGAAGACGGTGATTTCCACATCCTGTTGGATGACCTGGATGGGTTGCGGCTGGGCCAGGGCGGCCGGGCCGGAGCTCAGGTACAAGGCGATTCCGATCACGGCGGCGATCATGGCAGCGGCTCCCGCCAGGGCTGCCCAGCGCCCGATGCGCCGGCGGCCGAGTTGGGATATGCCGGCCAGCCTTGCCGGGAGCTCATCCCAGCGGCTGCTGCGGGGCTGGGCGTCGCGGCCAGCCTGGTCCAGGAGGCGTTCGATATGTCGATCCGTCTCAGACGGCACGGCTCAGGCCTCCACACGATTCGAGAGCTGATGACGCAGTTGCCCATACGCCCGTGATAGCCGGCTTCGCACCGTGCCCGGGGGTACGCCCAGGACACGGGCGATCTGGTCGGTGGGCATTCCGGAGAAGTGCCGTAATGACACCACGACGCGCTGGTGCTCGGGCAAATCGCCCACGGCGGCGTGGACGGCGGCACTGCTGTCCATGGCGGGCTCGTGGTCGGCGGCAGTGACGGGCTCGGCTCCCAGGGGTGCGAGTCGGGGCCTCCGGGAGCCTGAGATGACCACGTTGCCGGCGATCCGAAACAGCCAGCCGGCGAATGCCGCGGGGTCCCGCAGCCCGGGTAAATGCTCCCACGCCCGGCAGAATACCTCTTGAGCAATGTCCTCGGCCTCGTCTCGAACCCTTGTCTTCCCGTGGATATACCCGATGAGCGGGGCGCGGTATCGGCGCACCAGCGCCATGAAGGCGTCGGCGTTCCCATTGGCCGCCAGCTTGACCGCTAACGCATCGGGCAGTTCCACGACTAGCCCCATATACTCTCTTGATCAGACGCGCTGCCGGTCGATCCGCTCCCGAGAAGGTCGATTATCTGGAAGGTTTTCTCGATTCGTTTCAAGCTGCAATGGTAACCGGGTGGCCTGCGAGTTCAATCCGGCGGGAATCGTCAAGCCATCTGCAGAGGAGGTGGGGGGGCGGACGCCGCGTGTTTGCGAAGCCGCAAGGGGCAAGCGGGCTGCCTACCTGGCGTCGAGCCTGGCTTTCCCTTCGGCGGTTTGGATCAGAGCGGCGGAGGTGGCCTTGATTCCGTTGACGTCGTTGAACATGCAGTTCAGCCCGGCGGAGGTGAGCACCCGGCCTTTCTCAATCCGGACCTGTTTCTCGAAGCCGCTTTCCCGATCGCCGCCGCCGCGGAACAGTTTCTCTTCGCCGAGGGAGCCATCTTCGAGCAGGGGTCGGCCCCAGAGGCCGAAGCGCCTGACGTCCCACTCGGGCGCGATGCCGGCCCCGAAGCCGGTGGCGACGTAACCGTCGGGCAGCTCTACCCGCCCTTCCAGGTGGGAGTCGGGCTCCCATCCACTGCGGAGCTCCTCGGGTTCGCCCAGCGTCCCATCAGGCAGGAGCGGCTGGATTCGCATCCACATGGTGGTGATGTTGTCGTAATGAGCGCGGCTCCCGAGCCCGGTGATGACGTAGCCGGGCGGGGCATAAAGGCAGGCTTCGACCTTGTCGCCCGCTTCCACCTTTGGATCGACCAGGACCAGGGACGGTTTCCCGCTGGTGTGGATGGTGGGATCTCCGGGGTGGGCGGGGGCGGGTCCGAGGTCGTAGACGTGGACCTCGTCCACGTAGGCGTGAGCAGCGTCCAGATCACGCCACCGGAAGAAGCCGAAGCCGATCGTAGATCGATCTGCGGTGGCGATCCAACGGTGCTGGAACCGCAGCCACCTGCCGTCGGTCCAGTACCACTGGCTGGAGTTGAGGTCGTCGGGCTCTTCACCACCGGCGGCATCGGCGAATAACCGCACGCGGGTGTCGCCGCGAGGCCCGTTCGTTACCGAGGTGTATACCATGGCCGCCAGCAGATAGACGTGACCGGGCGTGGTCGCGACCTGCTGTGACAGTGTGCTCTTGGCGAATACCTGGTTGCGTTTCTCGCCGGCAACGTGGGTGAAGCCGGCAATTCTGTCGCCCCACCTTGTATTGATGCCATGCTTCTTGGCCTGGGACTTGGCCGTCCAGCCTACGTCGGGGGCGTCCAGGACACCCTCCGGTGAAGCCTTCCAGCCGGTCAGGCCCTCCTCAAAATCGGGATTGACCAGCTCCACGGCTCGCTTGTAGCGGAGTGGGCTGGGGTCGGCACCGGATGCGATCCGCGGCGGGGCGAGGTTGACGAACTGCCTGGGATAGGGCGGTGGCGATTGGCTGATGGCCTCGACCTCCCTGCGACGGGGCATCCTGACCTGGTAGGTGGGCGTGGTCCAGGTCAGGCCGGTGGGCCCGGTTGTGATGAGCTCGAATTGATAAGTGTGCCCGGGCCAGACGGGAATGACCGCTTCCGTGGTGCCCGGGGCCAGGTCCACGTGTTTGAGCTTGACGCCGGGGATGACGCCTTTCATGCCGTCGCCCCGGATGGCGATGCGGGTCGGGGAGGGGGAGGTCTGGGAGAAGGTGAGCTTGAGCTTGCTGTCCTGGGGGAACGAGACGGCCAGGTTGAAGATCGCCGGGAGGGCACCGGGGTCGGGCTCGCCGTAGACGCGAGCCTGCATGTCACGGGGCACGATCACGATATCCCGGTCCTGGGGCAATTCGGCTTTGTGCACGACGGTGTATGCCTCGATGCGATATCGCTTGCCGGGCGTGACCAGAAGTTCGTCGGCGGCGAAGAGGAATGGGGCGGCGTGCTCGCCGTTGGCGGGCCCGCAGGTGAGCCCTCGCTTGGGGCCGGCGAGAAGCTTGCCGTCGGCCGAGAAGACACGGATAACCAGGTCGCAGCAGTTGTGCTCGGTGGGAGGCACCATCAGCACGGGCGAGACGTTAAGCCAGATGAGCCGGACACTAGGCGTGCGGGGGATGAATGTGACGCCGTCGCGGTTGTAGACCCAGCCCTGGTTGTCGGCGTCCTCGATCAGGGCTCGCCTGAGGTCCGTGGGCTCCTGGACGATCCAGAGGGCCATATCCGATTCAGGGCGGGGCGTACCGTCCATGTAGAGGATGCCGCCGTCGTAGGCGTCGCCGGTCGAGTGGAGGTAGGGCATCCACTTCTGGCCGTCGTCGCGCCACATGCGGATTCCGTAGGTTCGTCCCGGGACGAGCGGTCCCTGCCCGGCGGTCCAGCGGGCGGTTCCCGATTCCGTGGAGTGGCCGGACGTGAAGATCCGGGCCGGTCCGACCTGCTGGCCGCCGGGACCACCCTCGACGAGTGCGGCCCGGAAAGTCCCGGGCTCGGACGCCACCAGCAGCGTGACGCTCACCAGCTCGGGCCTGGTGGCGGTGAAGGTCTGTACGAACTCTCGCCCCGTGAGACCCCAGACGCAGCCGTCTGGCTCGTAAACGTGATCGATGACCATGTCGGCGGTGTTGACGATGTCCTCATCCGCCTGGGCGCCGGAGACGAGACGGGGGTAGATGGCGTGCTTCTCGACGAAGGTGAAATCCATCAGGCCGTAGCAGAACGGGTATTCGGTGTATCCCTCGTCGGCCATTCCGGTGTTGCCGACCTCGGCCCGCCGATCCTGGGTCCACGCCGAGCGGGTTTTCGGCAAGACCGGTGCGTTGCTCTGGGAGCCGACCAGCCGGTAGAAGAGCTGCGAGCCGCGGGGCTTCTCCCTCCCTTCACGCTCCTCGGGAACTGTGCCGGTCGTGACGCATCCGACGGCAACGGTGATCGTCGCCAGCAGCGGTAGTAGCTTCCGCATCGTTCTCTCCAATTCCAAGGGAGTCGCGCTCCCCTTCGGGTCGCGGCTAAACGTTCCGTCAGTCCGGCCACCTTAACGTCCGACGGTGGTGTCAGTCAAAGTCGTTGGCCAGGGGGCGGCGCGGCGATGGAACAAACCATGATGGCGATGATGAGGAAAGTGGGGCTTGGTGCGATCGTACCGTTCGACACAGGTCGGGTTTTGCCGAATCCGTGTTGGGCACTACAATGTATCTGGCAGAGAGATGCACAACGACCGCGCGAAAGCCCTGTTCCGGATTATGCTGCTTGGCATTGTGGGATGCTCGAGCGCGCCTGCCTCAGCGTGCTCGATCCCCGTATTCCGTTATGCCCTGGATTACTGGACGGCGGATCGTTACGAGGTGGTCATATTCCATCGGGGGCCGCTGGGCGGAAAAGACCAGGCGGTGGCTGCCCGGCTGGAACGGGCGGCCGGGGACGACACCGCCGGCTGTAATATCACCGTTCATCTCGTTGATCTTGATGGGCAACCGGACAGGTCGATGCAATCGCTGTGGGAAGCCCAGGCGACATCGGAACTGCCCTGGATGGTCGCGCGCTATCCCGTGAGGTCGCGGCCGGAAAAAAACTTGTGGGCCGGTCGCGTTGATGAAAGCGGGGCCGAGTTGTTGGTGGATTCGCCGGTGCGTCGGGAGATTGCCAGAGGCATCGCAAGTGGGCAAGCGGCAGTGTGGGTCTTGCTCGAGAGCGGCAACCGGGCGAAGGACGAGGCGGCCTGTGAATTGCTGCGCGCTCAATTGGCGGAGATGGAGGGGATTCTGACGGCTGCAATGCAGCCTGAGGATCTTGCCGCAGAGGCGGAGGGCGTTGAAGAAGGCGAGGTGGGGGTGCAGATTACCTTCTCGCTGGTACGGGTGTCCCGGTCCGATCCCGCCGAGCGGGTGCTGGTCAACCTGCTGCTGGACAGCGAGGAGGACCTGAGGGCGTATTCGGGACCTATGGCGTTTCCGGTCTTCGGCCGGGGGCGCGTGCTCTACGCACTTGTGGACAGGGGTATCAGCGAACGCAACATTCGCGAGACCTGCAGCTTCCTCGTGGAAGGGTGCTCGTGCTTGATCAAAGCGGCCAACCCGGGGACGGATCTGATCATGAGGACGGACTGGGAGGCGGCGATCCGCTATGTTCAGGCGGAGATGGCGGAAGTCCCGTCACCGGTCGGCCCGGCAAGCGGGGGCGGGCTGGCCGAAGCTTCTTTTCCGGGTATGCATGACGATCGGTCAACTACCTTGTTGCGCAACAGCCTGCTGGGGATGGCGGGGGGACTGATTATCGTGGCGGTTGCGGCCTGGATTCTGACGGCGAGAGATCGTTCGCGGCCGTAGTCGGCGGGCATCCGCAAACCTGGTGACCGGCGGTTGAAAACCGGTGCCACAGGGTACTTCTGGGACGACACGGTTCACTTGAGGAGCCCCAAAAGGGACATTCCGCTTTTTGGGCCCGACAGCAGGAGAGGCCCCCCTTGAGGTCAAGACGGCCGATCAAGGTCGCGTTCATCGCCCTGGGTTGCGTGAAGAACCTGGTGGACTCCGAGAAGATGCTCGGACAGTTGGCGGAAAGCGGTGCCCTCGTCGGCGCGGACGAAGCCGACGCCGACGTGATCGTGATCAATACATGCGGGTTCCTCGAAGCGGCACGGGCTGAAGCCCACGAAGAGATCGCCGCCGCCCTGGAACGGAAGCGGCGCGGGCCCTGTTGCCGGGTGGTGGTGGCCGGCTGTCTCGTGCAGCGGGACGGCGAGAAGCTGCTGGAAGTGTTTCCGGAAATCGACGCCCTGGTCGGGGTGCACCGGCGGGATGACGTGGCCCGGGCGGCATTGAATCTGCGGCCTGCGGCCAAGGGCAGGAAAGGACGGCGGCGGGCTGAACGACCTGAAGGGGCGAAGGCGGGGGTTGATCTGTACCTCGGCGAGTACCACCCGCACGTGGCGCTGGACACGGCCCGGCTGCGGATCACGCCGCGGCACTACGCGTACCTGCGAATCAGCGAAGGCTGCGAGCAGAAGTGCACGTTCTGCACGATTCCGGCGATTCGAGGCCCGATGCGCTCCAAGCCGCCGGAGGTCGTGCTGGCTGAGGCCCGGGAACTGGTCGAAGACGGCGCGTTCGAGTTGAATCTGATCGGCCAGGACACGACCGGCTATGGCCGGGATATCGGCTACGCCCCGGGGCTGGCCGGGCTGTTACGCGAGCTCGACAAGGTGCCAGGCGTCGGCTGGCTCCGATTGCTGTATGCGCATCCGTCCCGCTTGACGGACGAGATGATCGACGCCATCGCCGAGTGCGAGCGGGTGGTCGAATACATCGACCTCCCGTTGCAGCACATCAACGACCGGATTCTCAAGGCCATGCACCGCGGGGTGACGCGGGTGGACACGGAGTCGCTGCTGGCCAGGCTGCGGGGACGGATTCCGGGGGTGGCGATCCGCACGACGTTCATCGCCGGTTTCCCGGGCGAGACTGAAGAGGAGTTCGAGGAGCTGCTGGCGTTCGTGCGGGAGGCGGGTTTCTCGGCGGTGGGCGTATTCCCATATTCGCGGGAGCCGGATACCCCGGCCGGAAGAATGGATCGCCAGTTGCCCGAGGAGGTGAAACAGGCCCGGGGCGAGGCGATCATGGAAAGCCAGCGGGAGATCGCCCTGGCCGAGGCGGCGGGCCGAAAGGGTGAGCTGCTCGACGTGCTGATCGACGGGCAGGCGGCGGACGGACAGTCTGTGGGACGGCATGCCGGCCAGGCACCCCAAGTCGATGCCGTCACCTACGTCTGTTCAAACCGGGTTCATCCGGGTGAATGCGTCCGCGTCGTTTGCGAAGGGTCCGAAGGCTACGATTTGATCGCCCGCCCGACGGACGCTATCCTGCCGATTGCATGAGGATCAACCTTCCGAACCAGATTACCATCGCCCGATTACTGGTGGCGATCGTTTTCTTTGTGTGTCTCGCCCAGTTCAGCGCCCAAGCGCCGGAGCCCAGGTTGTGGCTCCTGGACGTGTGTGCGGCGTTGTTCTTCGTCGCGGGCCTGACGGACATCGTGGACGGTTACCTGGCCCGGAAGCAGAACCAGGAGACGTCATTCGGGCGAGTGATCGACCCGTTCGTGGACAAGATGCTGGTGATCGGGGCGTACGTCTTTCTGGCCGGTGACGGGTTCGTCGATCAAAGCGGCCTGAAGGTGAGCGACGTGGCGGGTTGGATGGTGGTGGTGATTCTGGGGAGGGAGCTGCTGGTGACGAGCCTGCGGGGGGTGACGGAGGCGAGCGGGCAGGCATTTGCGGCGACGGTTTACGGCAAGGTGAAGATGTTCGTGCAATCCACGGCGGTGATGTGGGTTCTGTTGACGCTGGCCCATCGGGGCCTGCCAGCGTTTCTTATCGCGTGCCGGCCCTTGGTGGTGTACCTGGCGGTCGTGGTGACGGTCTTGTCGGTGATCCCGTATCTGCGGATGGCGCGGGGGGTTCTGATGCACACGTCGGTGTCGTCCCCATGATACGTTGGTGGGCGATGACCGGCTTGGGGTTGGGTTGTGCGCCGGTGGCACCGGGGACATTCGGTTCGCTGGGTGCGATCGTGATCGCGCTCGCGGTGTGGGGGATTAATGTTTCCGGCGGCGCGAGTCCGCTTGCGCTGAACGTGGCCTGGGGTGTGCTGACGTTGTTGGCCTGCGTGGGTTGCGTGAAATGGGGCCGGTGGGCCGTCGAGCACTTCCCCAGCAGCGGGGCGAAGCGCGGGGACCCCGGTGCGGTGGTGATCGATGAATGGGCCGGTCAGTGGCTGGCACTGGTCGGGCTGGCGATGCCGACGTTCCACCGGGCCCTGGCGGTGCTGGCGGTGCAGTTCTTTCTGTTCCGGTCGTTTGACGTGATCAAGCCCCCGCCGGCCCGGCGGCTGGAAAAGCTGCCCGCGGGGTGGGGTATTCTCAGCGACGACCTGGCCGCAGCGGTTTACGCCAACGTGGTGGGCCAGATTCTGTTTCGCTTGGTCTTGGATTAAACGCGGTGGGCGACGTAGTTCGAGCTGTCGTTTTGGGCATCGTCGAGGGGCTGACCGAGTTCCTCCCGATCTCGAGTACGGGACATATGATTCTGGTGATGCCGTTGCTGGGCATCGAGGAGACGGATCGGTTCTGGAATGGTGCGTTCGACATTTTCATTCAGCTCGGGGCGATCCTTGCGGTGGCGATGTATTTCTGGGGGCGGCTCTGGCGGCTCACTCTTCATCCTGCCGGGAAGCCCTGGCATGAACACATCATGGTGAAGCTGTTCGTGGCCTTCCTGCCGGCGGCGGTAATCGGGCTGCTGGCGGCGAACTTCATCGAAACAAAGCTGAAGAATCCACTGATCGTTTCGTGCGCCCTGGTGGGCGGCGGCATTGCGATCCTGGTGATTGAGGGTGTGATCCGGCATCCGAAGATCAAAGATGCCGCCTCGATCTCGCTTACGTGTGCGCTGCTGATCGGTCTGGCTCAATGCCTGGCGATGATCCCCGGTACGTCACGATCGGGAGCGACGATCATGGGGGCGCTGCTGTTGGGGCTGACGGCGGCGGCGGCGGCGGAGTTCTCGTTTTTTCTGGCGATTCCGACGATGTTCGCAGCCGGCGTCTATTCGCTGCTGAAGCATATCGAGGAGATCGAGCCCGCCCAGTTGCTGACGCTGGGGATCGGGTTTGTGGTTGCATTTGTCGTGGCGTGGGCGGTGGTGGCGGCCTTCATGCGATTCATTCAATCACACAGGTTCACGTCTTTCGCCATCTACCGGATCATTCTGGGCGGGATCGTGCTGGTGCTGATCCTGAGCCGGTCGCATGCGTGATCGGCACCGACGGAGCGGTACGGTCGTCCGGTCAAGCGGGCGGCATTGATGCTGCGCGGCACACCCGGGAGGGGCCCGGGCAGGTCTCCGGAGCAGGGCCGCGTCAGCCGGTCACCGCCTCAAGAGACTCGAGCCGGTTGTCCGATAAGCCGATAATAGTCGCAGGTGAGGGAAGGTGCGCAACGGAGCAGGGCTGACATGACCTATTCTGCCGCCAGCACAACTGTTGCCGAGTCCCGCTCGGTCTTGTCGGATGATCAACTTGCCCGGCTTGCCCGGACGTATGACCGGGTGTCGTCGCCGATCTGGGTGTATGATCGCTCGTCGCGGTGCATTTATCGGAACTTCTCAGCGAAGCGCACAGGCCGGGTGGCGGCGTCCCGGCTCACGTTCGAGATCCTCGACCACAATGGGCGGACCGTGGGGCACCTGGCCACGGTCAGAGGCTGAGGCAGGCAGTTCCGGCACTTCTCCCCATCCACCAAACCTCTCCGCCCGAGTCTGCGGTGTCCTCTGTGCGAGAGTAGTTGGCGTCTCGGCGGGTCCGAGACCACCGGCTCCGGTCCGGCGGCGTCGTTTGCCGGCGTCCTGCCATGGGAGCAGGCGTTGAGCATGCCCGGGTCCGATATTTAGCTGACCACCGCCCCCCCTCGGGCGGCGTGCCGGGTCGATCCCGAGCCCGGGGCCAACGGGAAACGGATCTCGTGGCTCGGATGTTTAGGGCCGAGGTGATTAAGCCGATACCGCGATGGGACACCCGAAGCTCAACAATAACCGCGGCGGCGCCTGGAAGGGGGTACGGGCTGACCGCCACAAGGCGTGAAGCCATGGACGTACGGTTCATCAATCCCGGCGGGCGGCACGGCCACGGGTCAACAGGTACGTCAGCCAGCCCGAGCATAGGTTTCCGTGGACCCGTGGACCGCCCGCTGAAGCTGCTTCACCACCGCGTTGACGCGTGCCACCCGGAGGTAACGGGAAACTCGCTTGCCGAGAACGGCACTTAGCGCTGCGGTCCGGCGGCGGTTCGGCCTTGCGGAGGACAGATGAGCACCGCAGTCCAGAACCCGTTCCGAATCAACATTTCCCAGGACCAGTTACGCGCGCACCTGGTGGTCACTGATCCCGATCCAGCAGCCGTTACGACCGATAACATCCTGAAAGAGCTTGGCCAATCGGCGATTCCCATCACCGACGAGATCATGGAACGCGTCAATGCGGTGGTCGAGTCGGTCCAGGCCGGCGAACTGCCCAGTGAACCGTTCCTGCTGGTCGAGGGGCGCGAGGCGGTGCCGGGCCGGCCGGCGAGCTTCCAACTCGCCGCGGACGACAGAGACCCGCAGGAGGATGAGGAAGAAGAGGGGCGGGTCGATTTCCGCCGGTCTCACATCCTCACGGTCAATACGGGAGACGAGATAGGAACGCTCACTCCGGAGATCCCCCCGGTCCCGGGGGTTGACGTCCTGGGCGCCTCGATCCCGGGCGAGAAGCCGTTCAAGACGGTGCGGTTGAGCGACAACGTAGAGCTCGGGAAGGATGGGGAAACGGTGGTTGCCACCACTTCCGGCAGGGTCCAGTTGACGCGTGACCTGGTTTCGGTGGTGGAGGTGGTCGAGATCAAGGGCGACGTGGACTACTCGAGCGGCAACGTGGAGTCGCCCACCGACGTTCTGATCACGGGGACCGTTCGTGAGACGTTCGAGGTCCGGTCGGCCAAGAGTGTCGCGGTCCAGGGCGCGATTGAAGCGGCGGCGGTAGAGGCCGGCACCCACGTGCACGTTAGAGGAGGCATCACCGCTCGACGGGGAGGCAGGGTGCTGGCGGGGGGTGAGATCTGCGCGAAGTTCTGCGAAGATGCCGACCTTCAGGCGGGGGGCGACATCGTCATCACGCGAGAGGCGATGAACAGCAGGATCTACGCGGCGGGCCGCCTGGTCGTGCCCCGGGGTGCGGTGATCGGTGGTTACGCTTACGCCCGGGAGGGGGCGGAGATCAGGGAACTCGGCAACGTAGCGAACATCAGGACGAGGATCGCGATCGGTGTGGATCCTACAGTCCTGGCCGAAGCCCGGCAAACCGACGAGATCATCAGGAGAAAGCGGGAGGCGGCGGCCAAGATCCGGGAGAAGGTTCAGCCACTGATGGCCCAACTTAAGCGCCTCACGCCCCAGCAGCGGGAGCGGGTGACGGAACTGATGCACGAGGCGGACGAGATGGAGGCGGGAATCCTCGAACAAGAAAAAAGCAGGGGGGCGGTCATCGCGTCGAAGAATCCCACCGGCGATTCCCAGCCCGCCCTTCTGATCACGGGGAAGCTCTATCCCGGGGTGGTGGTGATCATCGGGGACAAGATGGTCAATATCGAGAAGGAGCGGCGCGGGCCGGTTAAGATCGTCCGCCGACCGGTCAAGCGTGTGGAGGAGATCATGATGGTGGACCAGGTTTCCGGGTCCACGCAAATCCTGCCGAGCTACGAC
>Ga0307434_1001634_pt1 | contig 11780 bp, 8 predicted proteins | sample SalMarWE160220MG_FD_202156 | JGI IMG/M metagenome (GOLD analysis project Ga0307434, IMG submission 202156) | Salt marsh sediment microbial communities from the Plum Island Ecosystem LTER, Massachusetts, United States - WE1603-220 | ecosystem: Environmental > Aquatic > Marine > Intertidal zone >... | reverse complement strand
ACGCTCAAAGGTCCGAAGGAGGACCGCCTGCGCTTGATGCGCGCGACAGAAGCGAATTTTGGCCACATCTTCATGCTCTACTCCGACCCGGAACGCAAGGCTGATAAGGCACTCGCTGCTGTAATCGATGGAGCCGCACCGACGATCGAAGCGACTGACGACCTTGGGAATCTACATCGAGTGTGGCAGGTAACAGATCCCGCAGTGATCGAAACGGTACAGAGTGCTCTTGCCGATAAGGACCTCTACATCGCCGATGGGCACCACCGCTACGAGACCGCCGTCAACTATATGCACGAGTGCGAAGAGAAGGGATGGGCAAAAGCAGCGCCGGAGTCATTCGACGTACGTATGATGACCCTGTTCAACATCGACCTTCCGGGGATGTCCATTCGCCCGATCAACAGACTCGTGCACGGCCTTTCGAATTACGATGCAGCCTCTTTTCTCGATAAGGCACAGGAAGACTTTGAAGTGAAGCGTTTCGACTCCTTTACCGCGTGGCAGGGAGCGGTTCATGCCGGTCACGCCCGGCACACCTTTGGCTGCTATACAGATGGAATCTTTGCGACCCTCACCCTGCGGAACGAGGTGCTGATGGACCGATTGATCACGGGTGACAGGTCAACGGACTACACACGACTCGATGTCTCGATCCTCCACGCAGCAATCCTGGAGAATCTCCTAGGAATAGATGCGGCGGCTCTCGAGGAGCAGAGGAACGTGACCTATACGGTCGACGCTGAACACGGGGTGGCGATGGTGGATGAGGGGAAGGAGCAGATCCTTTTCCTTCTGAACTCCACGACCGCTGATGAGGTCAAGCGCGTCGCCGACCATGGGGAGAAGATGCCGCAAAAGTCAACCGATTTCTACCCGAAGCTCCTCACCGGCCTCGTCCTTTCAAAGATGGAGATAAAGAAACCCTGATTCCTTGTCGTTTCCAGTGGGTAGCTGAAGATACGGTACGTAACAGAGCGCCTCTCGCAAAGATCTGTTTACCTTGCCTGTCGCGCGTCTCCCTCTCTCCCCCTTCGCGATCTTGGCGTCTTGAGTGAGTGCAACGAACGGGCGAGAGAAAAAGCTTGTGCCTCACGCAGAGGCGTGAAACAGTGATGAGTGACGAGTGATGAGAAAGGACAGAGAGAAAGAGCAACATCAACAGCATTCTCTCGCAGAGGCGCAGAGACGCAGAGAACAGCGGAAATACAGTGATGGTTAATGATTGATAAGGCCAGAGATGGGATTGAAGGATTACGGATTAGGGTCAGTTTCTAGCTTGTAGACCCTGGACTGATGACTCTGGACTCAAGACTGATGACTGAGAACTCCTTCGTGTCCTTCGTGCTCTTCGTGGTGAATTCTCTCCGATCTCCGGTCTTGCTCCGCAACCGGCATCCGTCCCGCGCGAACCAAAAGTAGAAGTCACTACCCACTCCTGTCTGCAGCACCTGTCTACCGCCAGGTAGAGGCAGGCGAAACGACAAGGAACCGTTAATAAAGGGCAAGTAGCGTTTTGCGCCCGTATAAGGTATTAGCTATGATGGTGTAGAACTTGAAGAGGAGAATAACGAATGCCGATACCGCAGGAAGTCATCGATCTGATCGAACGGTTCAAACACAATCGGGAAGCCTACCTCTCCAGTGAGTACAACGAAGCGCAGGTGCGCCTCGAACTGATTAACCCATTCTTCAAGGCCCTCGGCTGGGACATGTACAACGAAGCAAGCTACGCCGAGGCTTATAAAGACGTGGTCCACGAGGACGCGATCAAGATCGGCGGGGCGACCAAGGCCCCGGACTACGCGTTCCGCATCGGCGGTGTGCGCAAGTTCTTCGTCGAGGCGAAGCGTCCTGGCGTAGACATCAAGAACAATCCCGACCCCGCCTATCAACTCCGCCGTTATGCATGGTCGGCCAAGCTCCCGCTCTCCATCCTCACCGACTTTGAAGAGTTCGCGGTCTATGACTGCCGAGTGAAGCCGAATCAGGCAGACAAGTCGTCGGTTGCACGTGTCCTCTACATCACCTACACGGAATACGAAGCCCGTTGGGACGAGATCGCGTCGATCTTCTCGCAGGGCGCGATCCCTAAGGGGTCGTTCGATAGGTACGCAGAATCGGCCAAGAAGAAGCGCGGGACTGCCGAGGTGGACGATGCTTTCTTAAAGGAGATCGAGAACTGGCGCGATCTCTTCGCCAGAAACATCGCCCTGCGCAATCCTGATCTCTCCACACGCGAACTCAATGTTGCTGTGCAGCGGACGGTCGATCGGATCATCTTCCTGCGCATCTGCGAGGATCGGGGAATCGAGACCTATGGTCAGCTTAGGGGTTTGCAGAACGGAACGCGGGCTTACGAGCGCCTCTGTCAGATCTTCCGCCGCGCCGATGAGCGCTACAACTCCGGCCTGTTCCACTTCAGTGTGGAGAAGAAACGCACCGATCCGCCCGACGACCTTACGCTCAATCTCACCATTGACGACAAGGTGCTGAAGGAGATCTTCAAAGGCCTCTACTACCCGGAAAGTCCATTTGAGTTCTCCGTCCTCCCCGCCGATATCCTCGGCCATATCTACGAGCAATTCCTGGGCAAAGTCATTCGCCTCACTCCAGGCCATCATGCCAAGGTGGAGGACAAACCCGAGGTCAAGAAAGCCGGTGGCGTCTACTACACCCCCACCTACATCGTTGACTACATCGTGAAAAACACCGTGGGAAAGCTCCTTGAGGGGAACACCCCAACCAAAGCGGCGAAGATCAGGGTGCTCGATCCCGCCTGTGGTTCCGGCTCGTTCCTCCTCGGGGCGTACCAGTATCTCCTCGACTGGCACCAGGAGTGGTACGCAAAGCACGATCCTGAGAAGCACGCGAAAGGACGATCACCCAAGGCCTATCTTGGCCCGGGTGGCGAATGGCGACTGACCACGGCAGAGAAGAAGCGCATTCTGCTCAACAACATTTACGGTGTGGACATCGACACGCAAGCCGTGGAAGTGACCAAGCTGTCGCTTCTCCTGAAGGTCCTCGAAGGGGAGAGCGCAGAGACGTTAGGGAAGAGCCTCCGGCTCTTCCACGAACGGGCTCTCCCCGATCTTGGCGACAACATCAAGTGCGGCAACTCGCTCATCGGACCTGACTTCTACGAAGGAAAGCAGCTCAGCCTGCTCGATGACGAAGAGCGCTACCGGATCAATGCCTTCGACTGGGAGGCCGAGTTCCCCGAGATCATGAAGACAGGCGGCTTCGATGTCGTGATCGGAAATCCGCCGTACATTCGCATCCAAGCGATGAAAGAGTGGGCGCCGATCGAGGTGGAGTTCTACAAGCGGTGCTACAAGGCGGCGAGCAAAGGCAACTACGATATCTATGTCGTCTTTGTGGAGCGGGTTCTGCAGTTGCTCAACGAACGCGGCAGGATGGGGTTCATCATGCCGCACAAGTTCTTCCAAGCAAAGTACGGTCAAGCATTGCGTGAATTGATCGCCAGCGGAAGCCACCTGAGCGAAGTCGTCCACTTCGGTGATCAGCAGGTCTTTGCCGGAGCATCCACTTACACGTGTCTGCTCTTCCTGGACAAGGCGAGCAACAAGCAGTTCCACTACATCAATGTCCACGACCTGAATGCCTGGCGAACCAACGGCGAGGCCGTTGAAGGAGAGATCCGCGCCGACAAGGTAACGGAGAAAGAGTGGAACTTCGTCGTGGGGCCGGGAGCAGCACTCTTTGAGCGGTTGAGCAAGATGCCGGTCAAACTGGGAGATGTGGCAACACGGATGTATCAAGGGTCGATCACCAGCGCTGATACGGTATTCCTGTTCAAAGAGTATCAACGTGAAGCCGGAAATGCTGTGGATGTTTGGTCGAAAGAGCTGGGCAGATGGGTCAAGATAGAGTGGGACGTTCTCAAACCAGTCGTTCGAAGCGGGAACATAAACCGCTACTCGGCCAACCCTACAGCACTCGTGCTTTTCCCTTACGAAGTCGAGGATTGTAGGGCACGGCTGTACACCCCGGCGGAAATGCAAGAGCAGTATCCCTTTGCCTGGGCGTATCTCAAGCAAAACAAGCGGCTGATTGAAGACCGAGAGAAAGGTAAGTTCAAGGACCACCAATGGTATCGCTTCGGGCGCTCCCAAAACCTGGGCATGTGGGAACAGCCCAAGCTCATGATCCCATACATGATAGCTGACCTCGCTGCCTACTATGACCAAAGGGACAACTTTTACTTCATCAACGTCACGACAGGCGGATACGGCATAACAGTTGACGAAACAACGATCAGCTATCCCTACTTATGCGGGTTGCTGAACTCTCGACTGTTGGATTTCTACCTCAAGCGAGTGTCCACCAGTTTTCGCGGCGGTTATTTAGCTGCGAATAGGCAGTTCATCGAGCAACTCCCCATCCGCACCATCGACTTCTCCGACTCCAGCGACAAAACTCGCCACGCCCGGATGGTCGAACTGGTAGAAACAATGCTCAAGCTGCACAAACAGCTTGCGACAGGAAAGACAAGTCACGAGAAGACCGCAATCCAGCGCCAGATCGCCGCCACCGACAAGCAGATCGACCAATTGGTCTACGATCTCTACAACCTCACGGAAGAGGAGATCGGGATAGTTGAGAAAGGCGAATCCAAGAGGTAAGGCGATGAGAGCACACGAGATTGAGGACTGGACGCTGAGAGTCATTAAGCAAGTCGAATCTGGCCAACCGAATGAAGACTACAGGGTGGAGCTCAAAGCACAGTGGCCAAATGTGAAAAAAACAGCACGCCAACTAGCAGGTCACGCGAATGCTGCGCACGGTGAGCCTATACTCTGGCTAATCGGGGTAGATGAGGAAAAAGGAATTGTGGGTATTAACAACGAAGAACTAGCCAACTGGTCTGCCCAAGTGAGAGCCGAGTTTGACGGATTAGCACCGCAAATACTCAGAGATCTCAATGTTCCTGTAGCAGGGACAACTGTGGTTGCCTTGCTGTTTGATACGGATCGCGCACCTTATCTCGTAAAGAATCCTGCATATGGACAATCCAATGGGGGACCAGTTCAGTTGGAGGTCCCGTGGAGAGAAGCTAGGTCAACAAGGACTGCATTGCGATCTGACCTTCTGAGGATTCTTTCACCCATACAGCAGGCTCCTAGCTTTGAACTCCTCAACGCTGGGCTCAAGGTTTATCCAGAACTGGGAGGACGTGACGCGTACGGAGACCAAACGTACAGCGACGACCCGAAGAACCTTACTTGGAAGCTGTACATGGAGTTCTATGTTGCACCCAGAGCGGATGCCCATGTAGTCATACCGTTTCATCATTGTGGGGCATCCTTTGAGATTCCCAGACATATACCTAGAACTCAATTCGAGTCAATCGTTATAGAGCCACGTTCAAGCCTATACCATCGTGGCGGTACTGTTAGTAGGAGGACTGACTCCCTAAGGATTGAGAACACAGAAGACGAAGTATTAATCAATGGACCAGGGAAAGTCATGCTCAAGGGAGAAGTAGATCTCCCGAAAGTTGAAATTAGCTGTGAGGAAGACGTGTTAATACAAATCGTCCTTGTTCCAGTCCATTCTGAGCACGCGCTCTCGTTTTCTGAAATGCTCCACAAGGTCCCTCCAAATGAGCAGCGACATGAGTTTGCCTGTTGGAGCCTTAAGTGAGTTTTCCAAAGGAGTTCAACCTGTGCGACCTCACAGAGGAGGAGATCAAGATCGTCAAGGAGGCAACGAAGTGAGAGGCGGACCCATAGCCCCACACCTTGACGTCTTGCCATGCAATGATACGATTGTCGATATCTGGGCATCCAATATCCTAAGAGATGACAGGAATAGAGTTGACGCTCGCCGCTCTTCGGCATACTATGTTGCGAAGGGGCACAATAATCGTTGTTAGAGCGAGGGATCCCTCGCGGAGGCAAATCGCCACATGCAAACGTTAGCATACACAACCTCCATTATGTCTTGGCGCTTTCTCCTTTCAGCGATGAAACGAATATGTGCGACTGAAAATGCCATGCATCCAGTAGATCTAAATCTGGAGGCACCGCCCTGTGCGGTATTATGTTGCATCGCGATAGAAGCCTTCGCCAACGAGATCTCGTCCTTAAGTAGTGCATTTCTGTTTAATGAGAAAGAGAATCCCCCGGTGCGGTACTGGACTGAGGCACAGGAAGAGACCGCTGTGGGGATGGGCTGCGACAGTTGTCGAGATGTTGCCCAAATCAAGAACGATCCCAAAGGGTCATTCTATGACAGATACAAGGCACTTCTAAATGCAATGGAAATTGAGAAGCCGACGTGCTTGCAACGCTTATCCCATTTACGCGACCTGAGAAATGCCTTGGTGCACTTCCGATTATGCGATGTACCAATCGTTTATGGCACAGACGGGGTCATTCAGTACGCCCAGGAGCCTCCGGAAGTGTTCGCCCATCTGAAGTTATACAATATCAATGGATGGCCGGTGGTCTCTGACGATCCTGAATACAATGGCATAGAATGGACCCTCAGGGTATCGACAAATGCTATGGCTGCATGGTCTCTGAACCTCGTACTGGAGGCCATCATACATGTCCTGGACAGCATAGCAGTTGGTAGGTATAGAGATTTCATTCTAAAGGTATACGCATCTGCCGATGCATCTTTCAGTAACGTATTCGAGAAGGGAAAGAGCGATCTGAACGTGTGGCAAAGCGGGCTATTCTCGAATGGTCTGCGGAACCGGCATGCGCCCTAACAACTGCCTGCACCGGGTCGCGCAGGTCGCGGGGTTTGGCCTTGCGTTCCAACACCAGGATCTAGAGGTCGACCTCCGTGTCGGCGGTGAGCCTGAAGGGCTTTGAGGGGGAATACCAGGGACGCATACCATAGATTCCTCAAGGAGCAGCCTGAAATAGGGTCTTTGTCCCTCGAATTCCGTGGAATAGAGTTGGCACTCGTAGCTCTTCGACGTACTATGTTGCAGAGTTGCACAATAATCATTGTTCGATTCAGGAGATAGACGATGCCCAAATGGAGAAAGGACGCGGCTCTCAAGGAAATTGAAGATCTCATTCGTGAGGCGGATCACGTTGCACCCGATGGGCCATACTCTGCGGTCCACGTTAGATGGGATTTGAGAACTCGTCGCTTTCTGACAGATGTCTTCGGGCAAAACTCAATTTACCTTCGCGGTTTCGCTTCCCTAACGTGGAGAGCAATGGGTTCATTCGTCATCCAAGGGTGGGACTTACAAAATGCAATAGAAGAACAACACTTCAAGGGCTTTGTTCAGCAAATCGAAATAGCCAAGGGTCTTCTCCAAGCTTCATGGGACGAACTGAGTGAATCGGACCTTGAAGATGTCTACCACGGCAAGGACACACCACCTGAATCGAGTGCAATATTAAAGGTCCTTAATCTTGCAGAACATCGGTTGCGCAAGGTTATCCGAAATCAGCCAACCAAGGAACGAGAAGTCCAGGATTCACTCGAAAATCTACTTATTGGCGCGGACATTACGTTCTCCCGCGAGGCAGAAAACATTGAATACTCATCCAAGACGTATAAGCCGGATTTCACGATTAAGCAACTGGACTTGGCCATTGAAGTAAAGCTTTGCGCCCGCGATGGCAGAGAGAAGGAGATAATAGCAGAGATAAATGACGATATTCTCGCATATCAAACGAGATATGGGAACATCCTCTTCATTATATATGATGTTGGCCAGATTCGAGATAGTGAGCAGTTCTCAGCCTCCTTCGAGGCGCATCAGAATGTCATAGTCAGAGTCGTGAAGCACTAGAATCGAACATCGCAATCCTCCCGGGTCACGGCCAGGTCTTCATTCTTGGTGTTTCTTTAACGGCAACACGCGCGGCGATGACGGTTATCGTTACCTAATACAGCTCAATCGGGCGCTGGGGTCAGGTCTTTATTCTTGGTGTTTTTCGCCTCAGCTGCGCGGTTTGCGATGCTGCTGATAGCGGAGCAGTCCAACCCGTGCGAGCCGAAATTAGGAGTCACTAAGGGTTAAGTGATTGAGTGAATGAGTGATTGAACCTCCCAATCTTCCGATCTCTCAATTCCTCAACGCCGCAGGGTGATGGCGAGCATCGACAGATCGGCGTGGGAGATACCGGGAATGCGCGATGCCTGTCCGAACGTGCTCGGCCGCACCCGCGTGAGGCGGTCGCGTCCTTCTATGGAGAGGTTTGAAAGCAGATTGTAGTCCAACTCTATAGGGATGATGAGCTTCTCCAAACGTTTCAGCCGTGCGATCTCCCGTTCCTGTTGTGCAAGGTACCCGGCATACTTCGCCTCGATCTCCGCCTCGCTTCTTACGTCCTCCGGGATTCCGTCGCGGGGAAGGAGATCGGATAGGCGGACCGATGGCCGGCGGAGGAGGTCGTACAGGCTCGACCCATTCTCCGTGAGCGGGGTGGTCCCTCGAGAGATGAGGGCACGGTTTAATGGGTCCTGCGGGCCGATACGCCGGCTTTTCAGCTCATCGAGTAGTCGCCCGATAGCCTGAGCACGGGTGAGCGCCTTCTCGTAACGCTCGTCGGGGAGGAGGCCGATCTGGTGGCCGATCTCCGAGAGGCGCAGATCGGCGTTCCCCTCACGCAGGGTGATCCGGTACTCGGCGCGGGAGGGGAGCATACGATAGGGTTCGGTCACCCCCTTGGTCACTAGATCATCGATCATCACTCCGATGAACGCCTCCCCACGTGAGAGGACGAGCGGGACTTCCCCTTTGACGCGGCGAGCGGCGTTGATTCCGGCGAGAATCCCTTGTCCCGCCGCCTCCTCGTAACCGGTCGTCCCGTTCACCTGGCCGGCGAGAAAAAGACCAGTGATGCCATCGACTTCGAGTGCGGGGGTAAGCTGTGTCGGATCGACGTAATCGTACTCGATGTCGTACCCGTAGCGCTCGATCTGGGCGTGTTCGAGACCCACGATCGAGCGGACGATCTCTTCTTGAATATCGGGGGTGAAAGCGGTGTAGATTCCCTGCAGGTACGTCTCGGCCGTCTCCCGTCCCTCCGGTTCGAGAAAGACCTTGTGGCTGTTGCGCCGTGGAAACTTGACGATCTTCGCCTCAAGCGACGGACAGTTACGCGGCCCCTCACTTTGGATGAGGCCGTTGTAGTTCGGGGTGAGAGAGAGGTTGTCGCGGATGATGCGATGGGTCTCCTCGTTGGTGTGGGTGACGTAGACCGGGTAGTCGTTTGCCAGGGCGAACGGCTCGTGCCAGAAGGAGAACGAAAGAGGAGAGGGATGGGTATCCTGCCGCTCAAGGCCGCTAAAGTCGATCGAACGGCGATTGACCCGCGGGGGAGTCCCGGTCTTCAGCCGGCCCATATTAAGGCCCATGGTGCGAAGTGCCGTCGCCAGCCCAAGGGATGGTGGTTCCCCGCTCCGACCGGCCGGATAGACCAGCGTCCCGATGAGAACTCGACCGTTCAGGAAGGTCCCTGTAGCGAGGATCACTACCTTTGCTTTCAGAGTCAATCCCTCGCGTAGCTTAACACCAGTGACACGCCCGCCTGCGGTGTGGATCTCCTCGACCATCCCCTCGATCAGGTCGAGGCCATCGGCCTTCTCGAGGAGCGTCTTCCACAGGAGCTTGTATCGCGTTCGGTCCGCTTGGGCGCGACGAACCTGCATGGCCTTCCCTTTACTCGTATTGAGGAGGCGGATGTTCAACATGGAGGAGTCGGTGATGCAGCCCATCTCCCCACCGAGAGCGTCGATCTCGCGCACGAGCTGCGATTTTCCCGGTCCGCCGATCGCCGGGTTGCACGGCATCTTCCCGATCTCGGAGAGGTTGATCGTCACCAGTGCCGTGGCAACACCGAGCCGGGCCGTGGCCAGCGCCGCCTCACATCCGGCGTGCCCGGCGCCGACTACCACCACATCGTAGGTCTTCATCGAGTCTCTCGCTACGAGTCCTTATTCTGGAAGAACTTAAACATGTCGATCGGGATTGGGAAGACGATCGTCGAGGCGTTCTCCGCAGAGATATCTACAAGGCTCTGAAGGTAACGAAGCTGGAGCGCAGCCGGGTTCTTCGCGATGATCCCTGCTGCCTCGGAGAGCTTGCTCGCTGCTTGGAGTTCTCCCTCGGCGTTGATGATCTTGGCGCGACGCTCCCGCTCGGCCTCGGCTTGTCGCGCGATCGCCCGCTGCATATCAACGGGGATCTTCACATCCTTGATCTCGACCGTCTTCACCTTGATTCCCCACGGGTCGGTCTGCTCGTCAATGATCTCCTGCAGCTTGAGGTTGATGTTCTCCCGTTCGCTTAGGAGCTGGTCGAGTTCCACGCCACCGAGGATGCTTCGTAGCGTCGTCATCGCGATCTGACGCGTCGCCTCGATGTAGTTCTGCACCTCGACCACTGCGGCGGAAGGATCAACCACACGGAAGAAGAGGACAGCGTTAACGGTCGCTGTTACGTTGTCCTTGGTGATCACCTCCTGCGGGGGAACGTCGAGGGTTACCACGCGCAGGGTTATCTTCACCATCTTGTCAACGATGGGGATGATGAGGAAGAGCCCCGGCCCCTTTGCGCCGACGAGGCGCCCGAGGCGAAAGATGACCCCTCGCTCGTACTCGCGGACAACACGGACCGCGTTCAGAAAGAACAGCACAACAAGAGCGACGATTGCTCCAATGGTTATTGACATTCTCTTACCTCCTCCTTTTCCTTTATTGCAGCCCGATCATATGAGGGTAGCGCATGAATGTCAATCGAACGTTTGTTTAGCGTTTCGGCGCGTAACGAATCACGAATTCCACGAATCGAAGGCTTTGGGGTTCTTTGTCGTTTCGAGTGGTTAACTGAAGGGGAAGGGTGAAGGGCCAAGTCTCTCGCAGCGGTACAGAAAAGCTTGTGCTTCTCGCAGAAGTGCAGATTTGTTTCACCACGAAGGACACGAAGAGCACTTGGGGGGTGTAGTAGCCGGTCCTGTTTACTACATCCCCCGAGGGGTCAAGGGCACTGCTCATAGGGAGGCTCCAATAATCTGAGCCCAGTTTTCGGTTGCCCGATTCGACAGCTCATCGCATTTCATTCTTCGTGTCCTTCGTGCTCTTCGTGGTGAATTCGCTTTGGTAGCCGTCCCGTGCAAACCGAAATTAGAAGTCACTACTCACGCGAAATGACAAGGAACTAGATTTAGCGATTGAATGATCAGGAGATTGAGAGATTCGGTTAGCGGATTCGCGCTTGGGGGATATAATGACCGTTGAGGGGGAATACGAATGATGCGACGCAGATTGATCGCGGGAAACTGGAAGATGAATAAGACCCCGACCGAGACGGAGGAGTTCATCCGCTCATTAGTGATTGGGGTAAAGGAGAACGAGGCGGTGGAGGTACTTCTCTTCCCGCCGTTCACCAGCTTGCAGCTTGCCGGGAGGCTCCTCAGTGAGACAGGAATCGCGCTGGGTGGACAGAATTTTCACTTCGAGACGAAAGGAGCGTTCACCGGGGAGATCTCATTGGCGATGCTTAAAGACTGCGGCTGTAGCCATGTCCTCGTCGGTCACTCCGAGCGGCGCGCCTTGTTTAGGGAGGATGATGAGCTCCTGAATCGCAAGCTTAAGGCAGCCATTTCTGCAGGACTCCTCCCAATCCTCTGTGTCGGGGAGACGCTCGAAGAGCACCGCCAAGGACGAGTGGAAGAAAAGATCACCGCTCAACTTGCCGCCGATCTTGCCGCTGTTCCCGCTACTGCGGTCTCTTCCATCGTGATCGCCTACGAACCGATCTGGGCGATCGGGAC
>Ga0307434_1001633_pt1 | contig 11793 bp, 9 predicted proteins | sample SalMarWE160220MG_FD_202156 | JGI IMG/M metagenome (GOLD analysis project Ga0307434, IMG submission 202156) | Salt marsh sediment microbial communities from the Plum Island Ecosystem LTER, Massachusetts, United States - WE1603-220 | ecosystem: Environmental > Aquatic > Marine > Intertidal zone >... | reverse complement strand
TGGGTATCGGAACAGTTGTCTTGCCTGGTGTTGAGATTGGATCGCATGCCGTAGTGGGAGCATTATCCTTAGTCACAACAAATGTTCCAGACTATTGCCTTGCCGCTGGGATACCTGCTCGGCTCATAAAGAAAACAGGTATGACAACCCACTTTAAAACCAGTTTTGAAGTGGTTAAGTTGGCTAAATGATGTCTTTTTATTGCCTTAGTACCTGACTATTCCATATTTGTCTATTTTATGGGCCATCAGCTAATCACTGTTTCAATCTGAAACGCTTGATTCTTGCATTTACCTTTACCAAGATCGTTTTGTTGCTTACTCACCTACCACAAGAGGTATTGCCATTTGGTTGAAGGTAGGTAGTATCGACAAGCTTGCACATGCGTTGGCATACAATGTATCGATATTTATGTGCTGAGGAATTCTTCGGTTACCTTTGCCGTTCTATGAGCCCGGAGGCAGTCGTTAAGATGTCTTCCGGCAGAGTCGCCTTTGCCCAACTTGTAGAGTACCCGCCATTGACAAACTTTTCAACTGCTTTGCACTTACGCATTAAAATTGGATCATCGCGATGTTTGTTTCTCATCCAAAATACGAAACACTCAGCCGTGTCCTCAAGGTGGCTAACAGTAGCATGAAAATTAACTTTACCTTTAACCGGCATCATATCAATGAATGGTACGCTTAATATGATAGCTGATGATGCCAATCCGCCGTAGTTTTTATATGTAGAACCATCCGAATGGAAGTCATAGTAAAAACGCTCCCATTCTTCGATTCTGTTCTTGCCCGTTCGGAGCTCAAAACTGTGAAATGATTCTTCCAACAACGTATCTTTGTTAGCTGAAGCTAAAAGATGAAGCGGACAATTCGGCTCATCTACATGAACATAGCCTTTGAAGATGATACTCAAGAGCGATAATGGCTCTATCTTAATCTCGCCAATATTGTCCTGAAAGTATTGTGGACACTGAGCTAACTCTTTATGAACCATTTCGTGAGATATGCAACCCGATAAAAGCAAAAGTGGCGCCAGCCATCCCAGCGGTAGTGCCGTAAAGCATCTTGACGATAATGGAAGCGAGCGCTTCATAGCTTAGCCCTATAAATTTACTCAGTAATGGCATTTAGATCAGGCAATGAATGGTTTCTTCTAAAACATAGCTATCGAGTCTTAAACGCCATCCTGAGATATCGTCAAATTTTGTGGATGAGTTTATTTTCAAGCGAAGATTTCCCTGATGTCATATACAGCTTTCGGTTAGATCTCCACCCGCCTTAAGAAGTTTATTGGGGAAAATATCAAAAGACTTAGAAATATTTGAAAGGAGATTGCTATGGCTCGTATAAATCAAGATGAGACAAAGTGTTTTTGGCGCGGGCTGGTTTTACACTTTATGATCGCACTATGCGTAGTGTTTCAAGTATTCGATGCGACCAGCTTAGCGAAGGACGAGGAAACCGTACAGCACTATAAAATGATTTCAACTGTAGAGTACGTTGGCCAAGGTCAATTCAGGAACCAGGTCGTAACCATATTTACGGTGACAAAAGAGCCTTTGCCAGATGACAAAGTAAGATACTCATTCGCTACGCATGACCCTAATTTGGGTCCCAGCCAAGAATCTTTGATGGCGTTTTCATTTGTTATCGATAGAAGCACTCGAAATATGTCAGGAACTGATAAAGACCTGGCTTTTTGGACCCAAGTCCACAATGAATCTGTTAAGTCACTTGATAAAGTGACAAAGGACTATGTCGGCAAGACGTGGAAACAATCTATCGATCTGTCGTCCCTTGGTGGTTCGCCTTTTGATGAACTGAGATTTACCTTGACAGCGATTCAACTAAAGACAAAAGCGTTTGGTGAAATGATAGCTGTCAGAGCTATGTCGGAGCCGTTTTTTGTTAAGATTACCAAAGGACCTTTCAGATCAAGGATTAACACCTTGTATCTTTTCGGTCCGGACGTTGAAGATATTTACCTGAGCATATCTGTTTTCGAAGCAGCAACAGATGTTAACGATTTCAAGGAATCGTTGCGTCATGAGGTCGCTACATGCAAGACCGATGTTACGGGAGTGCCGGTGGATTTAAGCGACGTCGGTGAGAATTTTGAAAAGCTTTTAGCGAAAGTTGGGCTCAGAAGCGGTAGTCTTGAGATCGTTAAGGAGTCGCCTTTACCTCAATGGGCCTCTTCCAGAGGTTTACGTGCGGCTCAGGTGGCCAATATATGCTCGGCGGTAGCTTGTGAAGGCGCGTTAAATCCGGTTGCTACAATTTCGATGCCCGCCGTCAAAGTTCTTCAATCTCAGAGAGTTACTGCTGGAGGAGCAGGAGCTTCTATTTTCGCGATAATAACGAGGGGTTTTGGCTGGAACCTGCCAACGGCTGCAATCATCAGCACGGCAACTGCGGTTCCAATTGCTATAACTGGTGGTGGCGGCGGCGGTGTCCATGATGCCTCTCCATAGGGTTGTTGACAGTAAATTTCTCGATTTCTCAGGGTTTACGACAAAATTAGCGTGGAATAAACATTTGAAGTATATGAATAATTAGCGATGGAGTTGAAGATGTATCTTGCGAAGAAAGTTTATATTTTTATACGAAATTGGAGTGTTGTTTCGGTATATATCCTTGCAGCCGTATCCTGTTTTTCGTCCTTGACGGGTTGTAGTCCGAAATTGTCCTCCCCCGAGCAGGTGAAAAGATTTGGGCAAGTTGGGCCACTCGCAACAGGAGGAGACATTGTAGGTCTGGGCGGGACGCGCTACATTGGTCCCTACAGGGTGGTGCCAGGCGATATATTGGAATTTCAGATGCCTGCTGTCTTACGAGTTATTTCGTCCGATTTACCCGAGTGGCTTCGGCCGTTCTATGGCCGTCAGGATGTTGAGCCGTATCTGGTTCGGGTAAGCCAGACCGGAGCTGTTACTCTGCCTATCATCGGCGAGATACCCGTTGCAGGCAAAACACTTGCCCAGATAGAAGCATCAGTTATTGATGCCTATTATCCTAAGTATGTTGTCAATCCTCCGATGGTAGTATGTGAAGTAAAGAAGTACCAAAGGGAAAGCGAAAGAGTCTTCGCTGTCTTGGGCCTTGTTAACCGTCCCGATGTTTTTCCTTATCCACCGGATGTCCAATATAACTTAATGGAGGCGTTAGCGTATGCTGGTGGGCTTAATATGACTGCGGATCCTCGCTACTTAAAGGTCTATCGGCAGGATGCAAGCGGCGAGATTGTAGTGGCCACTTTCGGAGTTGATAGCAAATCCTTTTCCGATGCATATGGCGTCACGGTAAAACCCGGGGACGTAATATACGTCGATCATACGTTGCGAACGCGCGTTAATCAATTCTTGTCTGACATATTTCAAGTTAGAGTTGGTGCTTATGCTGACGTGCGTGATTGATGATTAGATTTTATGTTAGGGAGGCTGTATGGATAATAACGATGCAATTAAAAGAAGAAGCGTAAACGAAATAGTTTCCCCCGTTGACAACCACTTACAAGAAACTTTCTTAAACATACTACTGTGTCATCGGTGGATCATTCTGGTTACCACCTTATTGTCTTTGATAGCTGCATTTCTTTACCTTCGAAGGGCTACGCCAATCTACACAAGCACATCAAGATTGTACGTTGAACAAAGAGGTCCTAAAATCATAAACGAGTACGAAGGGATTATGACCCAGTCCAAAAACTATCTTTACACACAGGCTGAGCTGATTAAATCTACTCCCATCATTGGTGATGCGGTTGATAATCCTGGATTAGGACGCTTCAGAACGTTTGCTAACGTGGACAACTTGACTGCTTCTGTTAGAAAGAATTTGAATGTTTCTGTCGGCAAGAAAGATGATATCATCGCAGTATCATTCGATTCGCCATACCCTATGGAAGCCGCTGAGATTGTCAACGCTGTAGTGGGTTCGTATGTCAGTTACCAATCAATCCGCAAACGTGGCACTGTTTCGGAAGTGCTGGGAATTCTTCAGAAAGAAAAGCTTAAACGCGATAAGGAATTGTCTAACAAACACGCGGAGATGCTGGAATTTACCAGGGTAAATGGAGTGGTTTCGTTTGACGATAAAGGCGGGAATATCGTTTTTGATAGGCTGGCCAAGTTATCCAGTGCGCTGACCGAAGCAGAATTGGCTACGCTGAATGCAAAAGCCGATTTCGATGCAATCAAGAGTATGGCAGATGAACCTGCTAAGATCAGGCAATTTGCTGCGGCCTCAGCCAGTGCAGGTGTTCGTGTATTTGTCAGCGACAGGGAAACTCAACTACAGTCCGAACTGAGACAGGCGGAAATAGAATTAAAAGATACAAGATACCATTGTACTGAAGATCATCCATCTATCCAGGCGATCCATATCAAGATTGACCGTATCAAGCAAGAGCTTGAGAGCCAAGCGAAGGAATTTGCTGATGCCTATATTGAAGTGATGCGACTAAGGTGGATAACGGCTAAGGAAAGAAAGGATGAATTACAGGCGTCTCTTAACGATCAATACCTGGCAGCACGAAATTTAGGTGTTAAGGCCGCCGAATATTCCGTGCTACAATCGGAGTTAAATCGGTCTGAAAGAATTTGTGATATTCTCGACAACCGGATAAAGGAACTCAACATCACAGAAGATGTGGGGGCACTTAATATCAACATACTGGAAGCGGCACACCCTGCAAACAGTCCCTCAAAGCCCAAGAAAGCCAGAATTATGGCAATAGCCCTGGTTTTTGGCCTCGTGCTTGGCGGTGGTCTTGCTGTACTTCGCGATATGACGAGGGACCATCCGCTTCGGTCCGCTGACGAGATATCGGTTGTCCTCGGCATTCCCGTTCTTGGCGCCATACCAACGATGTCAGATGGGATGGCTATCGCGCTGTCTGGCCATAAGGTATGGGGCTTTCTCAAACTTATCGCTGCCAGAACTCATCGAAGAACAGGAGCAACCACATCTATGGTCCCAGCCAAACGCAAATCTCTACATACCCAATATGATGGCAAGGCCAAAACAGAAAACGAGAGCCCTTTGGGACGTACCCAAAGGGCGCGCTCCGAATTGGAACCTACTAGATGGATTCGGCGCATGAATAAGAAAGCCAATGAGTCTGTATGTACCACATCATCTCGCGGCTGGGCTAGGAGTAAAGCAAAGACTACTGCGGTTGGCTCACGGATTGCGGGAAAAGATAAGATTACATCAAAGAAGCCGGACGTTATAAAGCATGGACAGAAAGCGCACCTCGAACCTACTTCCATCGTTGCTGAAGCCTTCCGAACAATACGTACGACTCTGTTTTTCAGTGTTCCCAAGGAAGAGGCCAAGACCATTCTTATTACATCTCCAGCTCCAGGTGACGGCAAAAGCACAGTCGTGAGTAACTTGGCTATTACAATGGCACAGGCCGGACAGAAAACGCTTGTCATTGACGCTGACTTCCGAAACCCAATGCAACATAATATTTTCGAAATAGACAGCGAGGGAAAGAAGCTGTCCAATATAGTTGCTGCAGCCATAAGTCTGGAAGAAGCGATACAACCTGGACCGGTCAAGGGTCTCGATATCATCCGCTGTAGCGCTGATATTACCAATCCTGCGGAATTATTAAACAGCGATTCATTTGTCAAAGTGTTAAAGGAATTTTCCGAACGATATGATCGTATAATCATAGATTCTCCGCCAGTTGGACCGCTTGCTGACAGCCAAATACTATCGGCTCTCTGCGATGTAACGCTTTTGGTTCTAAGAGCAGAAATATCCACTCGCAGGCGCAGCCAGCAAGCCCGTGACAGCCTGCTAAGTGTTGGTGGTCACGTGCTCGGTGCAATAGTAAATGATGTCCGACGAAGGCACGGCCATTATGGCTATTACTCCGATTACGGATACTACCATCACCACGGCTACCATAGCGACAGAGGAAAGCAAAAGGTGTCGGAAGGATAATGAGGATTGCTATTAGAAAAGTCTTTGGAACTTTGTTTTTCGGTAGCTCGGCGTAACTAATTGAGAAGCAGTTACTCTGTAAGCACAAGCAAGTGAATTTTCGCAGAATGGCCAGGCCCAGATGAAGGAGTACCGAACAACTCTTGACAACAAGGGGATTGCTTTAAGCAGGTTCGATAAGGTAATCGAATGGCTGCTGATATCACTTTTGGCGTTTATGCCTCTTGCGCTTGGCGCCAGGAGTGCCTGGAGCGAAGAGGTTGTCATCGCCTTATCAGGCGCTATCGTCATCTGCTTTCTGCTCAAAAATGTATTCTACAGCAGCCATAGCATAATCTGGACTTGGGCCTACGTGCCGGTCGGACTATTTCTTCTTATCGCTACACTCCAGCTTGTTCCATTACCTGCTCAGCTTGCAAGCATTGTATCTCCAAATACTATGGCTCTAAGAAAGGAACTCTTAGGCGATTTGCCCAACGCTGATGCACTGCTGAAATCAATGCCCCTTAGCTTTTATCCGAACGCCACAAAACACGACCTGAGACTGGTACTATCGGTTGCAGCGGTTTTTGTGGTTGTTGTCAATGTCTTTCGTCATCCGAACCAGATAAAACGCCTCCTTATGGCTATAGCATTAATCGGCGGTATCATCGCCGCTGTTGCTTTGGCGCAGGACCTCTTTGGAAACGGTAAAATCTACTGGTTCATATCTTCTCCGCATTCCCATACCCTCTCAGGTCCCTTCATCAATCACAACCACTACGGGCAATTCATGAACCTATCAATTGGCGCTGCTCTTGCGTGGCTCTGCGTGGAACTGCACAACCGTTTTACTGCCAAGAAGGTTACACCGTCTGTTGTCTATGAATATTTGGCTTCAGATTCTGCAAAACCATTATGGTTGCTTGTGGCAGTAATGGCACTTGGCACGGCAACAGTTTTTCTTTCCTTGACCAGAGGTGGAATGCTCAGTGCGCTTATCGCCTCAGCCTTTGTCACACTGCTGCTTTCATCCAGAGCCTCTCTCAAGGGCCGTGGTTGGATAATGGCTGTCGTGGCACTTGGTGCATTTGTCTGTGTGCTCTATATAGGCTTCGATGCGGTCTATAACCGGTTAGCAACCCTTCGTGATTTCCAGGGATACGAAAATCGCTGGCAGATTCTTAAGGACCTTACAGCTTCCTACAAGCAGTTTCCTATTTGGGGAACAGGCCTGGGCACACATAGGGTAGTCTATCCTATGTTTAAACATATAGACAGCGCTGCTCTATATACTCACGCTGAAAACGAATACGCACAGGTGATGGAGGAAACCGGTCTGGTCGGCCTGATTACGCTAATAATCTTTGGCGCAATCATCTGGTCAAGCTTTGCAAAAAATATCCGTAGTGCTAAGCTTCCGATTTGCTCGGCGGTATATGGACTGGGCTTTGGCCTTTTGACAATACTTATTCACAGCCTCAGTGACTATGGTCAGCACGTTCTGGCAAATGCATTCTTATCTGTTATATTCTGTGCTCTGCTGTTGTTATTGGCTCAACAAAGGAAGAACCAACACCGCAATATACAAATAGCTCCATCGAGTCGAGGCTTTAGGGGATTATATACCGTCGTTTCTCTCGGAGTATGTGGAATTTGGGTGTGGGCCCTCATCAGCGCAAACAATACACGTATAGCCGAAGCCTGTTGGGCAAAAACTCTTGATATAGAAAAACATATTATGGAAAACGACTGGAAAGGAACAAACGCCGAGTATGCAGATCTTATCTCCAACGCTGAAGCAGCATTAGAACACCAGCCGAATAATGTGAAGTACCAATACTGGTGCAACGTCTACCGTTGGCGTTCAATAAGCCAGGTAAGAGATCCCGACACCGGAGTGGCTATAATCTCTGAGGATTCAATGCCAACTGTTTATGATATCGTTGCCGAGTTTCATAAAGTATGCACACTTTGCCCGACATACGGACCGCCGTATAGCGCTGTCGGACAAATCGAAAAATTCATCCTTAACGACAATGCTGGCATAGAGAAGATTAGAAAAGGCTTTCGTCTCGCGCCCTCCGATCCAATAACCTGTTTTGTCGCAGGCCGCCTCGATGTTTTGGAAGGTAAAACACAAGACTGTATTGCCAAGTTTGAAAAGGCTGTGCAGCTTGATGGCAGTCTGTTTAAGGATGTTATAGAAATATATATTAACCAGCTTAGTAGGCCTCATTTGGCTATCTCTGCTGCCGGGGACAATTATAAACGCCTAACCTATGTGGCTAATGTTCTCGATGATATGCTATATCACGACCTTGCAGACCAGACCCGAGAGAAAATAAGGGCTTTGCTTGAAGCGAGATGTACTGAGCCTGGTACTCCAGGCTGGGTTTTCGCACGTTTGGGCAATATCTATAGCAAACAGGGTAACAATGAGACAGCAGCAGAATGTTATCGTCAGGCTTTAGCCCGTGAGTATGGCCAAGTTTACTGGAGATTAGAATTGGCAAAGCTCCTCGTTAAAACAGACAAAATACCTGAGGCGCTGTACGAGGCAAAGATGTGCCTGCAGTTGCGTCCGCAGTTCAAAGCGGCTAAGAGGTTTGTGGCAGACCTTTCAGTCCACCCTACTGTCTTAGCCGAAGAAACTAAATCGCCCTGATGCTTTCTGGAAACGGATTAAGCCTTCAAGAGAAGGCTGAGTAAATTGGATGCAGGTTGTGAAAAATGCCAGGTTAGTATAATGATGATGACGGAATCTGCCCACAAAACCGGCAATTCAAAACTAACATCTGATAGCCAAGCAATGAAGACTTAGTCACCTGTATATATCGGCGCTTCCATACTGGGGGTCATAAATACACCGATTGTGATTCTTTTCGCCAGACAACTTAATATCGTCAATAATCCTTATGTCAGCAAAGTCAATTCCAAATCTGTTCCAACTTATCAGTCACTTGTTATTCACCTGTAAACCACATTTTGACGCAAAAAGGTAGCTGTAACTACCCCAAGAAACATGACTTATGCTGCGACGCCCGAATTCCCAAGCTGGACGTCGTGGGTTCGAATCCCATCGCCCGCTTTTTTCGTATGTTTATTGTTTGTAAAGATTTGTGACGAATCCGATCCCACCTTTTTCCCTTGACGCCAGATAGCTGCACCACAATATATTGTGGTGTGGTTCAGTAGTGGGTCAGTCAGATTATATCTCATGCTCGTGTCACCGCCTCCACGGCCTTGCGGGCATCTTCAATAAATCTCGGATGAACCCTCAGGTAGTACTGGCGCGTGGTGCGAATATCACTGTGACCTGCTAGCTCCTGAACAATGTGCATAGGTAATACTGCCGCCATATTCGTGCAGTAACTTTTCCGCAGGTCCCGCAAACTACATTGCGGTAGACCTACCTTGACACGAATAGCTTGGAAATCACGCCAGACGTTCTGCTTTTTCATCCTATAACCTCGGGCGGGGTCCTTTGTATTCACAAATACATATACCTGACCTTCCTTAGCCACACTATGTAGGTCGGTTAGCATAGTCAGAACTCCCCTGGATAAGGGGGCAGCACCCGCATGTCTTTATTCTTGGGTGTCCACCCTGCTTTGCCAACCCCAGGCCGTTTGCGAACAACTCTGAGCCTTTCCTTCTCGAAATCGATATCCAACCAGGTTAAATTCAGGATTTCGCCCCGACTCAGCCCGCAACAATACGCTAAGACAATGATTCCTCGCCATTGAAGTGAACGGCACGCCTGAATTAATTGGCGGTACTGCGTTGGATTAACATATTGCCACTCTGCTTGTCCAACTTTCTCCTCTCGAATGCCCAGAAAAGGATTTCTGCAAATCAAGTCGCAGTCCACTGCCTCGCGGAAAATCCGGCTCATATCTTGTGAAGCGTAACTCGTATCTCACTTCACGAAATATACCTTACGATCTTTTAGCAGAAACTGCTAATACATAAAAACTTTTTTAGTACATTATATCTTGTGTTTTTGAACTAATTCAATCAACACTGCCAGAACTCCAAATTTGCGTTTCGCACCTAACTTATTGCAAATAGTCCATAAATGGCTCGTTAGTGTATTATACGATATGCCCAACTTCTCACAAATTTTTTCGTTGTCGAAACCTTTACTGACACACTTAATCACGTCCATCTGTCTTGGTGTGAAGTGGAATGCCTTTTGAATAAAATCAAGCTGTTTATTTGTAAAAATCATTCGCTAATAATATTATCAATTTAAGAACCGTTTTATACCAATTGTGATTAATCTTTGCGCCTCATATACTTGAGCCAGCTTGTGAATTCAATAGCTGTTAGCTCAGGAGCGTCATGAACCACATCAGATAACCCAGCAAAATCGCTGTAATTAAATACAATTGGTATTAGAACCGTGTATATAATTGATCTTTGCGATGCTTGAACTTGCTAAACGAAAGATTTTGTTTTGGCTGCCGAGATAGCGTTAACCTCAGCAGCTATCTGCATAAACCTCGGCAGTGTGTAATCAAAAAACCGCTTATATGCCTCACAAAAATAGCTTTCTCTCAGACTTGATCGGAGGTCAAAACCTTCTTTATGATAAATGGCACGATCCTTCAAACAGCCGCCACGGCAGACAGCAAGATGCCTACAAAGAAGGCATTTGTTACAGATGCTCTGCTTGGCTCTGGCAAAGGCCCGCTTCTTACTGCTCGTTGCCAGCTCCTCTATTGGCGTTTCAAAGATGTTACCCAATCGCCACGCCGGCTCCACAAAAAAATCACAACAAAAAGCATCGCCGCTATGCTCAATAACAATATATTGACTACATTGCCTATCGAACGTGCAAATGGTGTGTCTTCCCGTAATGCAATACGAAAGCACCGAATCAAAATCACGAATGCTTATATTTCCTGAGCCGTGGTCGTACCAGCGATCAAATAACCTGCATAGAAATTCGCCGTACTGCTGCGGCGTAATTGAGAAATCCTCTATTTCGCCTGTGGCCGGATTTGTTTCGACGCAGGGAATAAACTGGAGATACTCAATGCCATTTTCAACGAAGAAGTCAAAGAGCTTCTCCGGATGTTCGACATTCACATTATTCAGCAAAATAAGTGCATTGAACTCAACCTTGTGCTCTTTGCACTTTATGATGGCTTCCATTACTCTGTCAAATGTACCGCTGCCGCCATGGTCCAGCCGATAGAAATCGTGAAATTTCTTTGGGCCATCGATACTTATGCCAACAAGAAATTTATTTTCGTGTAAAAACCGACACCATTCGTCATCGAGTAAGATTGCATTGGTTTGCAGGCAATTGTTTAATTCCTGACCGACGGCTCTGAATTTCTTTTGCAGCTCTACAGCTTTTTTGTAGAAATCCAGGCCCATCAGCGTTGGTTCACCCCCCTGCCAGACAAAGACAGCCGGTGAAAAACGCAACCGCATATAATCTTCAACCAGTCTCCGGAGCGCATCATCACTCATTCGCTGTCTGCCCGTACCGACCTCCGGCGTCCTGTCCTTGTAGAAACAATATCTGCAATCAAGGTTACAATCAGAGCCGGACGGCTTGATTAAAAGTGTAAACGGCTGCATTTGCTTCTATTTTCCTATTTTTTCTATTTTTATTAATACCCATTAAGTATGCAATTTTTATGGCAGAAGCCATTATGTCAAGGGCGTTCTCCCTCGTGATGACCCATTTTAACAAGGTTAGGTTTGAAACCTGTCCTGAGCGGATTTGTGGTGAGCCTGCCGAATCCAGTCGAAGGATTGGGTTTGATTTTCGGGAATCCAAAGGGGGAGGGTTTGAAATTGGCTTTGATTGGGTTTGTTTTCACCAAATGTCCAA
>Ga0307434_1001628_pt1 | contig 11827 bp, 10 predicted proteins | sample SalMarWE160220MG_FD_202156 | JGI IMG/M metagenome (GOLD analysis project Ga0307434, IMG submission 202156) | Salt marsh sediment microbial communities from the Plum Island Ecosystem LTER, Massachusetts, United States - WE1603-220 | ecosystem: Environmental > Aquatic > Marine > Intertidal zone >... | reverse complement strand
TGGACATCTCTCCTGCTTACTTCGAGCATCTTAGTCACCTTGTTGATATAGAAGAATTGCGCCGCCAGAAATTAAATATCCTGGTTGACCCCATGTATGGTGCTGGCATTGGCTATTTTAAGGCAGTCCTTCAAGGTGGTAACTTGAGAATTACCGAAATTAACGCTGAAAGAAACCCCTCCTTCCCCCAAATTCAGCCTGAGCCAATTGCCAAAAACCTGACCAAGCTTTCCCGGTTGGTCGTTGAGCGAAAGGCTGACGTAGGCTTAGCTACCGATGGAGACGCCGACCGTATTGGCATCGTAGACGAAAAGGGACAATTTTTAACCCAGCATCAAGTTTTTGCCTTGCTTTGTCTATATCTCCTGGAGGTTCGTGGTGAGCGTGGCGCCATGATAAGAACATTAACTTCCACCATGATGCTTTCCCGCCTGGGGAAGCTCTTTGATGTGCCTGTTTACGAAACGCCGGTGGGTTTCAAATATGTCGCCCCCTTGATGATGGAGAAAAATGCCATTATTGGTGGCGAAGAAAGCGGCGGCTATGGCTTTCGCGGTCATGTCCCGGAAAGAGATGCCATACTTGCCGGGCTTTACTTCCTTGACTTTATGGTAAAAACAAGAAAAACACCGTCCCAGCTTCTGGACTACCTTTACAGCAAAGTTGGACCTCACTATTATGACCGCAGGGATTTTCATATTTCCGCAGCTAAGCGTCAGACAATCCTGCACCGACTCAGTTCCAGTTCCCCAGCCAGCATAGCCGGTTCAAAAGTGAACAAAGTAGATACCACCGAAGGTTTTCGCTTCTTCCTCGGCGATGAGTCATGGCTGCTCATCCGCTTTTCCGGTACAGAACCGCTGGTCCGCATCTACTCTGAAGCTGAAAGCCTGGAAAGGGCAAGAGAGCTACTGGATGAGGGCAAAAAGCTGATAGGCCTCTAAAGTAGCCCGGCAGAAAATTTAAAAGGAAATATCCCAGGGTTTCTCAACTTTTCTGTGAAAATAGACTTAGTCTGTTTGCCCTGAGCTTTCGGCTGAACTCACGCCGAAGCCTGCTAGCAAAATCGTAACGGATTTTGCTCTTTGGTGGCAAATTATTTTAGACTGTGACTTATATTTGACACGTGCAGCTAATGGTCTATACAATATAGCTAGTTGCCTTTGGAGCAAGAAACGATAGTCTCCTGAGATTGACGGAATCACAAAAATAACATCTGTGTATGCAAGACTATTATGAAATTAGGTGGCATGGGCGAGGTGGTCAAGGAGCTATAACGGCAGCCAAGATTTTGGCACAAGCAGCCTACCTTGAAGGCTATCAGGGAGTAACTGCTGCACCATCTTTCGGCGCTGAGAGGCGAGGTGCTCCGGTCAGTGCATCAACCAGGATTTCCCCGCAGACAATCATGGTAGTATCCCAGGTAGAAAACCCCAATGTGGTGGTAGTTCTAGACCACACCCTGCTGAAATACGAGGAAGTAACCAGCGGGCTAGTCAAAGGAGGATGGCTCATCGTAAATTCTTGGCGACCTCCAAAGGAGCTTGATCTTGGAGGCGACTTCAACATCGCTACTGCTGATGCTACTGGGGTATGCTCAAGCCTGGGACTGGTAGTCGCTGGCCTCACGGTTGTGAATACAGCGATACTGGGTGCGTTTATCCGTGCTACCGAAGCGGTGGGCATGGCAAGTATAGAGAAGGCAATAAGAGAAAGATTCTCCAACAGCGAGGTAGGTATTAATCTCGCCGCAATTGCACAGACCTACGAGATAACTAAACTCGAAGAAATGAGGTAACAGCAAGCCATGGGAACCAGAAATTGCCAACACATATGCAGTGAATCATCACCGGCTGTTGGCGAAGCAGGTAAAACAGGTGAATGGCGCGACTCATTCCCAGTGATAGACCCAGAAAAGTGTCTCCCAGTTAGACAAAACAAGCCTGCCTGTTTTCTATGCTGGCTCTATTGTCCAGATGCTGTTATTAGTAAGACCATACCCATACAGATAAATATGGAATACTGCAAAGGCTGCGGAATATGTGCACAGGTGTGTCCGGCCCACGCTATAACCATGGTAAATGAAGAAGGATTCTGTCCCAATGAGACGGATTGAGTGATTTTTGTGAGCAAAAAAATGGCCAAAAGAGTTATCACTAGGATACTTGATGGCAATCATGCTGCGGCCCAGGGGGTAAAACTCAGCCGGGTTCAAGTAATTGCTGCCTATCCTATTACACCCCAATCACCAGTCACTGAAACGCTCTCCGAATTTGTCGAAGGAGGGAAACTCGATGCCCAGTACATTGCTGTTGAAAGTGAGCACAGTGCCCTCGCCGTATGCACTTCAGCTTCTATGGTAGGAGCGAGAACCTTTACTGCTACCAGTTCACATGGCTTGGCCTATATGCATGAGATGCTACATTGGGCTGCTGGGGCACGTCTTCCAGTGGTCCTCGCCTGCGTAAACCGCGCTATTGGAGCACCCTGGAATGTGCTCAATGACCAGCAGGACTCTATATCCCAACGAGACACCGGTTGGATACAAATATACGCTCGAAACAATCAGGAGATATTGGACTCGATAATCCAGGCTTATAAAATCGCTGAGTCAGTTTATGTCCCGGTTATGGTCTGCTACGACGGTTATGTCTTATCTCACACTGAAATGCCAGTGGATGTCCCGGCACAGGAGGCTGTGGACAGGTTTCTGCCCCCGTATAAACCACACACGATACTGGACCCGGCCAACCCCAAAAACTATAACCTTGTGACCCTGGCCAATCCCAGGGTTAACGCTGAAGGCGTGCTCTGCCATGGGTATATGGAACTGAGGTATCTTCTTCAAGAGGCGTTGCAGAACTCCAGAGAAACGATAACCACGGTGGGGCGAGAATTCGGTGAATTATTTGGCAGAAGCTATGCCAGTATGTTCTGGGAAGACAGACTGGATGACGCCGATATAGTTATTGTAGCCATGGGCAGTTTAGCAATGGAGGCGATAGTAGCCGCAGATATGCTTCGGGAGGCTGGGCACAAAGTGGGTGTCTTGGGCTTGAGAGTGTTCAGGCCATTCCCTAAGTCAGATGTGACCCAGGCATTGAAAAAATCCCGCCTTGTTGTGATCTTCGATAAGAATATCAGCTATGGCTTGGAAGGAGCTACTTGCTCGGAGATAAAATCAGCCCTCTACGGAAGTTCCGTAAGAGCGGTAATACGAAACTTCATTGTTGGACTGGGTGGTCGTGATGTTAAAGCAAGAGAGATGGTAGATGCGGTAAACAAATCGCTGTTATCAGTGAGAGAGGGCGATTTAAACAAAGAATATCCCGAATGGATATGTGCCATTTGAGAAGGATTACACGATGAAGACTACTGCTGTCAATATGACCGAGAAGGAATATCTCCTGCCGGGTAACAGGACATGCCCTGGCTGCGCATTGTCGCTCGCTTACCGTCACATTCTAAAAGCACTGGAAGGGCAGGTTATTGTGACGGTGCCAGCTAGTTGCCTCACAGTACTGCATGGCATGTATCCTGTAACATCTGTCACTGTCCCCTGTGTAAATACGCCATTCGCCTCCACCGCGGCATCAGCTACCGGCTTAGTTGCCGGGCTGAAAGCCCTGGGCAAAGGAGGGTTGACCGTGCTGGCTATTGCTGGTGATGGTGGGACACATGATATAGGTATCCAGGCGCTGAGCGCCGCTGCTGAAAGGCAAACTGACTTGCTCTATGTCTGCTACGACAATGAAGGCTACATGAACACCGGCAATCAGCGCTCAGGCTCCACGCCACTGGGTGCGATTTCGGGTACTACGCCTATTCTGGGCAAGCAGCAGAACCAGAAAGACATAGCAGCCATAATGGAGGCACATGGCATTCCTTATGTTGCTACTGCAAATGCTTCTTATCCTCTAGACCTTTACGAAAAAGTCAGGAAAGCGAGGATGATACGAGGGACCAGGTTCATACATGTGTTCACACCCTGTTCCCCGGGATGGTCGTTCCCTTTCAGTGATACTATTAAGATCGGCAAGCTTGCGGTGGAAACGGGATGGGTGATACTTTATGAGGTTGAAGACGGCATTTTCCGCCTCACTTCGGCGAGTGCATCCATTGCCAAGAGGGATAACTTGAGGCCACTGAGAGAATATCTCATGGAGCAGGGAAGGTTCAAGAATATTACCGAAGAGCAGGTTAACGAACTACAGGGTTGGGTAAATGCTCGGTGGAAACGTTGCCTGGATCGGGCAGTCAATTTATAATCTTCGGTTAATAGAGAGCCCTGCATCTTAGGGCGATAAAGTTTTCAGCAAAGGCCAGAGTTTGATAAACCTGAGCAGCCAGGTTATGGCTTGATCAAGGCGTGGACGTCGTCTCTGTACCGGTAGAGAAGGATAAAAGGACTGGCAGATAACCTATATGCCTATGTCTGACCAGGGAATGGTTCATGCTGAATAATGATTTAATTCTTCGACCTTTTGGCGGAGGGAGAGGGATTCGAACCCTCGACCCCGATAACTCGGAGTAAGCGCTTAGCAGGCGCCCGCACTAGACCACTATGCGATCCCTCCCTTTCCTGTGACTTAATTCATTATGCCATACGTCATACGAATCAACAAACTTTAAAATCTTTTCACAGACAAAGCTGACGAAGATTAGCACAGCTTAAGCCCCGTCTTACTCGTTTGCACCCGTCAGTTCCTTATGTCACTGCGGGCTCACTTTTCCTTCTGTTGAGAGGGCCATAATGTTTTCAATGCGGCAGCAGAAGGTACCAGCAGGAGCGACAACTTCAACTGTTTGCCCCCTTTCTTTATCCAGGATTGCTTTGCCCAAAGGGGAAGCAACAGAAAGTTTACCCCTGGCTGGATTTGCTTCTCGTGGGTCGACTAATGTATAGCTGAACTCTTTACCTGAGGATAAATCACGAAGCACTACTGTGTCTCCGAATTTTGCCCTGGATGTATCCTGGCCTGCCCCCATTATCCTAGCCAGATTCAAGGTTGACTCTAACTCCTTGATTCTCCCTTCCAAATGTGACTTTTGCTCTCTGGCTGCTGTCAGGGGAGCGTTTTCTCGAAAGTCCTTGTCCGCGGCTGCTTTTTGTATCTCCTCAATAACTTGGGAGCGTTGACTTTTCAGGTTGGCTAATTCTTTCTCTAATTTTGCGTAGCCTTGTGCAGTTAAGGTAACCTGGGCCTGACCACTCTGCCAAACGGCGGCTGTTTTTGAAGAAGTTTTTTTCGCCCTGAGGTGGGGAGCTAGATTTATGTTGCTGAATCCTTTTTTCCGGATGTACGTAAGGAAGGATTTGAGGGGTTTAGCCGCCGATGGGATAATCTGTTCGCCATAGCTAGCCACATCCACAGGGCTGATGTCCTTCACATGCCTGGATGAGCCAAGCCATCTGACGAATTTAGATATCTCTGCCTGTATTTTCCCCCTTTCTTCCGGAGGTAAATGCGATAGAAAAGCGTCAGCTACTTCAGCAAGTGTCGGAGTACGCTCTATGTTTCCCACGGAGAATAAATGATAGCTTCCAAAATGGACGCTGTCAATTTACATGTTGGTGGAGAGAACTTAGCCTTTATCTTCCTGGCATAGTGTGCTAATCTAACTACATTTGTCCCTGAGCGCTAAAAAGAATCGGGAGATTACGGTGGAATGTCAACGATGAAAACCTTAGTTCAATGTGATTTCGATGGTACAGTTACCGAGGAAGATACTAGTTTTTTTCTTTTAGATGCCTTCGCTCAGGGAGATTGGCGACGACTGCTGCGGGAGTATAAGGAGCACAGGATATCTGTAGGGGAGTTCAATACTAGAGCCTTTGCCATGGTAAAAGATGATAAACCTACGCTGCTTGAGGCGCTGAAAGGCAAGGTTAAAGTGAGAACTGGGCTTCACGAACTGGTGAATTACTGTCTAAAAAAAGGCTTCAGATTTGTTATTGTGAGCAACGGTCTGGATTTTTACATAAAGGCTGTGCTGAAAGACCTGGGGCTGGAGAACATCGAAGTGCATGCTGCGCAAGCTTCCTTCCACCCTGAAGGAATGAAAGTCCAATATGTGGGGCCGGATGGCGAAAGATTAGAGGACGGTTTTAAGGAGGCATATATCAAATCGTTTCTAAAGCTAGGGTACGGGGTAATATATATGGGGAATGGCGATTCCGATGTTGCTCCAGCAAAATACGCTCACCATGTTTTTGCCACAGGCGAGCTGCTGGCGTACTGCAGAGAGAACAATCTTAAATATAAACCCTTTGAAAATTTCATTGACGTCGTTAGGGACATAGACCTTCTGTAGCCGTGCTCCTTGAATTTCTACGATTCCAAATAGACTTAAATTCCCCACTTTCAATCATCGGCAGCATCACATCCACTACACTGACATTGTACTTTGTTCCCCTGCCGTCTTTGAGCTCTTTTAGAATATCACTCGTGGTCCTTGCTGGCCGATAAGGACGATGGGAACTCATAGCTTCCACCACATCACAGACAGCGAGAACGCTGACTTCCAGACTTAGCTCATCCCCTGTGAGACCGTCAGGATACCCCGAGCCATCTAGCCGTTCGTGGTGTTGCAGCGCTGCGTCGGCTACTGGCCAGGGAAGATTTGCATCCTTCAATATGCTATAACCTTGTTTCGTATGGGCACGGATAAGAGCCCATTCTTCCTCAGCTAGTTCACCCGGCTTGGTGAGAATACTCCTTGGGATGGAAATCTTGCCGATGTCGTGGAGCAATCCGTTGAAATAGAGCCTCTCAACCATATCCTCAGCCAATCCCATATTCTCGCCTACAAGACAGGCCAGTTCAGCTACTCTTTGTTGATGCCCCGCCGTATATGGGTCACAAGATTCAATCACGCGAGAAACGATTTTTGCCAGGTTGATAAGAGAACTCTTCAATTGGTCCGCCGTTTTATTGCGCTCGGCGATATCTATGTAAGAATCTTGAAATCCCACGATTGTGCCTTTTTTCTTGATGAAATTTAAATACTGCTCTATCAGTATCCTTTTGCCATCTTTCCTGAAAATTTCATGCACTATGCTGGATATAGGTTCATCTGCACTCAATATCTTCTCTACTTGTTGGGAAACATATTCCCTATTTTCTGGAGAGAGAATGTTTGTTGGCTTCATCTCGGTTAATTCTTCCAGACAGTAGCCACACAGGTTCTCAAGCGCCTTATTACCCACTAAAATATTGTCTTCGATGTCCGCAGAAAAAACTGCTTCCAGGGAATTCGCAAAGAGACTGCAATAACGTTCTGCGCTTTCCCTTAGTGTCTGCTCCATTTGTTTACGCCCGGTGATGTCCTTTCCGATGGCAAGTCCCACAAATTTGCCGTTTTGCTGCCCAATGGATAAAGACAATTCAACGGGGAATATAGAGCCATCTTTTCTCAATGCTTCAAATTCGATGATCCCTGTTCCCCCATAATTTCCGCCCAAGAAATCCGTCAGTTCTTTTGTGTAACCCTCTATGTGTTTCTCCGACATCAACTTGGTTACTGGCTGGCCCAGTATCTCGTCGGTTGAGTAGCTAAAAATTTGCTCTGCACCTTTATTCCAGAATATTATTGTCCCTTTGCGATTCATTCCCAGTATGGCATCCCGGGAGGATGCTAGGAGGGCCCTGTATATCTCTCCGCTTTTAGGTAGCGCTTCTAACTCTTTGTGCGGTGGTTCTATTTCTTCCATGAGCGATTTTTCTTCTTACTATCATACCTACTTCCTTCCCTACCCGGCTAAAAAATTCAGGCTCAACTCATAATCAAATATTGTCAACTATACCAAATACATCAATCTGTTTGCAATAAGAATTTGGTCGTGAAGATGATGGGAGGTTAGTCCTGGGTTAACCGTCTGCCTCTAATTAGCCACATTACCTCATCGCCGAGGCTCCTCGCAGTGACAACAAAGACGTGAGACTAAAACCTCGCGCCCACGACTATTTGGGTTATTTAACACCTTTTTTGCCTATCTCTACTAGGGGTAAACGGCTAAGGTTCATATATTCCGACGCGGAAAGGCTCTCTATGCCGACTAATCTTCCTTGGACGTCCAAATCAAACGCAATGTCTCCATCTATCTTCTTACACAAAAGCTTTTCCACTTTGCCAATTTTTAAGTAAAGGATGTCGTATTTCGAATCGTATGTAATTCCTTATAACTCACCTTCAGACACCATAGTGAGCCTTAACCGTAATGACCACCAATTCTTTAAGATGAAAGCGTACATTCCCTTTTTCCCAATTACAGTATTATGTTATAATTAAATATTCTATAACTACAGGGGACATTAAAGTGATGGTAAAGAAGTGGCTTGTTTTTTCGCCTGAAGAGCAACTTATCATAGATGAGCTGGTTAAAATATTACCTAAGCCACCGCTTCCAGGTTTAGATAAGCAAGATGTACTCGATCGTATGGGCTGGAAGCGTTATTCCCTAGTTAAACAGGAAGAGGAATGGCGTAAGATTTACAACGTTATCTTGAAATCCCGTAGAATGTTTGAAGAGAGGCAGCCAAATAGACCTATAATAGTCAATACCGGCACAAGAGCTTCGGAGCCTAGATACCAGCTAGTAGGCTGGACTTGGCACGATGGAACTCCAGCTGTTTTCGATCTACCTATTCAATTATCGCAAATGTTAGCCACCAGGCTCATGCCAGAATTCCGAACTAGAGCCACAGCTATCTCTGAGCTTATTTCATTGAATTATTTAGTAGGGATAACAGACGCATTGGACAAGGGAGACAGAAAACAAGCAAGACAACTTATCCGCCTAATGGCTAAAAACACTTTGCTTATTGTGCCGATTTTCTCTCTTATTGGACAACTTGTTGGAGTGCCTTATGAGCAAGCTCGTCCTCTCCCTGAGCTAATGCAATCTTGGGCAGAGACCATCGAGAGCAACCCGAAATATCACCTTGTACTTAATAAGCCGCTATACCAACTACGGAAGGGGCTTAAGAGAGACTGGCCGCATATAGAAGATGCATTAGTTTCTCTTCTCGATCAATTGATGCCCGCCCTCGTCCTTAGCTATGGAGCTGGTACTATACGACAAGCTTTAGATACACGAACACAGGAAATAACGAGGCAAGTATTGTTGCCTCCGGGCAATCCTTAGTAGAAAGCTGAAAGGGAGTATGGAAATGCAAAAGGTTCAATCTGTGGCAGAGATTCCTACTACAAGTGTTCACCCCGACCCACAGAATCTTCGTAAGTCATTTGATAACGATGATATTGTTACCTTGGGAATCAACATGAAAGAGCTTGGCCAGCTAGAACCCATCAAAGTCTTCCCTAACCATGACGGTACTTACGATTTATTAGATGGGGAGCGGCGCTGGCGAGCTGCTTCAACTGTAGGAATCCCAACTTTGCAAGCCATTATAGAGGAGCGTCCCAGCGAAGAAACTTTAATTTGTAAGAGGATAAGCCGAGCTCTCCAAACAAAAGGGTTATCTAAACAGGAAGAAGTACGCGCCATTGAGAAAGCATTAGCAGATTTAGGGATTCGTGATAATCCCGAAAAATGGTCGGCTTACGCTGACAAATTGGGCGGAGACCTCGCTAAGGTTAGAGAGAGAATGCGTGTAGCTAATCTCCCTCCAGACTTACGTAAGCGCTTCGATGCTGGTGAGTTAGAATACTCCATGGCATTGCATCTGGCTCGAATTCCCGACTCCCCGAAGCAGAGGGAGGTAGCTAGATTTATTGCTGAGCATGACCTGACAGCTCGTTTTAGCGCAACCCGGTTGATACCAAAAGTATTGGAGAACCCGGATATTCCCCTTGTAGCTGCGTATGACTTGGCTCATCATGAGGAACATTGGCAATACGCAAAACTTTCTAGAACTCAGATAAAAGATGAGACCCTAGCCGATCAACTCGACGATTTAATAGGAAGCTTTATTGTAGCGGAACAGAAATTAGAAGAAGCGTCTGCAAACGATATAATCGCCAAAATCTCTGCCGATGAGTTGTCTACTCATACACTTTTGGCTAGGGTCAACCACTTAATAGCTATTCTTAATGCGTTTCTACGCAGTTTTGAAGCTCATTTTGGCCCAAGAGGACAAGAAGCAGGGCCTCCAGCGTTGTCGAGCGGTGCCAAGTCATTGGAGCTAGGCAAGGAGCTTAGTGAAAACAAAGAATAGGATGTTAAGATTTACTGCCAGTTGACCGCCTGATATAAGCCAATAACTTAAACTAATGAATATTCTTAGGTTCTGTGAATATCTCTCAACCTGAATGCTTGCTCAAAATTGGTAGCATTAATTACCTTTTTCTCTAATCCTTCATATGGTGGGAATGCCCCACCATATCCAAGCACCCTTCTAGCTTTGGCTACCATCTCAAGTCGCTCTCTTGTCCAACCGAGCGAGATATAACTATCTTTAGGGCTGGGTTCTAACGATTGATATCTCATAGGATAGCAGACGACTCCCCAACTAAGAAGTTCCCTTACCCGTTCAAGAAAATCCATAGGAGTATCTTGATAATTAAAAAGACAGTATACCCCGATTTTTCTCCCCTCTATGCCAACATCCTTTAATAGGAGAATAGCTTTCCTCACAGACTCTCTAACCCCCTTAGTGTCATAGGCTAATCTCACCAGAGGAACTCTCAATCTTTTGAGTCTCAATGCAACTTCTTCGGTCAATAATCTTGCATCAAGCCCCTGATTGAAATCCACCTCGAGCCCCGCTTCTTCTAGTTCAGCGAAAATATCCCTCCAGTAGGGGGAAGCAAGGATATTATTGTCCCATAGGGTGACCTTCTTGTGTCCAGGATAAATAAGGTGCCTAATAGATTTTTTGGCTTTAAATTCTGGCTCTAGCTTAGTAACAGAACAAAAAGGGCATTTCCTGATGCATCCTCTTGATGAAAAAAGTATGCTTGTTTTCCATTCGGGGATAAGAGAATAAGCGGGCAGAAGATCATCAAGTTCTGGAATTATACCTTGGTAGAGTTCGATCCTGTCTTTGAACCTTTCCTTAAGATGGTCTTGACAGAGGGTAGCATAAATACCTCCCACTATCACCCTCGCCTTTTTGTATTCATTACTATAGAAACTGATTACCTCGTGAACTGGTTTCCAAGCGTAACTAAAAAGACTGGTAATGTAGATAATATCAGGTTTGAATCCATTTTTGGATACGCCATTTACTAGACTAACTGTGTCGCCGCTCCTCTGATGGTAAGCAGCCAGCTTAAGTAGGCCCAGAGGCGGGTAGGGAGTGTGATACTCGCGGGACTTCTGTGGCTCAACAAGCAAGACTCTCAAGGGATGTTTCCTCGCCTCTGTTGTATCAAGAAATGGGAGAGCCTCTAAGACATTTCGCATCGTTCCTTTGTCTCGCTTGCTACATGAGCGAAAAAGCCCTTTTACTATCTGTGGTAATTGCTTCGCCCGTTTCTAAGCGCTCCGCTTTTCCTTGGTTGATAGCTGAGAAGGCTGATTGTCACAATCCCAAATCTGAGGCAATTTCCTTCATGGCTTCGATTCCCAGGTTGATGAATTCTTCCAGTTCCAGTCCGATTTCCTGGCACTGAGCCACTTGCTCCCGATTAACTCCGGCAGCAAAGCTTTTTTCGCGAAAGCGTTTCTCTACCGATTTAGCGGTCAATCCGCTTAGTTTATCGGGGCGAACCAGGGCAGCCGCGGTGATAAGTCCGCTCAGGGGGTCAGCACAAAAAAGGGCCTTATCCAATTTCGTTTCTCGGGGAACGCCATGAGCTTCGTTATGGCACAAAATAGCATGGACCATAGTCTCACTGGCTCCAAGCTCATGGGCGATGT
>Ga0307434_1001627_pt1 | contig 11828 bp, 9 predicted proteins | sample SalMarWE160220MG_FD_202156 | JGI IMG/M metagenome (GOLD analysis project Ga0307434, IMG submission 202156) | Salt marsh sediment microbial communities from the Plum Island Ecosystem LTER, Massachusetts, United States - WE1603-220 | ecosystem: Environmental > Aquatic > Marine > Intertidal zone >... | reverse complement strand
CATAGAATGCCTGCGCCCGTTCCCTTTTGAGGTTAGCGGAAAGTACTACTTTGTAACAACCCTTTCTGTTACAAATTTTAAGCGCTTCCTGCATCATCATTTTCCCTATGCCTTGTCCTTGCCATTTCGGATCAACAACGACATCTTCGATAATAGCCGAAGGAGCGCCTAAATGGCCTAGATTATCCATGATAAGTAACTCAAATGATCCGACGATTTGCTCGTTATGTACGGCAACGTAGATATTATAGTCTGGATAGCGTGCAAATTTCTCGAAAAGATGTTCAGCTTCAGATAATGATAGGACATTCTCTTCATCCATTTCAGGCTGTGCATATACCCTGAGCACTTCAGGAAGGTCCTTTTTGCTAGCTTTTCGGCATGAGAAAAATTGTTTCATATACAAACCTTTTAAGGCCAACGCTCCGCATAACCGGATGGCAATGGAGCGCAGCGTAATTGCCAGTCCGAGTTAATGCGGTTGTTGGCCTGAGCGCTCTTCCAGCCAAGCCCGGTTCCATGCAATACGATAACCCCCTAATTGTTCAATAGTAGAGCCCATTATATCAGGGCTTCGTATTCTCTGAATCCGCTTTACCTGAATTGTACATACTAAAGGGCGACCTAGGCCAAATCCTGAAAGACGTCTGCGACGATAATCTTTGCAGAATACGCTAATACGAGTGAAACCCAAGGGAAGAAAGCGGGAAATTTTGTATATTGGCGTTTTGTTACGTGCTTTTGAGAGAGCTTTTCGGACAATTTTTCTCCGGAACTTTCGTATAAGATCTTGTGTTATTTCACTATCATGAAATTCTATAAAAATACTCGCCTTAAGCACAACACCCCAGGCATTCCTATGGATATTAGCTTCTCGGATGTGTATTTCTGGCCAGCCAAGTTGCCTTTTCATATCTGATATAGCAATTGGCATGTTAAGTTTAAAACTCAGCATAATATTCTGAATCCGAGCAATGAATCTGGGTGTTTTTATTCGGGGGACATAAAATATTAAATCGTCTTGAATTGTGCCCTTGTAATCTTCGAGGATGGCATCTTGTTTATTCCTTAAATCATGAAGCTTTTTACCATCGAACGCCGCCCACCCAGGCAAGGAAGAGGATGAACGAATGGAAAAGAAAAAGCGATCATAGCCGGGCGCAAAACTTTCAGCAAGAACTCCTGTCTGAAATGTTGATATTTGGACCTTTCCATAATCAGCAGTGCTTGGCCTAGCATATATTATCAGTTGGTTCAATCCGGTGAATTTAGAGGGTGTACAACCTACAACCTCCCACCATGGGGTCTTTGTTTCCTCTTTGAGCTCCTCCAACAGTAGCTGTTGAGGTAATCCATATCCATTTGGTTGATGTACAAGAAGGAAAAGAGAAAGTGCAAGAGCCAAAGCATTGCAAGTATCAAGAAGATCATCAAATGTTCGAACAATATCTGTATCGCTGTATTTTTCTTCATTCCCTTTCTTATCTCGGTAAAGAATTTCGTTCTGGAGATATGTAATACCTCCGTGAGCAATGGCATTTCGGACTATATGCTTGTATGGATTAACAACCTCGCACAAGTTGGTGTTCGTTAATTCCTCAACAATTGGCCATAAATCAAGGCCATCAGTCCCCTTACCACGATCAAGGCGCGAGAAATAGGCGACGATACGGCAAATGGGTGTGAAGACGGCTTCTGTGAGCCTAAGATAAGTAGGGTGTATTTGTTGATCAACAAATCTAATGAGCTCGAAGTCATCAAGTTTTTCGAAAAAGTCATGCCAGTCTAAATTGTTGATTTCTTCGAGATGAAGGGAAGCCCGGTCCAACTCTGCGTCATGCTCTAATAGATATTGCTGCAATTGTGCTTGGTTAATTCGATTTCTATCCTTTAACCATTCAATAAATTTGTTGTAGACAGAATTTGAATAAAAACGTTGTGGCGATTTTTTAATATACTTGTGAATAGAAAGGAAGCGATCATGTGGACAATGTGTCAATTCAGGAAACTTCTCTTTGATATCAGCACGTTTCCTCTCATGGGTGTTACGAAGTAGGGGATTTTCGATTATGTTACGAAGATTATTCATTTTCATTTAAGGCCAACGGTGGGCATAAGGCGCGGCGGCCTTTTGCCGTCGCTCTTAATGCCCTTGTTATGAAATGTTGCTATCGGTGTATGGCGCTTGTCGCCTTGTCAATAAATTCACGATATTTCTTCATGTAAAGCAATATTTTTTGATCTTTGCCCTCCACTGTCTGGAAATGCAATTCCACTTTGCCATAGCTCGACCATTTCCCCTTTTCAATTACACCTCTAATCCTTGTAATGGGTATTTCATGACATAAATCCAGGCGAAGTAGACTTAACAACCATTTTGCGAACCAATGGGGCTTTATTATCAACATATTTGGGGTCAAAACAATCATCATACAGCCATAAGTGCTGGCCAACTGAGTCCAGAAACTCTTCAATGACTGGGCGGCTGCATAGTGTTCGAAAAACAAAACTTCATTACTGTCCATATGTTCTTCCATCGCCTTTCATAACGAAGAAATCAGCCGCGAGTGTAACGAGTCGGCTGGATTACCTTGTTCGCCGGGCTTTTCCTTTAATTTCGGTTTAACCCCATCTCGCGGCTCTTCAGCTTCAGCTTCCAGAGCGTCTCCATTTCTCTGATATCGTCCTCTGCGGCGGATGTTCCTGCCACCTCAAGAATTGACACATGGTAGTCACTTGGTTCTCGGCTCTTGAGCGCAACGTCACCGGCGTGCCCGGTTTGCGCATACTCCTGCCACCGCTGATAAAAGCCTCCGGCACCAGTGGCCGACCCCACATACTGTTCCTTGGTTTTGGGGCATGTGAGAAGGTAGACACCCTTTGTACAGCTAAGCGCGACTATCCATCCTTTCGGAAGCTTTGCCAACTTAGAAAGTGGTTCTATGAAGTTCAAAAACCCGGGAAACTCAGGTTCTTTGAATTCCCTGCGGAGTTCGAGAACGCTCTTGTCCTGGCGATCAGCCCGCTGAATCCAAGCCCGACCGCCAGGACCCCAGTCCACTATCAGTCTGCCGATGAAATCACTTAGATTATCTTGAAGTTCGAGGTCATAGACATCACAACTCCCTGCCTTGTCCATGCCCTCCGCATGCGGCCGTGGAGTGTCCTGCTCCAGCAGGCCGCGGTAATTCGGCCGATAGAGTCCGACAAACATAGTCTCATCGGCCGGTGTCACCACGAACGATACCCAGTGCCGGGCACTCAGTTTCCCTCGATTTTCGACGCTTTGCGTCGACTGGTACAGCTCGAATTGCTGCCTGTTGTCACGCCATAGTTCATAAGGGGTTCGTCCCTTGATGGCCCGCTTGTCTTTATGTCGGAGGAGGCGCACTTCCGCGAGGTTCAAACCCGCTTCGTGGAGGATCATATTGAGGCTGATACGCATGGCTATTCCCTTCCGCCTTTCTTGGCGAACATTAAAGATTGTATACGGAGTTGAGCGAAGCGTAATTCCGGATACAATCAGGTTGAACTGAGCCGCTTCGCCCCGGCTATGGGGATTGAATCGCTCCCTCATGTATTATGATTGTAACGAATCAGTCTGTTCTTTGACAATTGAAGAGCGTTTTTCGGGGAAGGGCTGAGCTTTTTAGTGGGGAACTGCTCCTGAAAGAAGCATGGTGGGTGGCGTATCCAGCCCCAAGACAGAGGTTCCCCTTCCCCCTCATAGGGATCAGTAAAAAAGCGGACCATATGGAGTCGTATGAACACATGGTCATGGCGGCATCGGAAACGGTGATCGGCGAAGGACTTCCTTGAAAACCATGGTCCCTTTACCGCAGAACGGACAGATTCTGGGATCATGGCCGGTGATCCGGGCAAGGAGATCCTGCCAGGGTTCCCTGGCTGACTCTGTGTGCTCATCGAGGAGGGGAACACCGAGCAGTTCCTTGCACCGAGCCAGTTTCGTCTTCCGGTTTCGGTTGCTTAGGATGCCATAGTGCCTGATCTTCATGAAGCCATCGGGCAGGATGTGCATCAGAAAGCGCCGGATGAACTCAGAGGCATCCACGTTCATGAGCTTCACCGTGTCATGATCGTTTCGATCCCGGTATCGGAAGCCGACCCGATCACCTTCGAGCTTCACCAGCCGCTCGTTCGATATGGCTACCCGGTGGGTGTATCGCCCTAGGTACTCGATAACCGTTTCAGCACTCGTAAAGGGGGGCTTGCAGTAGACCACCCACTGCTTCTCATAGAGCTCATCGAGCATGGCCTTAAAAGAGTGCTCCTCTTTGAGGTGGGCAATGGCGCCAGGGAAGACCAGATCCCCTCTGTCTCTGGCTTCTTTCAGAAAGGCCAGGAACTTCCCCCGGAAGAGCCGGGAGAGGATTTTTACAGGAAGAAAGAACTTCTCCTTCCCCGGTACCCATCGCTTCCCATCCAGGGACAAGCCCCCTCCGGTGACAATGCAATGGATATGGGGGTGATCCATGAGGGTCTGGCTCCAGGTGTGCAGGATGGCTGTGAAGCCCACCTCTGCTCCCAGGTGTTTCCGATCTTCGGTCAACTCCTGGATGCTCTCCGATACGGCCCTGAAAAGGATGGAGTAGACCGCCTTCTGGTTCCTGAGGGCGAGCGGTCTCACCTGCTCGGGGAGGGTAAAGACCACATGAAAATACCTGACCGGCAGCACATCCCTCCTCCTGTGCTCAAGCCAGCGCTCCGTATCCAGACGCTGGCATTTTGGGCAATGGCGATTCCGGCAGGAGTTGTACGAGATCCGTACTGCCCCACAGTGATCGCATTCATCCACATGCCCACCCAAGGCCACAGTGCGGCAAATCTCGATGGCCCTCATTGCCCGCAGCTGCCGCAGGGGCATCTCATGGCCGTGAGCCTCCCGGTAACGAGCACCGTGGGACCGAAAAATATCGGCCACCTCCAGAGACCTTTTCATACGGATGTGGCCTAGTGGATCGGTTTCTCAGGGGTCTCTACAAGATCGATGGGGCTGACAATACGGGCGAGATCCTTCCTGGTGACATGCAGGTATAGAGAGGTGGTCGCAGGAGTAGTGTGCCCCAACAGGCGCTGGATATGGTAGAGATCGGTTCCGGCCTCCAACAGGTGGGTGGCAAAGCTGTGTCTGAGGGTGTGCACCGAAGCCTTCTTGGTGATCCCTGCATGATGGAGCGCTGCCTTAAAGGCCCTTTGTACGCTTGAATCTGACAGAGGCTTCCCCGAGTGTGAGGAAGGGAAAAGCCAGTCAACCGGTCGGTACACGCCCCAGTAGAGACGAAGCAGCTTCAGGGTGCGCCTCCCAAGCAGTGTGTAGCGATCCTTGTTGCCTTTACCCTGACGCACCCGTATCGTCATCCGTGCACTGTCGATGTCAGATACCTTGAGTTGGGTCACCTCATGAAGCCTTAGACCCCCTGAGTAGATGGTCATCAACACGGCCCGGTGTTTGAGGTTTCGCGTCATTGAAAAAACCGCGTTCACTTCTTGGGTGGAGAGCACCACAGGAAGCGTCTTTCCTACTTTACACCTAGGGATCTTAAAGCTGCTCCAGTCTGCTCTGAGGGTGACCTCATAGAGAAACTTCAGGGCACTGTAGGTTTGATTAATCGTTGACTGTGAGGCCTCCTTTTCCTTCAGGAGGTAGTAGAGGTAGTGCCGGATTTGCTCATAGCCCAACAACTCCGGTGATCTTTTGTAGTAAACCACAAAGCTCTTCACACAGGCCAGGTAGGTGTCAATCGTTCGGATGCTGAAGTTCTTTAACTCCATATCCATTCTCATTTTCTCTTTTAGTCTTCCCATGCCGTGTCTCCTTTCTTTCTTGAGGTTTTTAGCACCTCAATTGTGGCAGAAAAGAGATGAAAGCGGGGAGCACAATCTCTGAGAATGGACAGGAGCCACCCGAGCCATCTTCAATGAAAAACGCTATTCAATTGTCAAGGAGCAATCCCTTTTAAGGGAAAACCACCGCGAAGCGGTTTAGTTCAACCATTGATTATAAGGCAGATTTGCCTGATAATATGATATTAGAGATATAAACAGGCAGATTTGCCTCTTTACAATATGCAATATCCTTTGAACAATGATCTTGCGCCTATCAAAAGAGAGCGTGACCTCTGTCCGCAACATTGTTGGATGAAATGCGTCGCACCATGAGGCGCCGCCACTACTCCATCCGTACCGAACGGAGCTATTGTTCGTGGGTAAAACGGTATATCCTGTTTCATAAGATGCGCTCTCGGGACGATCTGAAAGACGGAGAGGCTCGGATTGAGGCCTTCCTCACCCATCTCGCCATGGATCTCCATGTATCCTCCTCAACGCAAAACCAGGCCATGAATGCCCTGGTGTTTCTCTATAAGCATGTCCTCAAGCAGCCCCTTGATAAACAGATCAATGCGGAACGCGCCCCCAAACGCCTGAGAATCCCCGTGGTGCTCAGCCGCGAGGAAGTGGCCCAGATTATCGAGCTCATGAGAGGAATCCACCAGCTCGTGGTGAAGCTGTTATACGGCTCAGGTCTGAGGATCATCGAATGCCTTCGTCTCCGTGTCCAAGACACTGACTTTGCCATGAAATCCATCACCGTGCGGGATGGAAAGGGCGCCAAAGACAGGGTGACGACATTTCCCACCTCACTGATCACAGCCTTACAGGAACACCTCACACGGGTGAAGCTGATCCATGAACAGGACCTCAAAGCCGGTCATGGGGAGGTCTACATGCCCCATGCCCTGGCCCGTAAGTACCCTCATGCGGGAAAGGATTGGCGATGGCAGTATGTATTTCCCGCCGAGCACCTTTCTACTGATCCCCTGAGCGGCCAGGTGCGGCGGCATCATCTCGACCCAAGTCCCATCAATAAGGCTATTGCCAATGCCATCCGTAGGGTCGGAATTCAAAAACGTGTCAGCGCCCACACATTCCGGCATAGCTTCGCCACCCATCTTTTGCAACGGGGTACGGACATACGCACGATTCAGGCCCTTCTGGGCCACAAAGACATCTCCACAACTATGGTATATACCCATATCTTGCAGCAGGGCGGACAGGGGGTTATGAGTCCCCTGGATGATCTGAGCTAGGTGTTGGGGCATAGTGTCGGTACCAAATCCACGGGAACTATCAACTGGTTGAGAGGAGAACTAGAATGGTATAGGTAATTTCTAGAATTTTTACCATAAATATATGGGATAAGCAAGGGGAATTTATGGCTCACCGAAGGTGAGCGGTTCCAGGGTTCAACGTTCAACGTTCAGGGTTCAAAGGTTGGAATCTAATCCAAGGGATCAGGGATCGGGGGTCAGGGCTCAGGGGTTGGTAAAATCTTAAAAGGCATTTTTTGCATTTTTGTGTCATTCCGGAGGACCTTGAATCGGGGTACGGGCCAGGCGCCGGAATCTAGTAAATTCACTAGGCTCTGGATGCCCCCGGCTTACTGCACACTGACGAGCTCCTTGCGCAGCGCTTCGTCAATTATTTTCTGAACAGGCATATTCAGGGAGTCTGCCCGCTTAGCCAACAACTCAAAGGTGTCCTTCTGGACTTCCACCTGATAATGACGTTGTTTGATGTCGAATGTAACATTGACGTCCACGAAGGCGTCTGCATATTCAGTAGTGTCATGCGTAGCCCAGAAGTCCGCAACCTCCTCTAACGAAGCTGATTCATCCGGCAACGGATCTCGTTCTTTATTGTCGTGACGCATAGTACCTCCTTTCCTTTTTCGTCATGTCTCTCGCAGAGATGGGCATTGCCACTCCCTTGCCTTTGTGAATGATGAACGCGACAATAAAGCGACCAGCCGCAGTCTGCCCGTACGCAACATAGAGATCCTCACCCTGTCTGCGGCCACGTTCCTGCAACCTCACAAAGGGCTTTCCGCTAAGAGCTTCCTCCACCTCGGCTAGCTCAACATGATGTTCATGGATTATCTTTTCAGCATATTGCTGGCGCCATAGTATTCCGGTAAACCGCATTTTGATCCCTTGGTTTACTATGGCATGTTCCTATTTGTAGCGCAAGACCTTTCCTTTTCTTCACATCAAGGGTGATCTATCGTGCCGTCGACCCGTTCGCGCCGCGAACACGGCTCAGTGTATATAGATAGAAAATTTTCTCTATATTGCCCTTATCATGGATTATCTTCCCTGTATGTTCATATCTTCCTAGGTTGACCGGTTCAGCGTTCAATGTTCAAAGGTTGGAATCTAATCCAGGGGCTCAACGTTCAAGGGTTGATGGTTTCATGGAAAGTCGCAACATCGTCCTTTTGCAGTAAGTCGTAGTCTGTGATCTATTGAAAATCCTGGATTCCGGCTTTCGCCGGAATGACGTAAGAGTCAGATTTCTGATTTTTACGAGTTTGTCAATATTCAACCTGGAACCGGGAAGGGTGAAGCGCTCAACCAAGGCCCTATTTTTTATTGACAGGAAATCAATAAGAGGGGGATAAAATTAGCCACGGACTCTCCCCAGTTACATCCGCTACGCTTGTTTTCTTCGAAAAATGTAACGGGGTAAACACAGACACACACGGAATGAGGATTGGTTACCATACCCGCTTCGCGGGAGTGCAATCCTGAGATCCAGGATAGCAGGTGGGAGAAGGCCTTAAAGAAAAAATGAATCTGTTCATTTTTTCTTCAAAGGCCGTCTCGCTCTATGGTAATCAATCCCCTTTCACTGCGATGTTTCTCTCTGTCCTGCGTGTCGAGTGAACCCCCAAAGGTTATCGACGGAGAGAACGGGCGGTAAAAAGGAAACTATGCTATGCTCGCTCTCGTAAGATAGGAGTGAAGGGAATTTCAATGGCTGATCTTCCACGAATCGCCATAACAATGGGTGATCCGGCCGGCATAGGGCCGGAGATTATAGTGAAGGCCCTGCCCAGAGAGGATATCTCTCAGGTCTGCAGGGCTTTTGTGTTGGGAGATGTGGGTCTTCTGAAGGCGGCATCAGAGGATATCGGGGCTCGCTCCTTTCATGTGATGGAAAACCCAGGGGATATCTCGGAGAAGCCGGGGATGATCGATGTGCTGCCCCTTTCGAACCTCGAGGGCACTCTTACCCCGGGTAAGCCTACCAGGGAGGGCGGCACGGCCATGATGGATTATATCCTGAAAGCGGTTGAGCTCGCAAGCAAAGGCCAGGTGTCTGCTATGGTGACCTGCCCCATCAGCAAAGAGCTCATGAATCAGGCGGGCTATGAATTCGAGGGCCACACCGAGCTCATCGCCCACCTCACCCACACCAAGGATTACGTGATGATGCTGGCAGGGGAGAGGCTCAGGGTCGCGCTCGTGACGATCCACTGCCCGTTACGGGATGTTGCTGAGAAGATCAATAAAAAGCTCATCGTGAAGACGGTGACCATCACCTGCCACGCCCTGGAGAAGGACTTTGCCATAAAAAATCCACGGGTGGCTGTGGCCGCCCTGAATCCCCATGCCGGAGAGTCGGGCCTGTTCGGCAGGGAGGATATGGAGATCATCAAACCGGCTGTGGAGGAGGCGAGCAACAGCGGGCTCTCCGTTGAGGGGCCCTTTCCGGCTGATACGGTGTTTTACCATGCCCTGAAGGGAAGGTTCGACGCGGTGGTCGCCATGTACCACGATCAGGGCCTGATTCCCCTGAAGTTGCTCCATTTCTCAGATGCGGTGAACCTCACCCTGGGCCTTCCCATTGTTCGGACCTCGGTTGATCACGGCACCGCCTATGATATCGCAGGAAAGGGGATAGCCGATCCATCCAGCTTGATCGCAGCGATAAAGATGGCGGCAAGAATCGCGGGCACAAGGAGAAAGGCTATATCTCACGCCCGTCCCGCTACAAAGCGGGACTAGAGCGCGCAGAGATCACAGAGGGATAAGTTTTTTCCCTTTTCTGGTGAGGGGCCAGAAAAGGGAAAGAGCTCACGCTTCGCGTAGGCTCTTTATAGGTAGCAGGCCGTGCCCCGCTTCCAGCCCGGCGGACTTCCAGGCCGGAGGGAAGGGCTGAGATCTTTTGCCCGATAGCCGTTTCAATAGGTTCTGGATGCCGGATCAAGTCCGGCATGACGATTGCCTGTCGAGAGCCTCTAGGTAGAACGAGAGGACTTTTTACAGGGCCATCAAAACTTGATTGTATAGGAATTTTTTTTAAGTCCCGCTTGCGGGACGTTATATAAAATCGTGAAGCGATTTTATAACGAGTAACGAGCAACCAGCAACGGTAACCCATGTCCTTACAGGAAATAGTCATCAGGGGGGCCAGGGAGCATAATCTCAAGAATATCGATGTGGCTATCCCTAGAAACAAGCTCGTAGTCATCACCGGGCTTTCCGGCTCCGGCAAATCAACCCTTGCCTTTGACACCATCTATGCGGAGGGCCAGCGGCGGTATGTGGAGTCCCTGTCTACCTATGCCAGGCAATTCCTGGAGCGGATGGATAAGCCTGATGTAGACTCCATTGAAGGGCTCTCCCCGGCCATCTCCATTCAACCCAGGTCTACCAGCAAGAATCCCAGGTCCACCGTTGGCACCGTGACGGAGATCTATGACTATTTGAGGCTTCTGTTTGCGAGGATCGGCCGTCCTTTTTGTCCCAACTGCCATATCCCTATTACCACGCAATCCGTTCAGCAGGTGGTAGACCAGGTCATGACCTTTGAGGAGGGGACCAGGATCCTCGTCTTATCCCCGGTGGTGAATAACAGGAAGGGGGAGCACGCTGCCCTGTTTGAGCGCCTCAGAAAGGAGGGCTTTGTGAGGGTGCAGGTGGATGGGGATATTATGCCCCTTGAATCCGATATCCGGCTGGATAAGAACAAGAAGCATTCCATCAGGGTGGTGGTGGACCGGTTAGTGGTTGGCAGGACCGTCAAGCGGAGGCTCACCGATTCCCTGGAGTTGGCTTTTTCCCTGTCGGAGGGCTCTGCTGTCGTGGATGTCGTTGAAGGGGAGGAGCATTTCTTCAGCCAAAAGGCATCATGCCCGGTGTGCGGGTTCAGCTTTCCGCCGCTCACCCCCCAGATGTTTTCATTCAACAGCCCCCTCGGGGCGTGCCAGGAGTGCGGCGGGCTTGGAACAAAGATGTACTTCGACCCGGACCTGATCGTCCCCAACCCCGATCTTTCGTTGAGGGATGGCGCAATCGTACCGTGGGCCGATCGGCATACCCTGTACTTCCAGCAGATGCTCGACTCCCTGGCCCAGCACTTTCAGATCGATATATACACGCCCTTCCGGGAGCTTCCCGAACGGGTCCAGCATGTCTTGCTCTATGGTTCCGGGGAGGAGAAGATCCAGTTCTACTTCGACCGTGATGACAGGCGCCAGTTCGATACACGTCCCTTCGAGGGGGTCATACCGAACCTGGAACGGAGATACCGGGACACGGACTCCTCGTACATCAGGGAAACGATCGAACGATTCATGAACATCCGGCCATGCCCTCAATGCAATGGCGCCAGATTACGGCCCGAGAGCCTGGCGGTCAAGATCAACGGGCAGTCGATCGCAGGGGTGAGTTCCTTTTCCATTGAAAAGGCCTTGGCATATTTCGAAGGCCTGACCCTTGCAGACCAGGAGAAGCTGATCGGCCATCGAATACTCAAGGAGATCACCGAGCGGCTCGGGTTCTTGATGAACGTGGGGCTCCACTACCTCTCTCTGGAACGGGCCACCTCGACCCTATCGGGCGGCGAGGAGATGAGGATACGGCTGGCGACCCAGATCGGCTCAGGGCTTTCCGGAGTGCTCTATGTCCTGGATGAGCCGAGCATCGGGCTCCACCACAGGGACAACGACAAGCTGCTGGCGA
>Ga0307434_1001624_pt1 | contig 11845 bp, 14 predicted proteins | sample SalMarWE160220MG_FD_202156 | JGI IMG/M metagenome (GOLD analysis project Ga0307434, IMG submission 202156) | Salt marsh sediment microbial communities from the Plum Island Ecosystem LTER, Massachusetts, United States - WE1603-220 | ecosystem: Environmental > Aquatic > Marine > Intertidal zone >... | reverse complement strand
CATGAATCTCAGAGTGATCTCCCCAGGGCAGGAGACTGAATACTCCTACGGGCTGTCGCTCCAAGAGGAGGCGCTCCGCGACATCGTCGAGCAAGGAGGTCGCGACACCCTTCTGCTCCTGAGACACAGCCAGACGATCACCCTCGGGTATTTCGCAAAAGGGGGAAACCTGCTTGCAGAAGAGGAGCTACTCAGGAAACGGGGGATCGGGGTATACCGCACCGATAGAGGGGGCGATGTGACCTATCACGGTCCGGGGCAGTTAATCTGCTACCCGGTTATCGATATGCAGAGAAAGGGCCTTCGCGATTATAAATCCATGCTCTGTGCGAGCATCATAGAGACATTGGCCTCTTATGGCATAGAGGCGGTGGAGGGACACGGGAGGCTCTCAGGGATTTGGGTTCACGATGAAAAGATCGCTGCCGTAGGATACGCTCTTCGAAGGATCCGCAACTGCCGGAGAACCATGGTAGCAACCACCCATGGCTTTGCCCTCAATGTGCTGGATGAGATGGAAAACTTCAGCTATATTCATCCCTGCGGAATGCCGGGCATGAAACTCACCAACATGGAACGGATCCTGGGGCACGCCATAGGATTCACAGAACTCCGGAAACGGTACGTACAAACCTTTGCAAGGGTATTCGGCTATGATATCAATGAATAAGCCCGAATGGTTCAGGAAGGTAATCAGGCCCAGACATCTCGTGGAGATGAGGCGCCTGATTCTTGAGTACAGGCTGAACACCGTGTGTGAAGAAGCAGCCTGCCCGAACCGTGGTGAATGTTACCGGAATAAAACCCTTACCGTGATGATATTGGGACGGAACTGTACCAGGAACTGCAGGTTTTGCAATGTGGAGTCAAAGAGGCCCGATCCCGTTGACGAAGATGAACCCAACCGGGTGGCAGAGGCCCTCTCGCAGCTTTCCCTCAATTATGTGGTCATCACTTCGGTCACCAGGGATGACCTTGAGGACAGAGGCGGCGAGCATTTCGCGGCCACGATACGGGCAGTCAGAGAAAAAAATCCCGACACCGTGATCGAGGTACTGGTTCCTGACTTCGTTCATGCCATAGGCGTAGTCGTCAGAGAGAAACCCGATGTGATAAGCCATAACGTGGATACTGTCCCACGCCTCTTCCAATCGATCAGGCCCCAGGCCAGCTACGAGAGATCCCTGTCGCTGCTCGCCGGGGTAAAGGAACTGGATCCCGATATGTTCACGAAATCGGGCGTGATGGTCGGTATGGGAGAGAAATATGAAGAGGTGCTGGCTGTTATGAGGGACTTGAGGGCAATAGGCTGCGACGTTTTCACCATAGGGCAATATGCGAGGCCCTCAAAGCGTCATATCGATGTCTCTGAATGGATCCATCCCCGCACCTTTGATGTATACCGGGACAAGGCACAGGAACTCGGCTTCCTGCATGTAGAATCAGGTCCCTATGTGAGGAGTTCCTTCCACGCCGCAGATTTCCTGGATACCATACACACCAGCAGAACATGGCAAAGAAGAAGATCGTCATTATAGGAATGGGCACCGCTTCAGCAGGGGCATCCGCTGCGGTGAACCATACGAGCCCCGGCTCAGAGGTGAGCATTATAGAAAAAAGGGGCTATGAGATGTACTCGGCCTGCGGTATGCCCTTCGCATTCGAGGGAAGATTGGATTTCGAATCCCTGAAACACGAGTTCCCGGCCAGAGGTCCTAAGACCAAACTATACCTTGACACCAAGGCGGTGCACATCGATACGGATAAAAAAGAGGTGGGCATAGAAGGCCCAAAAGGAAGGAGCGCCCTCCCCTATGACGCGCTGATCATCACCACCGGAGCAAAGCCCGTGGTTCCGAACATAGCCAATCTCGACGGCTGCCTGGGGGAATATGCCCATACCCTCTATACCTGGGAGGACGCATTTCGGCTCTATCAGGCCAAGGATACGATCAGAAGGGCTACCGTGATCGGGGCCGGCGCTGTCGGCGTGGAATTCGCTTATGCGATGAGAAAGCAGGGCCTTGAGGTCATGATCGTGGAGATCATGGATCAGGTGTTTCCCGGTGCGCTTGACCAGGACATGGCCCGACATGTCCAGGAGTACCTCGATGCGCACGGAATCACTGTCCTTGCCAATGCTATGGTCAAGGAGGTAGGGGGAGAAACCAGGCTGGAGGGCATCACTGTAAGTGAGAAAACCTATGCAACCGACCTCGCCATACTTGCCTGTGGCACGGTCCCTGACGTGGAATGGCTCAGGGATTTCGGTATCTCCGTGAATAAAAACGGGATTATCACGTCCAAGACCATGATGACCAATGTCAGGGGCGTATACGCGGCAGGCGACTGCGTTGAGACGTTTCACGCGATCACCGGAAGAAGATGCAGATCCATGCTCGCGGTGCCGGCCATGAGCCAGGGAAGGGTTGCGGGGATCAATGCGGCAGGCGGAAGGGCCGTCTACGGCGGGACCCTGAACACCTCGATCTCGGTACTCGGGGAGCACGCAATAGGATCGACCGGGCTTACCACGGAACAGGCCAGGCAGGATGGCCATGAGCTCGTTATCCAAAAGGCAAAGGGTTTTACCATGCCCTCCTGGCATACAGGCCATGGGGAGCTTATCGTGAAGCTCATTGCCGATAAGAAGGGAAGGCTCCTGGGCGGCCAGGCATTCGGGGAAAAACGAGCCGTGAAAAATAGGCTGGATATCGTCTCTGCCTACCTCTCGGCCAAGGGAACGCTCACCCATATGATACGGGGGGAGCTGGCCTACTGCCCTGATATCGCGGACATCCCCGATCCGCTCACAACCGCTGTAGAGTTTATGATGAGGAGGGTGAGGAGGTAACATGAAAGCAACCATTCAGCCGCGGATTCACACAGATGAACACGGATAGATTTCAATACAATCAGCGATAATCAGCGTAAATCTGCGGCGAGGGAGTTACAAATGAAAGACCACATACCATACATCGCGACCACGGAAGCTGACCGCTCCGAGATGCTCGCAGAAATAGGCGTTCCAGAGTTCGATGAGCTCTTTGAGTCTATCCCCAACCACCTGAGATTGGCGAGGGATCTCGTCCTGTCCTCGCCCGTTGAGGGAATGAAGCTGCCCCTCTCCGAGATGGAGCTCAGGAAGTATATAGGGAATTTGAGCGCACGGAACTCCCATTCCTGTACCTATTTCCTCGGCGCCGGCTGCTACCATCACTATATACCGAGCATCGTGGATCTCTTCACAGGCCTCCCTCAGTTCTACACCCCGTACACGCCCTACAAGCCTGAGACGAATCAGGGGACCCTTCAGGTCATGTATGAGTATCAGACCATGATGTGTCGGCTAACCGGCTTAGAGGTCTCGAATGCATCCCTCTATGACGGCGCGACAGCGATGGTCGAGGCGGCGAAGATGGCTGCCCGGCTGACAGGAAGAACCGAAATAGTGATCTCCAGGGCCGTGCACCCGGAATACCGGCAGGTCCTTGATACCTTTCTCCGGTATGGTGACTGGCAGATCGTCGAGGTGGACATCCAGGGCGGGAAAACGGACATGGAGGAACTCGCGCAAAGGGTAAGCGATCGAACCGCGGCGGTCATCGTGCAGTGCCCTAATTTCTTCGGGATTATGGAGGATATGGAACGCGTCGCTCACATAACCCACAAGAACGAGGCGCTTTTTATCTATCTCGTGGTGGAAGCGCTCTTCTTGGCATTGATACAGCCCGCGGATCTCGGCGCAGACATCGTTGCAGGCGAGGCACAGAGCTTCGGCGCCCACATGAGCTTTGGCGGTCCGCACCTGGGATTTATCAACTGCTACGGCAAGCACAAATCAAAGCTCCCGGGAAGGATCGTGACCAAGACCGAGGATGTGGAAGGAAGACCCGCCTACATGCTGTGGGGCGCGGCCAGGGAGCAGCATATCAGCAGGAGCAGGGCCACCTCGAACATCTGCACCAACCACGCCCTCAATGCGCTCGCTGCATCCATATACCTCTCATGGTACGGGAGCGAGGGCTTACAGGAACTTGCCGATATCCATAACCTGCAGATGGCGCATTACGCCTATGAAAGGATAGGCAGAATCCCCGGGTATGAGCCTGCATTTCCGGGAGAAGAGATCTTCAACGAATTCACCCTCACGTGTCCTTACGAGGTTGCTGCGCTCAACAGGAAACTCCTGGAACACTCCATAATAGGCGGCTTAGAGGTCGGCAGATTTTACCCGGAACACGAGAACAAGGTGCTCCTCTGTGTAACAGAGACAACCGGCAAGGATGACATCGATGGGCTTGCGGACATCCTGGAGTACCTCAACGAGAAAGGGCTTACATGATGGAAAGGGGAGGTGTCAAAACCATCTTTGAGGAAAGCAAGGGCGGCAGGGCTGCCTATACGCTGCCGAGAACGGCCATCGGGCAGCGGGATCTTTTAGGGAACTATCGCAGGAAAGGGCTGAACCTTCCGCAGGTGAGCGAGCGGCAGATCGCAGCACACTACCAAAACCTCGCAGAGCTGAACTTCTCCCCTTACGCGGAGATGGATCCCCTGGGCTCCTGCACCATGAAGTACAATCCCCCTTTGATGGAATCTCTGGCGTCCCAGGAAGGTTTCCTGGATATTCACCCCTACCAGGATGAATCCAGCATACAGGGAACCCTTGAGGTTATGTACTACCTCGACCAATACCTTCGCGAGATCACGGGAATGGCCGCCTTTACCCTTCAGCCATCGGCGGGCGCCCATGGCGAGAGCACCGGCATCATGATAGGGGGAGCCTATTTTCGCAGCAAAGGCCAGCGTCGCACCAAGATCCTGGCGCCCGATTCAGCGCACGGCACCAATCCGGCGAGCGTTACGAATCTGGGATTCGAATACGAGCAGGTCAACTCCAACGAGAAGGGGTGGGTGGATCTGGCGGATCTGAAGGCCAGGATGACCGAGGATGTGGCGATCTTCATGCTCACCAATCCCAACACCTATGGCCTCTTCGACCCGCACATAGGGGATATTGCGGAGATCATCCACGAAAAGGGCGGCCTCCTGTACTATGACGGTGCAAACCTCAATGCCATCATGGGCAAATGCAGGCCCGGGGACCTCGGCTTTGACATCGTCCACGTGAATCTCCACAAGACCTTCGCCACCCCCCATGCCATGGGCGGCCCGGGAGCGGGGCCGACAGGGGTCGTAGAGGCGTTGAAGAACTACCTTCCCGTCCCTATCGTGGTACGGGACCGAGACCGATACAGGCTCATCTACGACCTGGCTCATACCATCGGAAAGGTCAAGGCATTCTATGGCAACACCCCAGTGTTGGTGAAGGCCTTCGCCTACATACTCATGCTCGGTCCGAAGGGACTGAGAACGGCCAGCGAAACGGCCGTTCTCCACGCAAACTATATGCAGGAGGCATTGAAGAAGCGGGGTTTTAAGTTCCCTTACGGGGATCAGCACTGCATGCATGAGTGCGTAATTAAATACGAGGGTATCGACACCCTCGGGCAGCTTCTGGCGGAGCGCTTCAAGAAGCTCCAGGCAACCATCCATTTTCCAGAGGCCAATTCCTATATGATCGAGCCCACGGAAACGGAGACAAAGGAGAGCATGGATGACTATATAGAGGCCATGGTCGAGGCGGATACGGCCATCAAGGACCCCCGGGCTATGGAGGAACTCGAGAAGGGAAGGATCTACACCCCGATCAGGAAGGTGAATACCAGGAAGGGCATGGCCAGACCCTGTCTGATAGAGCCGGAAGAAAAGGCTTGATTTCATACTTCCATCTCCCTGCCCTTAGTCCTCTTTCGTTGGTCCTCCGTCCTCCGCACCGAGTCCAACCTAAGTCCCGCGGGAATATTCCTTGATGGCGGCGAGAAAGAGGGCCCCGTATTCTTCGCACTTTTTATCTCCCACTCCGTTGACTTTGAGAAAATCCCCAGGAGTCAAGGGCTTTCGCCGGGCCATGTCCCTCAGCGTGACATCGCCAAACACAATGTAAGCAGGAACGCCCTTCTCCACAGCAATCTTCCGCCTCAACTTCCGCAACATCTCAAACAATTCCCTGTCGACCGCTTCCCATGAATCCTTTGCTGCCTTTGGCGGCTTGGCGGGTTTCTTCGCAGGCCTGAGGAGGCGGGGAGTATCTTTTCCTTTCAGGACTCGCCAGCCATTTTCTGTTACCTGCAGAACGCTATATTCCTCAGTTTTTCGGATGAAGCCCTGGGCAGCGAGTTGTTCTATCCAATCGCGTACGACTCGCTTCGTGTAGTCCGAAAGAATGCCATAGGTGCTCAGCTTCTCGTGGCAGTTGGCAAGGATTCGTTGCTCATGGGAACCTATCAGCACCGAGGCTGTGTAGTCGCCACCAAAGCCTTCATCCAGGCGTACAATACAGGAGAGAATTTTCTGCGCATACGTCAGCGACTCTTCCATGCAGTCCAGATCCCCGAGACAGACGTCACAGGCAGCGCAGTTGCTTCTGTCCAGATCCTGGCCGAAATAGTTGAGAATGGCCCTGTGCCGGCAAATGACGCCAGTGCAATACTCATACATATCATTCAATCTGCCCAGCGCTATCTCGTGCGGTTCCGGGTCCATGTCGCTGAGAATGGTCTTCCAGGTCCCGTAGTCACTGCCGGAATAAAACAGGCAGCATTCGGCTTCAAGTCCGTCGCGGCCTGCCCGTCCGCTCTCCTGCTGGTAGTGTTCAAGGGACTTGGGCATGCCGGCATGAATCACATAGCGCAGATTCGACTTGTCAATGCCCATGCCGAAGGCGATGGTGGCAATGATGGTGTCGACTTCTTCATGAATAAAGGCCTCTTGGTTAATCTTGCGATCTTCGGCTTCCATGCCTGCGTGATACGGTAAGACCCTGTAGCCCCTGGCGGTCAATTCCGCGCGCATGACATCGACGTCGGCACGCCTGATGCAGTAAATGATGCCGGATTCGCCGTGGTGGCGATCGAGCACAGCGCAGACCTGTTTCAGTTTGTTCGCCCGCCGTTCGGCCTTGTACACGAGATTCGGGCGATCGAACGAACCGACCAACACTTCCGGATCCTCGAGGCGCAACTGCTGGGCAATGTCGTTGCGAACCTGTTTGGTAGCGGTTGCGGTGTACGCATGAATGGCCACACCCGGGAAGGTTTCCTTCAGGATTCCCAGTTCCCTATACTCCGGCCGGAAGTCATGCCCCCACATACTGACACAGTGGGCCTCATCTACAGCGATAAAAGAAAGCGTAATTTTTCTTATAAATCTAAGAAAGCCCTCTGAGACCAGCCGCTCAGGCGCAAGATAAAGGAGTTTGAGCGTGCCTTGGTGAATGCGGGCAAAAACGGCATCCTGTTCGCTGAAAGGCAAAGAACTATCGAGACGCGCAGCCTGGACTCCACACTCGACAAGGGCGTCGACCTGGTCCTTCATCAGAGATATCAGGGGGGAGACCACAACGGCCAGTCCCGGCATGATCACTGCCGGTGCCTGAAAGCACAGCGATTTCCCGCCACCTGTTGGCAGGACGACAATCGAATCACGTCCCGCGCCGACGCATTCCATGGCTCGCTTCTGTAAGGGCAGAAAGCCATCATAGCCCCAATACCTTCTCAATGCCTTTTCAATATTCCGGGTCACGTATTCCCCTCGCAGACCGCCGACGTGTCTTCTCCACAATAGAATCCTCTTACCAATACCCTTATTATCAAACAGGCCTTCTTGAACATTGGATTGAAGGCGACCTTTCAGGTCGCATCAATCCTTATAGGTTTGGCAATGCATTACTCCTCGCTTAAGCCTTTTAATTTTATTTCTATTAAAAAGCCTTCATATGTTTGAATCATAGAATTCAACCGGTCGAATGGAACAAAAATACCGTCTATGATTACACCCCCATAACCTATTTGCCCTTTGGCCTCATCATGATAAAAACACAGCCCATCCTTTTCCTTTTGCAAATATCTTGTTGATAGCCTTTTTCTTATTTTTTGTCTCAGTTCTCCAAGAGCATTAAATGGATTTGTTTCTGAGAATGCTTCGAATTCGTATCCTAATTCCTTTGTTTCTCTGGCTCTAACCAAATATCCTATGCTAGTTTCACTGATTAAATATTCAAATTCCCGTTCTTTTCCCTCAAAATCAACGAAGTAGTCTTTCTTTGGAAAATCAGTACTCATGGTATTCCTTTCTTGCCTAACGCTCAGCCATAAGCGGCAGGCGGGTAAAAAAGACAGAAAACCAAAAACCTCTTATTTTGATTACTGAGCAAGACTATAAAAAATCGCGAGATATAGCCCGTCCGCCTTCATGGCCTTGTTATATCGCCATTACGCGGCAAGATGCTTAATGTCTTCAAAATCAGTTTCATCCAGCTGACTAATATCCCAGTTATTTTGCAGGTTTAGCCAAAATTGAGGGCTGCCTCCTAACGCCTTTGAAAGCTTCATTGCCATTTCCGCACTGATACCTCTCTTACCACGGCATATTTCATTAACTGTTTTCGGCAATACCCCGATATGTTTTGCAAGTGTTGATTGAGTAAGACCAATCTCCTCAAGCTCATCCCGTAACACTTCACCGGGATGCACTGGAGTATAATGTATTGTATTCATAGTATAGCTCCTTTACTTTTTAGTGATAGTCGACAATCTCGACATCCACTGCATTTTCATTTTCCCATTTGAAGCAAATGCGGTATTGGTCATTTATTCTAATGCTGTATTGACCTTTTCTCTCCCCTGTTAATTTTTCAAATCGATTTCCACGAATTTCCTGTAGATCATGCATTGAGGTCACAGCTCCCAAACGGGCAAGTTTTATCTGGGCTTTTCGGTGCAACTCCTTGGGCAGTATCCTGAAAGCTTCCTTAGTGGCTCTGCCATAATTTATATCCTCGGTTTCCTTGTTTTTGAAATTACGAATAGCCATTGTGAACCCTAGAAGGAAATATACCTACTATACCGGATAGCGGTATAGCGGTCAAGAGTTTTTACGAGAGAAATCAACTGAAGGTGTCAATATTGCCTGTATTCAGATGATCCAGTCTATTGAATCTTAATGGCAATATCGTCTTTCTCACCTGCCGGTGTGGGCCGTAGCGAAACACTGGTCAGGTGCAGAGGCATGTTCGGCCTAGGCTCATCGATATGTCCTGCATTTTCAGGCTGATGCCACTTGATATATAACTGGTCGATATTCCGGCGGCGGAATAGGCTTACCTTCTGCACGTGCAGCATCCAACTATATTTTTTTTGCCTGTTGGACCTCACGTAATGCCTCATCAGGTGTTTCACCAAATGCGGAGCACGCCTCAAGGTCAGGGATATCAGCGATGTATCCTTCGTCATCCTCTGAATAAAAAATGTTAATACGGTAATCTCGCATTATTCATCCTCCAGTTTAAGATTGTGTTTCTCAACCAGTTTTAAAAACTGTCGCATTTGATATGGTTTTGCTCGGCCTTTGACATTTTGAAGGTTCACAAGTTCAGGGAGATCAGGTCGGAAAAAAATGTGGTGGCTACCGTGATAAAACTATCCATAGAGTATATAGAGTGATGGTCATTTCCACATGTCTGGCCGCATCTGCAAAAGATATCCACGGCTCAGCGACTGCCAAAAGAAAAACCCCGCTCTCGATTTGAGAAACGGGGTTTTGAGATACATTCCATAGCCCCCTTTGGCTAGAGTTTACACAGTACAAAAACTAATCTCTTTAGCACCAGAACATCCATTGCTACGCAGCGTCTTTATTGTATTAAGTATATTGATATTATCTCAGTATTATTAAAGGCTTTAAGACATTATTGGCTGGCTTGATTTACCCTTTTATTTTTCCGCGAGTCTGCGAGGACAGTATTGAGCTTCAGGCCGCCAATCCTGCTGAAATGACGCAGATTGCCGGTTACAAGTTCCAGGTTATGGCCCAGGGCTGTGGCAGCAATCTGAATATCAGCATCGGGAAGGATTATTCCCCTTTCTTCGAGATGAGCCCGGATTCTGCCAAAGACTTTCGCAACGCCAGTGTCATAAGGCAGAACGGTAACAGCGGGAAGAATACGTTGTTCTATGTTGGTCACATGTCGTTCACGGGCCTGAGAACGGTAGGCGCCTTTGTATAATTCGCCGATTACCACAGCACTGGTGAATTGCTCTTCACGAGGGACATTCATAAGCCACTTGGTGTAGGCCTTTGCGGGCCGAGGTCGCAGGAGTTCTGAAATTGCATCGGTATCAAAGAGAAAGGCCATGGTCAGTGCCCCAGATCCGGCACATCACGTTGCCCCTGGCGAAGGGATTCGTCCAAGATTTTAACCAGTTCCTCTGAGTCTTCCCAGCCGCCCGCAATGCTGGCAAGTCCTTTTTCCGGACCTGCTTTTCTCAAACGCTCAAGGTGTTCGAGGTCATTAGGGCTGACGAGCGCAGCAACAGGCTTGCCATGCCTGGTAATGAGCACGGACGAACCCGCTTCCACGTGCCGGATGCATTCTGAAAATGTGGCCTTTGCTTCAGCCACGGATATGCTCTTGTCCATGGTTAACCTCCATTTATGACTATTTTGACTATTTTGACTAAAACGTCAAGCCTTGAATTTCAATCAGGCCTTCGGGAGTTTTTCTCGCAGACACCTTGATGGGAAAATGTTGTGGTACAAATCGATAGTGTGGAGGAAGACCCTTACCGCGCTCTGATGAGGGGCCCGTTCAGGAAGGGGAAATCAGCGAAAGGGAACGCTTTCCGCCTTGTCAAGGCTTCGGGGCCCGCCTCCCCTGTCCGCGGACCAGTCCTTCAGGGGAGAGAGCTTCTCATACTCGTCCAGGCGATTAAGGGCCTTGAGCCGGTCTATGATTAACTGCCACGCGCAGTCAATCTCCTTGCTGATCTCGCATTTCCCATTTGACGATCCCCCGCATGGCCCGTTGAGCAGCCTCTTGGCGCATCGAGCCACAGGACATATGCCCCCCGTTGAGGCGAGGATGCAATCCCCACAACCGTAGCATTTCTCCCTCAATATCCCCGGTTCGTCCAAAGCGCCAAGAAAGGTGGTATTGAGCCCCGGGATCACGGGCATTGTCCCGAACACCTCGGCCAGGGTCTGCACCCCTGCACCGCATGCCAGCGACAGGATGGCCTCCGTATCCGGAGGGATATCAAGATAGGCCGTCACGAGGTCCTTCTCACATTGTCTCAGGATAGTGTCCACCTTGAAGGCGGGGGGATTGCCGTCAAAGAATCTGGGGTGGGCGAGCTCTCGGGCCAGGTCTTCGGCAGCCCTGTCTCCTCCCGAGAGGCTGACCGTTACGCAGGTTCCGCACCCAAGGATCAAGATCTTCCTATACCTTGAAATGGAGGCGGCTATCTCATCTAATGGCTTGAGTTTGCCTGTAATCATCTCTTCAGCTCCTTGACTTCTGTTTTGCCGGGGACGAGATTTTTCCACGCCACCAGGGCCAGGGACTGCCTGTGTTCAGGGCAAAGGGCATGTACGTCATGATCCAGTTTATGGGCGAGGTCCTCGCCGAATCGCATGGTATAAAGGGGCTCCCCGCATACCGAGCAGCGAATGAGATCCATGGATGCAACCTCGTCCCAGTCGCCCTTCAAAAGGTGCTGGAATTCTATGGCTTGCTCGGGACAGATTCTCCAACACTGGCCGCACCGGGCACATAGGCTCATGTTATGGAAGAGCCGTCTCTTGTTCCCCTCATCGACATAATCCAGGGCATTTGCCGGGCAATTTTGCACACATGCCAGGCACCCATTGCACCTCTCGTTGATCCGAAAAAAGGACATATTCCCCACTCCTGATAGACTATCCTCTTAATAAAATCGTTACA
>Ga0307434_1001622_pt1 | contig 11870 bp, 13 predicted proteins | sample SalMarWE160220MG_FD_202156 | JGI IMG/M metagenome (GOLD analysis project Ga0307434, IMG submission 202156) | Salt marsh sediment microbial communities from the Plum Island Ecosystem LTER, Massachusetts, United States - WE1603-220 | ecosystem: Environmental > Aquatic > Marine > Intertidal zone >... | reverse complement strand
GTATCAACTGTCGGAATAAATGAGTCCACAATACGAAAGTATGTTCAGATGCAGGGAGTGGAAGACAGCGGGCAAGCGAAGCTTGAATTCTAAAATGCCACGTCCGTAAGGGCGTGGTAGTTTACTTATGTTTCACTTATCGTTTTTGTTCAGGCAGGCATCACAAAAACCTTCTATATATACTGTACTTCTAATGACTCTGAACTTTTGTTTGATTTTCCTCGGCACATTGATATTGTCAAACGGTTTATGTACAAAGTCGAATATTTTTTTACATTTTACACAGATAAAATGCTGGTGTGTATCGATGTCGGCGTCGAATCTTTTGGGCTGGCCTGTGCCTTCGACCACGATAGCTAATCCCATATCAGCCAGGGTCAGCAACGTTCTGTTGACCGTATCGAGCGATATTTCGGGGTACTTTTTCCGAAGCCTGCGGTGCAGTACATCGGCAGTAGGGTGGTCCTTGGTTGCTGCAAAGGCGGTGTAAATTGCGACTCTCTGCGGCGTTATTTTCAGGCCGAGCCGTCTGCACTCCGCCTTGAATCTTTTAACCTTCCTGTCCAATTTGGTACTATTGTTTCTTTTTCTCATAGGAATTACTACTATATAGGATTAAGTCTTGTTCATCAATATAATACTTCAATAAAATATTATATTATTATAAATATTTAATGCAAGACAAAATAATCTGCTGCCCTCTGTAAAAATTTGTGTTTATAGAGGTAAATCGCGTCTTCGCCAGATTAGTGCTCCGGCGAGCGTTGCAATTATCGTAAAAGCTGCCAGTACGGAAATATCGCGGACGGGCCAGGCGGATTCGTTTAAAATCTTCTGCGTATCTATGTAATAAAAAAGCGAAAAAGGCCTCAGAGCCTTAAAAAAAGAAAGCCATTCTGAAAAAATGTCAATTAAGTAGTTGGCTACCAAAAAGGCAACGGCCGTTCCCACTGCCCGGCTGCGTGTGCGAAAAGAAGCGGCACAGAGCAGTGAAACAGATGCCGCAGAGCAGGCAAGCAGGGCACCGTTTGCAGCCGCTCTGAAAAAAGGATAAAGCGGAATATCCTGGCCAAAGTCGTATAAGCTTGTCCCGACGACTGTACCGAGAAACATCAGGGCAACCATAGTAAACATCCCGGCAAGAGTTAAAATAACCGCACAGATATAAACCTGAGTTTTAGTGATTGAACGGCTCAGAATCAATTCCATATTCCCGCTTTGCACGTGTCCTGCAAGAAAGCCTGTAGGCACACTCACGGCAAAAACCATATATAGCACCAGAACAAGGGGATGAATGTAGGCGATAGCTATAAAGCCGACGATATCACCCGTTTGCAGCATATCACCGCCCAGTGAATTTTTTACGATTGACGGCATAACTTCGACAAAGGATAGAACGGCTTTTATGCGCTCATTGTCGTGATAAACGCCGCAGTGAAGAATCTGTATAATAAAAATGAGAAAGCCAATCAAGAACCACATAAGAAAAATTCGCCGCAGCCAGAAAAACAGCAATGGAAAAGGAAATGATAGGCGGGGATAATCGGTCATGATTTCCCTTCCTTTCTGTCAGATTTATCACTGTAATACTGGATAAAGGCCTCTTCCAGTGACGTTTGATATGCGGAAATACGGCTGGTAGGAAATTGCGCTATCCATTTAAGCACTGCATCTGCATTGCCCTGATAAGCAATATGAAGCATTTCCTCTTTTCGCTGAATTAACCGTACGCCGGGCAATCTGTCAACCGGCAGCTCGGGCACATTCGCACCCTGAACAAACCAGACCTTCAATTGCCTCTGTCCCTGCTGGACGATTTCTGAGATTTCTGACAGCTCGACCAAAAGACCTTCGCGTAAAATGCCGGCCCGGCTGCATACGGCAGAAACCTCACTAAGGTCATGCGATGAAAGCAAAACCGCAGCGCCGTTATCGGCTGCTTCACGAATAAGTTCGAGCACGGTCTGGCTCACGAGAGGGTCAAGCCCGATTGTAGGCTCATCCAGTATCAGTATATCAGGCTTATGCTGAAAGGCATAGATAACGCCGACCTTCTGTCGGCTGTTAAACAACTTGACTAACAGGTGTTTTTCTGTTATACTCATTGAATGTTACTACAAAGCGGTTAAATACCATTAAATCTCAACTAATATTGTGAGGTATTTATGAAAACACATAAAAAAGCTATAAGCCTCAGTCTAATTCTATTCATATTAGCGCTTTTGTTACCTGTCTCTCCTGCTCAGCAGCAGAATATCTATCACGCCGGCAATGACAGTACCCTGGATTTAAGTTTTTATCAGCCGCCTGCGAACACAGAAACTTATCCAAACATTAAAAGCGATAGGGTTAAAAATGTAATTTTGCTCATCGGTGACGGAATGAGCTTTAACCAGTTTTCCATTGCCCGTATTAAAGGAGCCGGCCTGGACGGTAAATTGTATATGGAGAAACTTCCTGTAACAGGGATAATGCGAACGCATTCGGCAAACAATATCGTCACAGACTCTGCTGCAAGCGGAACAGCCCTGGCTTGCGGTATAAAAACAAATAATAAGATGCTCGGTGTGGCGCCCGACGAGACTAAATACAAAACAATCCTCGAAGCAGCTAAGGAAAATAAGATGGCCACCGGGTTAGTCGTAACATCAAGGATAACTCATGCGACGCCTGCCTGTTTTGCCGCACACGTTCGACATCGCGATATGGAAAGACGAATTGCCCCGCAACTAATTGAAAATGAAAAAGTTAATGTTCTTTTCGGCGGGGGCAGGGATTATTTTCTGCCAAGAACAGTTCCCGGTGGTAGAAGGAGAGATGAAAGAAACCTCATAGAAGAGGCTCAACAAGCAGGTTATTCATATATTGAAAACAAAGAGCAGTTGAGAACTGCGAAGGGACCTTACGTGCTGGGACTTTTCCAGATAGGCAGTTTAATAATCAAAGAGCCTGAACCGTCTCTGGCTGAGCTTACGAAAAAAGCCATCGAAATACTCGATGTAAAAGAGCAGGAGAGAAAAACATTTCTTGAAAATATAATTACCGGAATACTGAATTTGTTGTTTTTTGAAAGCTCAGATGGAGAACCCGGCTTTTTTATGATGGTCGAGGGCAGCCAGATTGATTGGGCCTGCCACGACTACGATGCTGACAGAGTTATAAGGCTGACGCTGCTCTTTGATTTGGCGGTCAAAGAAGCAATAGACTTTGCAGTAAAAGACAAACATACTCTCGTGATAGTAACGGCTGACCACGAAACATCAGGGCTTACAATAACCGAAGCCGAGAACGGCGAAGACCTTGAATTATTGTGGGCGGTGGATAGGCAGCACAAAAGGGGGACAAGCGGCCATAGCGGTCAGCCCGTAGCCGTTTTCGCATTCGGGCCGGGAGCTGAAATTTTCAGCGGCGTTTATGACAATACCGACATACCTAAAAAAATCGCAGAAGTGATGAAAATCAAAAACTTCCCCGCAAAGCTTGAGTAAGCATACGTTTCATTTCTATATTTTGATTGGCGTTGTCAATCAAAATCGGGGCGACAGGACTTGAACCTGCGACCTCTTGACCCCCAGTCAAGCGCGCTAGCCAAACTGCGCCACGCCCCGAAATCATCAATATTCTAATAAAAAAGCCTTCAGAAAACAAATATTTTAAATAAAAATGTGTCCGACAACCCATCTAAAACGCTTTTTTTACAATTTGCTGAAATAAAAAATCGCAACATTACGTCAAATCTTTTAATATTAGTAAGAACAACAGGCACGAAACAACTGTGAACGGCGCCTTTTGTATTTTATCCCGTTTATAAGAACATTGATAAAGCGCATTTATAAAGGAGCAGAAATGGTAAAGAAAATCATATCTGTCATTTTTTTAGCGGTTCTTTTAATCGCAGTCGGAATCTTAATAGCACAGCAAGCAAATTATTCATTTAGTGAACAGCAGTCACAAAGACCGCCCAGAGAGTTCGACAGGCCAAGACGAGGTTACAGGTCTACAGAACTGTCGGCTTTTAATAATCCACCAATAGGCAAAGATGAAGAGGAGAAGAAAATCCTAGCTGTGCTTGACGATATGAGAATGAACCAAAGCAGAGGAATGATGAATGTCCCGGAAAGTGACGGCAGGCTTTTACGGCTGCTGACGGAGACGGTTGGGGCAAAACATGTCGTAGAGCTCGGCACATCTAACGGATACTCTGGAATCTGGTTCTGCCTTGCCTTGAGAAAGACGGGTGGAAAATTGATTACTCATGAAATTAATGCCAGCAGAGCCTCACTTGCCCGAGAGAACTTCAAACGGGCAGGTGTCGATAAGCTCGTAACTCTTGTCGAAGGTGACGCTCATGAAGAAGTGACTAAAATCAAAGAGGAAATCGACATTCTGTTTCTCGATGCCGACAAGGAAGGATACATCGATTATCTTAACAAGCTCCTCCCTCTGGTAAGGCCGGGAGGATTAATCATAGCACATAATATTAATCCACAACAGGCTGACCCTAAATATGTCGAGGCAATTACAACAAATCCAGACCTCGAATCAGTACTGTACGGCGGCGTCAGCATAACACTCAAGAAACGTTAGAAAAGGCCGCGTTAATTGATGGCTTTATGACTTTGGGTAAAGTGAAAGGTTAAATTTGGTGAAGCCTGTTCGGGAACCGGCTTTAAAGAAAGAGCTGTCGCTTTTTGACTCGACCTGCATAATCGTAGGTATCATCATCGGTGCCGGAATCTACCAGATGGCGCCTGATATTGACAAAGGCGCATTTTGCTGGTGGGGAGTTCTTGCCATCTGGATTGTTGGTGGGCTGCTTTATATTAGCCGTGAGGTTAGCCAGTGAGCCCCTTTTGGGATACAGCAATTTTCAGTGGTTTTCATAGTATCCATTTTTATAAAAAATTTTTAGAGAATGTTGTTTAAAGTTCTTTTCATTAATGAAAAATTGTGTAATATTACTAACAGGTAAAGTCAATTAGAGGATGTTTTTTGAAAAATGAAATTACGAAGGGTATGTCGTGTCAAGTAAAAAGTTATTATTGAATTTTATAGGTGTTTTTATTGTCGTTATTATATGTCTCTTATTAATACAGAAAAATGTACAGGACAGACAACCTCAAACAAAAGACCAAATAGACAAACTAAAGCATAACGAAGCACGTCAGGAATCTGGAGGGATGGCCGATTCAGAACAATATGAAAACAAATTACTGCCAAACTCGGAGTCTGAAAGAAAGATATTGTCTGTTATTGAAGAAATCGAAAAAGACACGAGACCGGGATTTGAAAATTTTGATGTAAGCGACGGGAGATTTCTGCGTTTGCTTACAGAAGCTGTTGATGCAAAACGTGTTGTTGAAATTGGAGCATCTACGGGGACTCCCGGGCTGTGGTTTACAATGGCCTTAAAATCTACGGATGGAAAACTAATTACTTATGAAAGTGACGATAATAAGATTAAAACGGCACGAGAGAATTTCAGGAAGGCCGGCGTTGATTCCCTGGTTACGATTATTGAAGGCGACCCTAATGAAACAATAAAAAAACACAAAGAATTTATAGACATTTTATTCATTTGTGCTGAAAAAGAGAGTTATATAGATTACCTTAATAAGCTTTTGCCATTTGTTCGAACCGGAGGATTGATTCTGGCTCGCAATATCGATTTGAGGGGTGGCAAAATCGGTGATTACATCAATACCGTGGCCACGAATCCGGAACTGGATACTGTTTTTTATCAAAACGGTCCGGGATTTAGTATAACCATTAAAAAAAGACCGCCTGCCCCTGAGTACTTATACCAAGTATTCGAGGATACTGATTCCAACACCGGCGAAAGCTCGATTCAGGTTAAGCTGATGAGGATTTCTGAATCGGAAGAGCCTGTCGAAGTTGATGTTCCTTTTGTCACTACGCCATACGATATTGTTGACAAGATGTTGGAACTGGCCGATGTAAAAAAGGATGATTTGCTTTATGATCTTGGTTGCGGTGACGGCAGGATTGTAGTGACGGCTGCCAAGAGATACGGCTGCCGAGCTATAGGTTTTGATATTGATCCGTTGTGTGTGAAAAAATCGATTGAAAATGTGCAAAGCAACAATGTCGAGAACCTCGTAGAAATTGAAAAGAAAGACATTTTTACCCTCGACCTCAGCAGGGCAGACGTAATAACTCTTTTCCTTCTTCCGGAACTAAATGTAAGGCTTATCCCTCAGTTGGAAAAACTCAGGCCGGGCACTCGTATCGTATCTCATAATTGGGATATGAAGGGTATCAAGCCGGACAAGGTTATAGAACAAATTTCCGAGGAAGACAAAATTCCACATAAAATTTATTTATGGACAGCTCCGATTCAAAAGGAAGATTAGATATAGAAAAACAGCTTATGTGTATGGTTTTTAGTTGGAGCTCAGAGGGGATTCTTTCCTTGCGTGATTACCTTAACAAGCTCCTTCCTCTGGTGCGGCCGGGAGGATTAATCGTAGCACATAATATTACTCCACAGCAGGCTGACCCTAAATATGTCGAGGCAATTACAACAAATTCTGACCTTGAATCAGTACTGTTCAACGGTGTTAGCCTAACACTAAACAAACGTTAGAAAACGCAAAGTTATATAAATTTGAGGAAAGTGAAAGGTTAGACTCGGTGAAGCCTGTTCAGCAATCAGCTTTAAAAAAAGAGCTGTCATTTTTTGACTCGACCTGCATAATCGTCGGCATAATCATTGGAGCAGGAATTTACCAGATGGCACCTGATATTGCCAAAGGAGCCTTTTGCTGGTGGGGAGTTCTTGCCATCTGGATTGTTGGTGGGCTGCTTTCTCTTTGCGGCGCTCTCGGTTATGCCGAGCTCGCATCAGCTTATCCCAAAGAGGGCGGAGATTACGTCTATTTGAGTCGGGCTTATGGAAGATGGGCTGGTTTTTTATTCGGCTGGGTACAGCTGACGGTTGTTCGGCCCGGTGACATCGCTGTAATGTCTTTCGCTTTTGCTACATATGCACGCACCATTTATGACCCGCTTGGCAACAACCCTGCAATCAGCCAACGACTTTTTGCTGCGGGAGCCGCTGTGATTCTAACCATAATTAACATAATCGGCGTCAAAGAAGGTAAGTGGACGCAGAATCTTCTTACAGTTGTAAAGGCATTGGGGCTTTTTGCTATCGTTGCCGTAGCGGTTGGAGCACCGCGTCACGGGGCTGTAGAAGTCAGCTTCGAACCCGTGCCGCTGAGCCTAGCACTTATTTTGGTGCTTTTTACATACGGCGGATGGAATGAAATGGCTTATGTTGCTGCTGAGGTAAAGGATGCAAAGCGAAACATCGTTCGTGCACTGGTACTTGGAACTGTAGCAGTCATTGTTCTTTATTTACTTATCAATGCTGCGTTTCTTTATACGCTCGGTTATTCGGGAATGGCTACCTCCGAGGCGGTAGCAAGCGACAGCATAGCTAAGGTATTTCCTAAAATAGGCGGAAGATTGATAAGTGCCTTAGTGTGCATTTCCGCATTGGGAGTAGTCAACGGCCTGATTTTTACAGGTGCTCGTATTTCCTATGCGATGGGAACCGAACATCGTGCGTTCGGAATATTAGGCAGATGGCATCGGATTACAGGAACGCCGGTCTGGGCACTTTTGTTGCAGGGTGCAATTGCTGTCAGCCTTATTGTGATTTTGGGCTCTTTTGTAGATGCCATCCTATACACGGCACCTGCAGTATATGGATTTTATCTCGCTACAAACCTATCCTTGATTGTTTTGCGATATAAAGAACCAAATGTTGAACGCCCTTACCGGGTAACGGGCTATCCTGTGACTACGGTAATCTTTTGCGCAGTGTGTGCATTTCTTATCTACAGCGCTGTTAAATATGCCTTCGCAACCAGTCAAGCCAGTTTAATTATACTTGTAAGTGCACTTGCGGCGGGGTTATTAGTATATAGGATTGAGGCTGTCTTGCAGAAAAAACAGTAATTATTAAAATTTTTATAAATTTTTTTCTTGACAAGTTAGGCGTAACTAACTATATTTGTGATAACTAATAATATGGCGATATAACTATGAAAACACAAAAAAAAGCAAATTTAAGTGCTTCGCTGGAAGATTACCTCAAGACAATCTTCAACCTTACCAGAAAAACCGACGTATCACGCAGCAGGGGCATCGCAGAGAAACTCGATGTGTCACAATCTTCAGTAACCGGAGCTCTTCGTCTCTTAAAGAAAAAAGGACTCGTAAATTACCGGCCTTACGGCTACGTTACCTTAACAGATTCCGGCCGAAAGACAGCAGCAGAAATAGTCAAAAGACATGAAATTCTAGAAAGTTTTTTCGTTAATGTACTCGGCCTGAAAGCAAGGCTCGCCCAAGACTTTGCCTGCAGGGCAGAACATGTGCTGGGTCAGGAGGTTATTAATAAACTGCTTCTGCTCATCGAATTTATTACGCAGGAAAATAAAAACGGCAACGACCTGGCTGCTGATTTTAAATATTTCTGCAAAACTAAAAATACAAACGAGACCAGCAGGCTGAAGAGTAAAGGTGGTTAAATGGAAATCAACAACAGACCTTTATCAGTGGTAAAAGCCGGTGAAAAAGTCAGGCTTGTCTATGTAGATGCAGGCCACGGTTTGCGAGGCCGTCTTATGGCGCTGGGGCTCGTGCCGGGAACAATCCTGACAATCATCAACAACGACCAGCCGGGACCATTTGTCATAAGTGTAAAGAATACTAAAGTTATGCTCGGCAGGGGAATGGCAAATAAAATCATCGTCTCTAATATAGCTGTGAAGAACGAATGAGATTTCTTATCTTTAAGCGGACATACTATTTCTAAGAGGCGACCTAAACCTTATGGAAAATAAAATTATAGTAGCGATTGCCGGTAACCCGAACAGTGGAAAAACCTCTATATTCAATATGCTGACAGGTGCCCGCCAGCATGTCGCAAATTATCCCGGTGTGACAGTTGAAAAAAAAGAAGGTTTTGGTAAATACAAAGGCTGCGAGATCACCTTTGTCGACCTGCCCGGTACATACAGCCTGACCGCTTATTCGGTTGAAGAGCTCGTCGCACGAAATTTCATTATCGACGAAAGGCCCGATGTCGTCGTCGATATCGTGGATGCTTCCAACATCGAACGCAATCTCTACCTGGCAACACAGCTGATTGAAATGAATGCGCCGCTTGTGCTGGCTTTCAATATGAGTGACATTGCAGAACAAAAGGGATTGACTTTCGATATAGAACAGCTTTCAAAGTTACTTGGGACAACGATAGTTCAAACTGTAGGAAATAAAGCCAAAGGCAAAGAGCAATTGCTTGAGGCAATTATAAAGACAGCTGAGCAGGGCAGAGAAAAACGTGTCCATAAAATACATTACGGCACCGAGATAGAGGATGAACTGGCCGGGATTGAAGAGGCGGTCGAAGAAGGTGAAAAAGAGCTGACTGCCAAATACCCGGCTCGATGGGTAGCGGTGAAGCTGCTCGAACAGGATAGTGAAGTCACTTCGAAAATTAAAAACAATAGCGTCATCGAAGCTGTAGCAAAAAGTATCGAGCATTTAAAAAATATTTTCCGCGATGAGCCCGAAATTGTAATAGCCGACCGAAGATACGGTTTTATCTCAGGTGCCTGCCAGGAAACGATTAAAAGCACTGTCGAGCTGCGGCACAGTACCAGCGACCTCGTGGATTCGGTAGTGATAAATCGGATTCTCGGATTGCCGATTTTTCTGCTGCTGATGTTTTTGACCTTTTTTTTAACCTTTAAGCTCGGCAAATTCCCGATGTTGGCACTTGAATTTTTATTCGAGAAGCTTTCGATTACCGTTGCCGGATTCTTCCCGCAGGGCAGCGAAAGCTGGTTGAAATCACTTCTCGTTGACGGCGTGATAAGCGGCGTAGGCGGCGTTGTTGTGTTTTTGCCCAACATTCTGCTTTTGTTTTTGGCTATCGCATTTCTTGAGGATACCGGATATATGGCCAGGGCTGCATTCGTTATGGACCGGCTGATGCACAAAATCGGTCTTCACGGAAAAAGCTTTATACCGATGCTCATCGGTTTCGGCTGCTCGGTGCCGGCGATTATGGCAACCAGAATACTCGAGAACCGCCGTAACAGGCTGACTACGATTCTCGTTTTGCCGCTGTTTAGCTGCGGCGCAAGACTGACAATTTACGCCCTTTTTATCCCTGCCTTTTTCCCTGAGAAATGGCAGGGCCCGGTCCTTTGGCTGATTTACCTTATCGGTATCGCACTCGCTGTCATCTGTGTGAAGCTTTTAAGACTGACGGTATTCAAAGGTGAGACGACACCGTTCGTGATGGAGCTGCCCCCGTATCGTGTGCCAACCTTCAAGTCAATTGCAATTCATATGTGGCAGAGAGGATGGCTGTTCCTGAAAAAAGCCGGAACCATTATTCTTATAATCTCGATTATATTATGGGCGGCGATGAGCTTCCCCAAGCCTGACCAGAAGTCGCTCGAGGATGCGGGCACTGAAAGGGCACAACAACTAAAACTTGAAACATCAATCATCGGCAGGGTCGGCAAAGCCATTGAGCCTGCCATTAAGCCGCTCGGTTTCGACTGGAAAATCGGCACAGCTCTTATCGGTGCAACCGCGGCAAAGGAGGTTTTCGTATCGCAGCTTTCGATTATCTATTCCGTCGGTGAATCTGAAAAGAGCCGCCACACACTACGTGAAAAGCTGCAGGCCAACTATACGCCCTTGACAGCCTTTTGCGTAATGCTGTTTTGTCTGATTAGCACACCCTGTATCGCCACTACTATAATCACAAAACAGGAAACCGGTTCCTGGTTTTGGGCGCTGTTCCAGTTTGCAGCCCTGACCATTATGGCCTATGTGATAACCCTGATTGTTTATCAGCTCGGCTCTTTGTTTTTTTAACGAACATAATTAATCTTCAAGCTGTTTCAGCCACAATATAGACAATTGTTCTTCCTGTTTTAGTCTAAATATTTTAGTACAAAAATACAAAAAAAGATATGGCTGCTTTGCAGCAAGGTTATATGGATTATTACTGTTTTTATTACTCGTCTTGCTTTATATCCAACGGTTTTGCCCTGGTAATCAATTTCTTTTGCTCAGAGGCAAGTTTTCTCTCTACCTTTTTTAAATCTTCTGCCGGCGGCAATTCTTCAGGCTTGATATTTCGCTTAATGAGAAGTTTTCGAACTTCCTGATTATTTTTTACATGTTCGCTTGTGATACCTACCTCCGTCTGCAGGTCGTCCCGCTTGATATTGAAGTTGGTTATCTCATTGGCGAAGTCCTTGGCCTTGATTGTAATAGTCGGCAGAAAATCAGCCAAAGCTCTTGATTTGGGAACATTCATTTTTAGTTTCATCTGTTCGGTAGCCTTTCCAAACAATGCTTTATCACCTTTGCTTCAAATACGTGCAAAGGATTTTTCATTGGATAATCTTTCGTATATTATTCCTGACAGTTCTTTTTCTGACAGGCTTAATTTCCTTCGCGCATTGAGTCGTTCAATTTCAGTTATCCTCTTTTCGATAATTTCCTGCCTTCGTGTCTGAACGGCAAAATAAGTCTGGGCAAAGGCTATCTGTTCTTTAGACGGGTCGCCGTTTTGAGCGATGAGGTAGCAGGCATAACGCGTAAGGGCGATGTCATCAATTTGACGTTTTGCATCAGAGCCTATATCGACCATTTTGCGCGTGTGCGCAAAATGGTCAACAGTATTATGTCCTGAATTTATACAGGCGGTCTTTGCCTTTTCTATAACGGCCTCGAAACTGCGCCATTGTGCATAGCCAAGCAAATGTTGCAATTCCCTTGCAAGCCAGAATTCCAGTCCGGTTTCCTCG
>Ga0307434_1001621_pt1 | contig 11874 bp, 17 predicted proteins | sample SalMarWE160220MG_FD_202156 | JGI IMG/M metagenome (GOLD analysis project Ga0307434, IMG submission 202156) | Salt marsh sediment microbial communities from the Plum Island Ecosystem LTER, Massachusetts, United States - WE1603-220 | ecosystem: Environmental > Aquatic > Marine > Intertidal zone >... | reverse complement strand
ATGAACATAATTAATAGACTAGTCTAATCTCTTTTGCTCAGAATCTTTTGAAAATTTTTATGGTGAGAGATATGATAAAATAACCATCTTGTGTGTGAGCATAAGATGACGCAAAATAAAGTCTTATAAGTATGAATCCACATAAACTATCTTAGAAGTCATTGGTCATAGCTTACATGAATAGTAGAGTCATACATTGGTGGCATAACTGTAGGCGGCTTTGGTGACCGGGGATTTGAGGCCCTCTATAAATATACGGTAGGACTTGCCGGGTAACGTCAGTTGAAATGTCTTACCTCTAAACATTTACGCGATGCTGGTATGATGGTATAGCCTAGCTATAAACGTATTGAATACACTATAAAGTGGGCCCAAGGGTTTCCGTGCCGTTACCGGTTCTTAAAACGGGTTCTAATATTCAGAAGATGTAACTTGAAGATAAACCTATTGCTGTCTTGCTGGTGATACAAGCCATTCAAACATATCCTGAAACACATATTCTTCCATTTGGCCATGTGAGGTTACCCATTGATTGGAAGGAGGAAATGAATGTCCAAGATCTGGATAGACAATAATTTGATGGTCAGGATGATTTACTTCTGTCAATCTTTGTTGCATTAGTAACGCTTGAGTATGAGAGGTAGGTAGTATATAATGGTCTTTTATCTTTAGCCGAAGGCCATATACCGAATAATATCACTAGCGATATCACGACGGGAGTTTGATACACCATAACTAGTAATGTGGTCCGAGGCATAGATTAGTCAAAAATCTGTTATTTATCTTCTGGTGTCATGTGATCGTAAGTTTACCTAGAACGGAAGGGAATTGTACACAGAAGTCAACTAAAGAAAGGATGTCGACAATTCGGCCACTGGATTTCATAATAGTAAAATGAGTGGCGATAAAGCACATGATAAACACATTTTCCAAGACAAAGACAAACTATTGGACGTTTGGAAAGATGAGCGAGGGAGTAGGGATAATGGTGTTGGTTTAATGTGGGAAAACATGAGATTTTATTCCGTATTAATACCCTCCATCATAACTGTATATACATTATTTCTCGGGTTGATAAATCAACCCTTGTTGACGGGTTACGCTTCGGGGTTCTTAAAGGTCTCTTGGGCATTTCCTTCAGCGATTATAGTAGTATCCGCATTTGGAATAATTGATCTGTATTGTAGATGGAATCGCATATTGGAAGAAATAGCCCATTTAAGGAAGGCCTAGACGACGATCTTCCTCTAGATAAAAAGGTCTTCAAGGAAGATAAGTATCTTTTTCAAAGATATATTGATGAAACCAAAGACATCCCTAGAAAAATATTTTCAAGTTTAATAAATTCAAGTTTAATATGTTCACGCGAATGACGATATTATATGCGGTCTTTGGAATCGTAGGATTTTTTCTATTATATTTTCGACCACTGGGTTAGTTGTAAGATAGATTCCATTCAATGTCAGAACATTAACGGCAATCTGAATGCATCAATGGTCATGAAGAAGAACGGTCCTTGGCTGCGGTTTACTATATTACGCAATACAGGTCGTCATTTAGAGATGCTGAAGCAGAATAAGGTAGGATTTCGGATAAAAAATAAAAAGATTGACTGACTAACCTACTTGATCAGCCAATCAGCCTGCTGCTAATGTTGAATTCTGACCTGCTGTTGTTGTGGTAGTAGAGGTCATATTGGAAGTAGTGGAGGTCACATTAGTTGCCGGCTCAGGCAAAACCTGCAGTGCCATTATGTGACCGTCGAAAGTCAGGTAATAGAGGAGGCCACCGAAGCCTGGAGACGATACTGCGCCAAGAGACATACCACTGAAATAATCTGAGGCTGCAAGTAGGTCACCCGTGGCGGCATTTCGCCATTGTACTTGTTCTGTAAACGTAGGTGGAGGATTGTTTATCATTTGAGGGATGGTAGTACCGGGGTGTATATTTGAGCCGACTAGCACTCGTTGGTCGGCCGCACCTATGAGAGTCAAGAAGGATAAGGTAGTCTGGTTGCCGGTCCATGCGAGCGACATATTGCCAGTAAGCGGGTCGTAGCTGAGGCCGGCTATCTTACCTACTCCTGCGTCCATCACATACATCATGTTGTTCTCAGGGTCAACGGCCGAGTTGGAAGGAATGTAACTCTGCTGCCCAGGCTCTATAGGAATAGGGTCAATCCTATTGAACTTGCTAGCATTGTCCTGCGAGACAGATACAACACTTAGCGAGACATTGGCAGGTGGATAGCCATTTGTAAAGTCAAAGACCCATTCGCCTGCAACCATGGGTGCAAGAGGACTTGTTTGTCCTGCTTGGGTTATCTGTGGAGGTTGCCAGCTATTGTCAAAAGTTATGTTCTCTCCATCCCATATATAGCGGAACATCGATGTTGAGTTGACCAAGTACGCATAGTCATTACCATTATACGTTGTGGCTGCAACACGTGACCCTAGATCCCCTGGAAGCTCAGCCCAGTCAAGTACTTCCCATGTCTGTGGGTCAACTACTACTATGACCGAGTTAGGTGAATTCTCTATGCCAGGGCATGGGACATTAAATGGATGTGCTCCATCAAGTGTACATCCTGGTGGTCTTGTCATGGATTTCATTACCATTGTACCATCTGCCCATGCGGCTATACCATTGAAGTTGGTATTGGATGGCAGACTATCACCGGTTGGCAACAAAAGTTGTGCCTCTACTGCTCCCGTACTAGCATTTAGTTTGTATAGATAGCTGTTGGCGATAACTGCAATGCTACCATCTTCAAGTACATCAAGACCCCCGATATAGTTCCAGACACCAGTCGGAGATGTTGTCGCATTCAGGTTAATTAAGTCAGTACGCCAGAGCTGTGTCAAATCTCCAACATTGAGTTTGGCAACAAATGGTCCGGATGGTTTTGGAACCGCATTTCCCCAGCCTCCACCGTAGACATACAGCTCATCTGTACCTCGAGTAACAGAAAAGATTGGACTGTAGTACTGTACAGGTGAAGCATAGGCATATACCTTATTAGGACTTGTAAGTGACCCTGTGAAGTGTGCACAGGGGTAGACATGTGTACGATCGCTGTCAGCTAACTCGGCTGGATTGACTGTTGGATACCAAGGTGGGTTGTTCCAGGAGTTAGTGCACTCTACCTCTTCTAGAGCCAACGAGTGGTTCCCCGGAAGTGGTCCACCTGCAGCCAGTTGGTTGGGTGTAACACCTACATGTACAATACCTTGTGGCTGAGGTGGAGGAAGTACCGAGCTGTTATCGACATTATTGGTGCTAGCATAGCCTGGTGATGTACTAGTACTCATGAGTAGCAGACCAGCAGAAATGCTTGCCAACAGGAAAGGTAACAGAATCTTAGCGTAGTTCTTTTCACAATAATTCATCTTATAACTACCAGATAAATAGTTCTATATGAGTATTCTGCAACCAATGCCGTCAGTTTCAATTGCTACTATACTTGCATCAAGTATAATACCGAGGCCTTCGACATCTAGATTGTTGGTACTAAACCACTTCTGCAGATCTTCAAATGACGCAGTTGTTTTTCTTCTCTCAGTCCACCTGATTATTGGTTGCTTATTCTTGGTGGGTATTACTACGTATCCGAGCCGTGTGTACTCCTGTGCCTCGGCCAGTAAATCGTAAGTCAATTTTTTTCTACTCTATCCTGTTATTCAGTTTTCTCAAGTACTATCCGTTGGTTTTCTAAAGTGACCTTTACATAATCTCCTTTTGATATTCCAAGACTTTGTGCATAATGCTTGGGAAGGACCACAGAAAAGGAGTGGTCTCCCACGATGCCTTGTATTTTTCTATACTGCTTATTTGTTACTGTCATTAATATCAAATTATTTGTTATTTATAGAAAATACATAGGAACTACGTCCATCAGTACGTGAAAACGATCTACGGTTCTGAGTTATCCATAATTGAAAATGTGTTAGCCAGTGAGATAACATTCCTATTCTATATTAATTTGGCAAGAAATAGATTCATAGACTATACAGATGGTAAACTTGTTTAATCTTAATTGTGGGGCGTCGCTCCTATCATGTAACTTTTATGATTTGATAATCATTTCTGATAATCAGTCTGCACCAATCTGCACCTGTACAACAGTTTTTTTCAGGTACAAAATAGTTAAATTTAGTGCGGCCGTTAGGGAAAACGCGGACAACGATCAATGTGAGGTTCGGTCTTGCGACCGATGCCAAAAAATGGTCTTGTTCAAAATGAAAATGAAGAAAACTAACTCAGAAAAAAATGTAGGAGTATTTATCGACTATAAATGCGATTATAATAAATTCGTTCATGTCTCTGCACCATCCTCCGGGACTTCAAAACTTCAAACACGAAGAGGAATAAAGGGAGAAGTACAGAACAAAACCTATGTCAATGGAAATCACATCATTCGCCCCCGTACCTACTCTCTGCAGGATGTCACTTCGTTCCTTGTCGTCTAATTTGTGAAGTCTCTGAAGTATTTCCTTGTGAAGGTCTGAAAGGTTTATCGTCAGTTGAGGTGTAGGTCTATAGACTGATATTTTAGGACCCAGGTCAACGACCTGTTCAGAATACTTGGGGATTAGGAGTGTTTCGCCATTATGTTCTATTCTGATATAAACTGGAGTCAAGTTGAGGTAGGTCATATCAATCAGTTTTTCCCTAGTCCAAAGATTGGTTAATACTTGAACCGTTGCCACTGTCTTTGATTTGGCAAGTGAAACTTCGTCTTCATTTAAGAGTGATAGCAGGTGGTCTTGTCGTCTAGCAGATCTTTGAATCTCATCATTAGTGATCACCCGTATATTCGATGCTTTTCTCGTATTACTTGACAATTTGTTCTCCTTTCATTTGTCACGTCCTGCGCGCGTATGATATTGTGAGGGTCATAACCCTTACGTGAGTGGATAGGCAAGAATTCAGATGAAGCTACTCCGAAAGCACCTAGTAGGATTCATAACTCGTTAACCATTGTTGATGTTGTGACACAATTATCCTCCTCACAATTGACCAATTTACACTTCATGCGTATCTGTTCATTCTTTTGTAATTAGTATACCATCTGTAAACGAAATAGCCGTTCAAGAAATATCTGATTGTGTTTATGGCCCGAGGGGTTAGACTTGGGTCCTTGACAGATAAATTCCGCTACCAATCAATTGAAAGTTTTAATATGGATGTTTCAGAATGCAGTATGAAATGCAAGGTCTTCAAAAATTGAAATGTACCAGTTGTGGTACGATGTTCATGTCAGAAATAGAAACTGCTGATAAATGTCCAACATGTTCGGAGCAAAGTTATAGTCATCACGAACATGGTGGTATGGGTGGTTGTGGCTGCGGCCACTGAGATTTTTTCTATCCCAAATAGTATGTCTTATAGAGTGAGACACATCAACATGAAAAAGACATGAAATTTTCAATGCTTACGGTCATTATCAATTTTTGCAGCTACATCTAACCATTTCTTAATAGAATGAAGGTCGCGATAGAATGAAGGTCGCGATATGATTGAGAAATTGAGGAAATTGAATATTAATTCGGTACAGTAAATAGTAACAAGAATATTCGCAGTCCGTGGTCATGGATTGATCGTATGGCTAAAAGAGATAAAGACGAAACCACCCCTGATAATCAAGACATGATGATATGCATCATGAAAACATCTGAGTAGCGAATAATCAGATATTCTGATTCTCGGAAACTAACTATTTTATAGTATATTGAATTTACTCTTGTACGATTCCAAGCACAGTCTTACATTGCTTACATGAAACCAAATAGCAGGTAGCATTGGGAAGCTTTAACTCTTCTGTGTCATAACCACCAGACTTAATATCTACTCCGCATTTTGTACAGTTTGCCATTCTATGTATTAATCAAGAATGCAATATCAATCTTTTTGTGTGTGTATGACTTCAATTGTTCTCTAGCAAGTCAATTCATCTTAACGCAGTCCCCACTTGTCGCAATTCTTTAGCCTGCTCAAGTGCCAATTTGCTAGTCTTTTCGTACAGATCAACCTTTGACAAATACATGTTAAGATCTGTGCACATATACTGTAAGGGATGGATTAAAGCGTTAGGTGATGTTAAACCCAATACGTTGATTGTATCAATTAATTCTGGAAACGGTTTCATGTCAACCAATGTAGGATGTCAAAACACCGATTCCCAGATCCAAGGGGATGAGAATGGAGTAGCGCAAACAGCACAGCAGACATTCTCTGATGTTGAACTAGACAACGGACATCACGGCGGACATGATGGCAAGCGCGGCGGCGGCACCTACAACCCTAGGGGCTAATTAGGATCCACATTATTCTTTTTTTTGTTATTTTATAATCAGTTCTGAAAGATTTTTTCTATAGTGTAAATATGTGATTTCTGTTTTCTATTGTTTTTTCTTAACTGACATATGCTGTCAACGATAGATTAGATATCCCCCCGCGGGTAACTTTTTTGCTTGCTCAACCGAAGGAATGCTTTCTGGTCAGGTATATGCAATGGATGGATTATTTTCTTTGCCTCTTCGTATGGCAAGGCAGATCCAGGTTTTATCTGTCTGGGAACATGTCTCAAAAATTCTGTCCAACCTATCCAACCTTTGCCTTTATACGTCTTGTCAGGGTTGGCAGGGATATCGTCAGGTTTCTTTCCTGACCTATAATGCTTAAAATATTCTTTTTGATTCTTGAAGTGAAATGGCTGAGCATATTTCTTTGCTTCCTCGTAAGAGCGCCATATCTTCTTCGCTATTCCTTTCGGACGATAATGTCCATTTATGAACTTGTTCCCAGGTCTAGCAGAGCCACCGCAGTTGCATTGACAGAGCTGCCCATGTTATTCGGAGGCCTTGAAAGCTTCTTTGGGCTGCATTTTGCTTTATTCTTGATTGCGTTGAGCTATGATTAGTGCTTTCCTGCTCATATAATATACACGTACCTTGTCGGTACAGAATGTAATAGATAGATCCGGGTGTTAAACAAGAAGTATGGATCTATCTGAAAATTTAATGGTGATAACTGTTGACCATGGTCTTAATTGACGAGATCTACAAGCTCAGTAAGAAGGACCAAAAAGTTTTGCTCAATGTAATGGAAACAGGGATACTCAGTGATGTAAAGGCCAAAAGGAGTAAGTCAGCACGACAAACCCATATGCATCTCTCGGTCTACGCTACCAGCGATGATACCTCCAATATACTTACTCCGTTACTATCTAGATTTATCAAACTGAACGTCCCTGAATACAATCTGGAAATTTTCACAGAAATTTGTCAAAAGCTGTTATCTCGAAGGTGTATGCTGAATATTACTTCGGAATCGTTTGATTCATTCAGAATATATGGTTCTTCTTGTCTAACTTCGGTCACCAATGTCTTGCTCATACCCAATAGGTCAAATATTCTATCCTAAAGAACCATCAAACTCCTTAAATTACCGGGTACGCGCTAACCTCCGCAGAACAATATGCAGATTAGAAGCAAACCTAAACGCGGCACTAGTACAAACAATATAACTGAACCAGATATTCGTACTTTGGTTGTTTTGAGCGATTTGATAAGGTCAAACCAATAGATAGTATAACTTAAACCATAGAAGCCCTCTAGGAAGTCTAAGAAATGTCCAACTGGAAACACCATACGGGAATACTTGTTATCGCGCTAGGTTTATGTCTAGTTATGGGACTATTGACATACCCAGAAAATGCATACATGTATGCATCTACCATAGCAGTCAACTCGAGCTATGAGGTCGAAGTGGAAAACATGACTTCAGAAGTGTTTGAGAGACTTATGGACGCTGAGTCAAAGGCAAACGATCAAACAGACAAAATACTAAAGAGTATCCAGACTCTTGAAGGTCTTGACATCTATACTAATGAATGTGGCTATGCGACGGAAACTAATCCATACAAAGTTATCGACTGCTACAATAAGAACCAGGACAGAATCGAAAATGCAGGCAATTCGACAGGTGGGTAGGCGGATAAGAAATGACTAAACTTTCTTCAGAACAATTGTCAAAAGCAGATTTGAAATTTCTCCTAAACTTACTGAATAAGGCAGAAGAAGAAGTACAAACTGAAATCGAAATAAATGGAGACAATAAATCGGAGGCGACTGCAGCATTGAAAAGAATTATTCGTATAAGACTAGCGGTGATTGACCTTAATAAGAAATGAAAAAGGCTAAAGAGATTGACTCCTGCTTTCCACAGATTGAGGACTAACTTTTCCTTCTAGCAATCTCCCGTAAGTGAGACTATACCGACCTCCGCCGTGTCGATTGCGACCAGTTAGAGAGGAGCTGGCACTATAATTACTAATAGGGACAGCGTGTACGGCTAAAAGGGGTTTCCACAATTTGTGTGACAAGTATGACGGTGTGACAGATCTTTCTTACTGCAACAGAAGTTATTTTTTTTTGATATCGTAAATTTCACGATTACTTCCTATGATGAGTCTGTTTAAGGAGGCTGCTCAGGAGTTTAAGAAATGACTGAACATCTCAAGATGTCGTTTGAGGAGTTCAAGGTATACATAGACCATCTCTGAAGATATGTACGACAAGAAAAATAGTTCAGAGACCTTTTGCTCTGTGATTGTCTATTAGTGAAAAGGATTTTCCAAATAAGGATGTCAGGTTATCTTTAGACAGAAAGTCGTGAGGAAATCCTAACTGAATCTTTGTTTTGTCGTCTAACCTTTTCAACTGATCTGGTATTAATTCAAAATCTAGACAACCTAGATTGTCAGTTATTTGAGCTTCAGTTTTAGCTCCTATAATAGGTATTATAACTCCTTTATTTTGTTTATTTTGCTGCCTTATCCAATTCAATGCGACTTGTGATGGAGTTCTATCTATTTCTCGTGCTATTTCCTGGACCTCCTTTGCTATTGAAGTGTTTCTTTCATTTAAAAAAATAGCCGTCATTGGATTTCCAACAATGTCTAATCTATTTTGTTGTTTGCCTTTGTCACCATTACTAACAGCTTGTTTGTTATACTTTCCTGAAAGAACTCCTGCGCCTAAAGGAGACCATGCCGTTACACCGATATCCAAGGCATGCGCCATAGGCAATAATTCTCTTTCAGGTGTCCTTTCAATAAGACTATACATTATCTGAATCCCTATAAATGGCGACCAACTTCGTAGATCTGCTATACTGTTTGCTTGTGAAACAACCCAAGCAGGAGTATCAGATATACCTACATAAAGGATTTTTCCAGATCTTATCAAATCGTCTAATGCTCTCATAACTTCCTCAATAGGAGTCATAGGATCCCATATATGGATCCACAATAGATCGATGTATGATGTGTTTAACCCGAACTGGAGACATAGCAAAATTAACGCCTGAACAGAGATATACATTGGACCAGATTAAAGATGCGGTTATTCGGTTTGACTTATTGGGTAACGGTACAGAAAACACATCAACATTAACTAACGATGAAGTATCATTGCAGATATTTGAATACTTTGTCAATGAAGGCACAGTACTTTGCAATAATGTAGAAGATAGATGGTTTTGCATGGACTCATACGAGAAATCGTTATTGGAAATATACAACGATACGATTACTGAGCAATATAATCAGATAGTAGCAGACAACCAGAATGAGAAGTCATTACTTGACTTTATTTTTTGGATAGTTAGTTCTCTTTATCTTTCTTATTAGTAACGTACACTATTAGCTGCTGCCGCCGAAGTATTAATGAAAACAATACATGAATACTGTCAAAAGCACTGGGAATTTAATACAGCTATTTTATATGCTAAGCTATAAATAATAACGCAATTATATCTGGAATGGTTGTTTCTGCATTGCTATTGTATGCTGTCTTGACTCCTAATGTATATAGGTCTTTTGATTATGTTGAAAGCATAGTTAGGTTCTGGGAGATTGGTCACCCAAATACCTCTACACTCACGACAGAAGAAATAATAACAGAAGAATTGGAATTGTTGATAAGTCCATCTCTTATACTTATTTAGTCCAGACAGCGTTGAATCCTAATAAAGATTCTTGTAATCTTACCTTAGTCTATGCGGGCGTCCCAAAATCTCGTATTTAGGCCTCATGGATATGCAATCGCATATACTCTTTGCGCACTGGATGTAGTCAGATATACGTAGCCATTTATAGGATTGAATGAAAGTCCAATTGGAATTGCAATACCGACAGCACTTGATGGTATTACTATATCATCAATTACTTGATTCGTGCTACTATCAATGACTGAAACTGTATGCGGATCAGCATTTACCTCTACATTAGCAACATAAACGTAAAGATTAGAAGGGTCAAATACAATACCTATTGGCTGCATTCCTACTGGAAGTAAGTTTCTCTATTATCATGTCATGAAGAAATGTCTATGTTATTTAGCAATGGTGATACCTCATTAGTATTAGAATAGTTTATTCTGTCTATTGCTTCTTGAATAAGTTGTTCAGTCTTTAGTTGTAATGGTCTCGCTGCGCATAAATGTAACTTTTCGTCCAGGTCAAAAGATATCCATTTAAGTGTTGGAGTGACTGGTATATATTGTAAGTATATTTCTTTGCTACAATGTTTACAAGGACGCTTGGTACGTTCAGATATTTTTGTTGGTGCCATTATCATCATGCTATGTTATCAACTGTGAACTCAGCTGCTAATGCTTCAGCTAGTGAACCTTTGACTCGTATGTGCTTGTTGTGACCGTCGTCAGCTATTACTTCAATGTTACTTGGTATGTTCTCTTCGTCGTCGGGGCTAATACCATGTACGAATGGTAACCAAATATCGTCCTCTCCTGCTGTTGGATAGTGCTGCAATTCAGGATAAGTTCCTACTCTGCTGTCCTTAATGTTCTTCAAGGGAATGTCTTGAATGGTAGTGTCGTAGTACTGAACACAGTCTTGACAGTACCACATATCTAGATTATTTACGTATTCTAGTCTGCACTTGCTTTCATTTGAATCCAGAGTTCGAACTATACTCCTCGATATATCCTGTTGATTGTTGCTGCGGCCTTATCATATCTTCTACAAGTTCTTCGTATAACCTAAGTCTTGGAAAGACATCTAGCAATATACTTATATCTGATTGTTTGACGCCTTCCCTTCCACTTACCCATTTTTGTATTTCTTGGGTTTTTGAAATGCTGGACAGAATTAATGCAAAATGATCTATATTAGGAGCAAAATTAGGGTCGAAAAATATAAGCTGATCCCCGAGATATTCTGCTATCTGCAATCTTGTCTTGTCCTTCACTACGGAATTGATGTTGCTTCTATTTTCGTAAAAAATTAACAAATCTGCAGGTATTATGCCTTCAACAGCTCTCATATTCACATCTGCTAAAAGATATACTGCACCATCTTTTGCTAATGCTTCAACTCTTCTTTTCACTGTTTTTGACGAGATCTTCAATTCTTTTGAAATGGCCTGATAAGGCTTCCAAGGATCCTCTTGTAGACTACCTATTATCTTCCAATCAGACTCTGTCAATTTTGCTCCATACTCTGTAAAGAGTTTTGGCATTTTGTTCACACAGGTAGCTTTTGTTATTTTCGTTAACTTATCAATATCCTGATCAAGGTCTTTGGCATCCCTATAATACAATATTACGATCAGTCTCGGCTCCAGATGATTGCACAAAAAGCCCAAATTCGGAAAAGATGAAGAAATCTTTTGCATTATCTGATCCTTGTCGGAGTTATCGAGCAAAAAAATCTGCAGATTTGCAGTCTTCAATCCAAAGATGGCAGGATTTACTGCAATGTACCAGCGCCTTATGATTCCTTGCTCTTGAAGCCTTTTTATTCTGTTTCTAATCGCATGCTGGTCTATTTTTATGCTATTTGCGAGTG
>Ga0307434_1001620_pt1 | contig 11876 bp, 10 predicted proteins | sample SalMarWE160220MG_FD_202156 | JGI IMG/M metagenome (GOLD analysis project Ga0307434, IMG submission 202156) | Salt marsh sediment microbial communities from the Plum Island Ecosystem LTER, Massachusetts, United States - WE1603-220 | ecosystem: Environmental > Aquatic > Marine > Intertidal zone >... | reverse complement strand
TTTGCATTTTTCTTTTTTTTACTGTTTCTTTGTTTGTTTTTATACTCGCAGCAATAGTATTATTAGGAGGAGCTTTTGCTTTGGCTTTTTTGAAAATCGGAAAAACCTCTCTACCTCTTTTTATAAAAAACTTTTTTAGTTTTCTTTTTAAACCAAAGGTTTATCTCTGGAAAAAGAAAATCAGCCCTCCGAAATTTCTCAGAAAAACAGAAGCAAAGAAAGAAGAATCTGAGAAAAAATCAGAATTGAAAGTTACCAAGGGCAGTAGATTAGATGAATTATTCACAAGATTAGAAACCAAATGACATGAAACCTTCTACTCAAGATTTTTTAGAATTTGACCAAATAAAAGACGGAATTATTATTTTAAAAAACAAAGGACTAAGAGCGGTATTAATGGTCTCTTCTTTAAATTTCGCTTTAAAGTCCACTGAAGAACAAAACGCCATTTTATACCAATTCCAGAATTTCTTAAATTCCCTGGACTTTTCCTGCCAAATTATTGTTCAATCAAGACGTCTTAACATCACTGGCTATTTAGAAAAACTCACAGAGATTGAAAAAAAAGAAGAAAATGAACTGCTTAAAATTCAGATCACTGATTATAAGAAATTTATTGAACAAATAACAAAAGGGGGGTCAATTATGCAAAAGACGTTTTATGTTATAGTTCCTTTTTCTATTATGAAAGCTTCAATAATCACAGAAAAAGGAAGGATTCCTAAGGTTTCAACTTTAACTGAAGAAGTATTCCAAAGATGCAAAACCCAACTTTTACAAAGAGTAGAATTTGTGGTTTTAGGATTAATGGCGTCCGGGCTCCAGTCTGTTCCTTTGACTAGTTTAGAGATTATTGAACTTTTCTGGGGGCTTCATCACCCGGCGGAAGCAGAACAGGGTTATTATCCTGAAATACCAAACGAATTAGTAGAATAATTAATATGGAGATACCATTCCTCAAAAAATTTAAAAAGAAATCTAAAATTCCAGAAGAACTCTTTCCTAAAGAACCCTTTGGTATTGCCGATATTATTGCTCCCTCTTCTCTTGAAGTTAAACAGAATTATCTAAAATTAGGAGAACGATTTGCTAAAAGCTACTTTATTTTTTCTTATCCCAGATATCTAAGCACTGGCTGGCTTTCTCCAATAATAAACTTGAATGTTCCAATGGACATTTCTTTTTACCTGCATCCGATTTCAAGTGAAAGCATCTTAAGAAAACTAAGAAAAAGAGTTACTGAGGTTCAGGCAGAAATTTCCGAAAGAGAAGAAAAAGGCCTAATCCGCGACCCTGCTTTGGAAACTGCTTATCAGGATTTGGAAGATTTGAGAGATAAACTCCAGACAGCCCAGGAAAGAATGTTCCGCTTTAGCTTATACCTCACTGTTTATGCTAATACTGAAAAAGAATTAAGAGATATTGAAACAAATTTAAGGTCAATTCTGGAATCGCGCTTAATATATATAAAACCTGCTCTTTACCAGCAAAAAGAAGGATTTATTTGCACTTCCCCATATAATTTAGACAAGTTAATGGTTACTACTCTAATGAACACCGCTCCTTTATCAAGCACGTTCCCGTTCATTTCTTTTGATTTGAGCTCCAACGAAGGAATTCTTTACGGCATTAACAAACATAATAATTCCTTGGTTTTGTTTGATCGTTTTAGTTTGGCTAACGCCAACGAAGTAATATTCGCAACGAGTGGCGCAGGAAAATCGGTTGTCTCTTCCACCCCAGTTTTAGTTAAAACTAATAAAAAGATTCAGTTAACAAAAATTGGTCCTTTAATCGAAAAAACAATAAAAGAAAAAGGGCTAACTCAAATTGATGAAGAATTAAAAGGAACAATTGATCCTAAAATTGAGGTCTTTAGTTTCAACAAAGACCTTAAAGGAGAATGGTCTAAAGTAAGTGTGGCTGCTCGTAAAAAAGCGCCAAAGCTTTTCTATAAATTCAAAACTAAAAGTGGAAGAGAAATTACTACTACTGGCGATCATAATATGTTAATTCTTAAGAATGGGAAAGTAATTGCTGCTAAAAGTTCGGAAATAAAACAAGGAGAATATATTCCCTTACCCCGAGAAGTATCTGTAAATCAAAAACCTTTAACACATTTAAATTTGTTAACACTCCTCAAAAACTCAAAAAGAGTTTATGTAATTAATGCAGGAAATATTCTAAAAAGAAATTATGAAGTTTTAAAGAAAACTGTCTTAGACGAAAAATATGATCGCTATCTATATAAATATCGAGATGGTCGACCCATGCCCATACAATATTTTTTGGAAATTTTAGATTTTCTTAAAATTAAACCTAACAACTTTGAGCTTAAGAATTTAAAAATTACTTCAAGAAATGGAAAAAACCGACATCTGCTACCTATTGACTTCCCTATAACATCAGCGCTTTTAAAGACTTTAGGATTTATCGCCGCTGAAGGCACAACAAGAAATGAAGTTATTATGATAAGCAACACAGATCCCGAATTTCTTCAAAGCGCTCAAGCTGCTTTTAAAGATATTGATATTCCTTTCTTTTATGGAAACCGAGGTATTAATACTGCTAGTCGAGTTTTTATTGATATGATTAAAGCTCTCGAAGGTTTTGGCAAATCTGGTGAAAAAAGAATTTGTCCATTTGTCTTTAATTTAGATAAAACAAAAATTGCTCAATACTTATCAGCTTATTTTGAAGGAGATGGAGGAGTTGAGAAACACGAAATTGCAGCTGTTTCTAAATCAAAAGGGTTAATTTCGGAAATCTCTTATCTTTTATATTATTTCGGAATTGTTAGCAGAATCTCAAAAACAAAAAAGAGGGCTCAAGGTTGGGTTTGGAAAAAAACCTACTGGACATTATCTATTTCGGGCCAAGACAACTTAAGAAAATTCGCCAAACATATTGGTTTTATATCTAAAAGAAAAAAGAATAGGCTTGAACAAATTATCAAAAAAGAAGGTAATACTAATGTTGATCTAATTCCAGAAGTAGCTCCTATAATCCAAGAAATCTATCATCTGTTTTCATCTCAATTACATGATATTCGTGAAATTAGTAGTTTAAAATTAAAATCTTATAAACCTTCGCCTTTACAATTACAAAAAGTCATAAATAAAATTGAAGAAAGAATTCAACATTTTAAAAATTTGAGAGCTACTTTTGAAACTTTAAATAAACTTCCTAATTTAGCTCAGATTATCAATATCGGAAAAGAGAATGAACAATTGAATAGTGCTTTATGGCAAATCCTTGGTAATAGTTGGCAAGTAATGAAAAACCAAAAATCTAAACCTTTCTCTCAAAATGCCTTTAAATCAATAAAAATAATTAATGGAAGTGATTATTCCTTAGTAGATTTGAAAGAAAAAATTAATTTAGGATTTAAAGAAATGGATATTCCGATGAAATATTATAATCACTCTTTGCAAAGCGCTTTAGTCGCCCGCAAAAAAAGCAATACTTCTTATGAAACAATCCAAAAATCAGCTCAGTTTGTCTGGCAAAATTATCAAGATGTTCTAATGAATAAAATTCCTTTAGTTGAAAAAAAATTAGCCCAACTAAAAGTATTAGCCAACTCTAATCTTTTCTGGGATCCGATTGTAGAAATTGAGAAAATTGAAAATAAAAATGATAAATATGTTTATGACTTAACAGTTGATAATGAAGTATTTTTAGCAGGACAAGGAGGAATGTTTGTTCATAATTCTTACGCAGTTAAATTAGAAATTCTAAGATATCTTATGCTTGGGGCAGAATGCATTATTATAGACCCGGAAAATGAGTACAAGTTTTTAGCAGAGGCAGTAGGGGGTTCTTTCTTTAATATTTCTTTATCTTCTGAACATCATATTAATCCCTTTGACCTTCCTCCTCCCAGAGAAGACGAAAAACCAGAAGACGTTTTAAGAAGTAACATTATTAACTTAGTTGGCTTAATGAGAGTTATGCTCGGCGGATTAACCCCGGAAGAAGATGGTATTATAGACAGGGCCTTAACTGAAACTTACGCGGCAAAAGACATTACTCCAGAAACCGACCCAAAACTTTGGGGCAAAAAAGAAAGCCTTCCCTTCCCCACAATGAGCGACCTTGAGGCAATTCTGGAAACAATGGAAGGAGCTGAATCATTGGTTAAACGGCTTCAAAGATTTACCAAAGGCGTTTATTCTCAATTTTTTAACCAACCCTCTAATGTAAGTATGGAAAACAGATTGGTTGTTTTCGGCATCCGCGACATGGAAGATGAATTAAGGCCTATGGCTCTGTTTATGATTTTAAGATATATTTGGAAAACAATTACTTCTGAGATGAAAAAGCGGCTCTTAGTAATTGACGAGGCCTGGTGGCTGATGAAAACAGAAGATGGAGCTTCCTTCTTATTTGGAACAGTTAAAAGGGCCAGGAAATATTGGCTGGGAGTAACCACTATTACCCAGGACGTGCAGGATTTTATGAAATCAGAGTATGGCAAACCAATTCTTACCAACTCTTCTTTAGCCCTCTTAATGAAGCAAAGCCCAGCTACTATTAATGTAGTTCAGAAAACATTTAACCTTACTGAAGAAGAAAAAATGTCCTTGCTGGAATCACCAGTAGGGGAAGGCATATTCTTTGCCGGGACAAAACACGTTTTAATTAAAATCCTTGCTTCGTATACTGAAGACCAGATTATTACCACATCCCCAGAACAACTCCAAAAAATAAAACAGGCTAAAAAGGAAATTGGAAGCTAAGATATGGCTGAAGAAAAACAAATTATCAAAGCGCCGGCCAAGAAGAAAGGCGGCTGGTTTCAAAAAATTCCTACTGATGTTTTGCTTTCACCAGGCGGAATGATTTTGATTTTTTTTGCCGTTATTATGGAGATCGTTGACCTTATTCCTCTCCCTGTTATTGACCAATTGTGGGAGCTGCCATTTGAAATTGTTTTTGTTATTTTATTGACTGTTTTAGCTAAAGTTCCTCTGAAAGCATCTGTTATTCCCTTTCTTATTGAACGCATACCAATGGTAAGCGATATTCTTCCTACTTGGGTTATTAGAATGCTTGTTTAATATGCTTCTCTTTTTTTTGGAAATAATTTATCCCAGAATTCCCGGGGCTTTAGCGCCTCAAGATTTTTTAAATACTACTTTGCCAGAAGACGTTCTTTCTCTCTATGCCAAATATCTGGTTAATTTGTGTATTTGGACAGGAGGAATACTTGCTCTTGGAGGCCTGATTTACGGAGGAATTCTTCATTTAATTTCAACTGGCAAACCGGAAAGAATGAGTTCAGCTAAAAACCAAATCTCCGGCGCTTTTTTTGGTCTCTTAATTTTACTCTCTTCTTATCTTATTCTAAAAACTCTTAGCCCGCAGTTTATTAATCTAAAAATCCCAACACTCCAAACGGTTCAAATTCCTGTAAAACCAGACGTACCATTGCCTGAAACTACTGCCATTAACAGCTCAATTGACGTTGAAATGCCTTTTTCCAGAATAATTGAAAATCTCTTTGAAACATATATTTCTGATTATCCAAAACCCGAAGAGGAAAAAATACCAAGAATGACGCGGATCAAAAACATTGCTGAAACAACAAAAGAAATTACTAACAAACTTTTAAACCAAAGCGAAAATTTAAAAAATGCGGCAGATGAATGCAGTTGTCGCCAGACTGATCCAGAACAGCCCTGCGGCAACAATAAGTCGGGGAATACAACTTGGAAATGTAATTGTGGGGGTTGTAGCGCAACAAAACCTTGCACTTGCGATCCATGCAGCGACGTAAGAGGAGAAATTCAAGACAATGAAAATAAAAACAAAGCAGAAATTAACAATCTTAGTATAAAAAATACGGAAACGGAACAAGAAGTTCGTCTTTTAGAAGAAGAGTTAGACCGTTTGAAAAGAGCGGAAAAATTCATTAAAGAATGTCCCTTAAGGTCCTTGAGGAGTTTACTTCAATTCTATAATAAAAAAGATTCTTATGATAATCAGGGCTGGACATTAAAAAGTATTAATTTCTGGGACGATGTTAATATTAGATACTATTTGCCAAATATATATGGGAAAGCATCAATAATGACAGATAATGATTTTGCAACTTTTTACTGTTCTGTTAGCGGAACAATGGAACAAAAAGAGGTTTTTCCAGTGTCTGTGCCCGATGCAGATAAGCTTACTGGGGAAGAATCGGTAGAAGAAGCAGAAGAGGTTTTTTCAGAATCAATGGCTTGTTCAAAAGAAACTCCGGTTGGCGAAATTATTGACCGGGCAAAAAGAACAACCCAGCTCTTAATAAACAAACTGGAACTGCTTGTTGAAAAAAACAAAGAATTAACTGATGCTGTTGATAAATTACAGGTCTTAGTAAGCCAATGCAGTTCTAAAAGAGGGTGCGAACGTCGCTGCGCTTGCTTTCATTGCGGTTGCGGTCACGACCCCTGTATTGATCTCTGTCAAGGATGGACTTATTGCTGCGCTGATTCCTCTGGGAATTACCCTAGTATATGCAAAGAAAGAGATAAAGACACGCCTTGCCCTTATGAAGAAATTGAGGACCAGCTCAAAGAAATCCAAAGAATTCAACAAGAAATAAAGGATATAATAGATGGAAAAGACAGCAATGATACTATTTCAAATATTGGCATAATAACCATAATTGATGAAATAAGTCCGGAGATAATTGAAGATTTAGCAAAGAATATTAGATACGTAATGAAACATTATGATGAACTATTTAACTGCTCGCAGGCAAAAGGAGCAATTATCCCTCCAAATAACGCAATACTGCGAATCTGCTGTAAAACAGAAAACTCTGCTTATGGAGATTGCTTTGAAGAGTGTTATTTAGAAATAGGCCAAGACAAACACAGAGAATGTGTTCAGAAATGCCTAAATAAAAAAGCCCAAGAATTAAATGACCCAGAAATTGCCCAGTGTGTTCATGAGCTCAATTTTTACATCTGCGAAACTAAATAATAAATATGCCTGATTTAGCCGACGCTTTTCAAAATCTTTATACATACATTATCTCTATTGCCGGAGCAATTGCTTTAGCAGCTTTAATCATAGGCGGAATTCTTTATTTAACTTCAGCTGGCGAGCCGGAAAAATTAAGCAAAGCCAGAAAACAAATATTAGCTGCTTTTTTGGGGATTATTATTCTTCTTTCTTCTTATTTAATTTTAAGAACCATTAATCCCAACTTAGTTAGCTTTGAAATGCCTGTTTTGGAAGATATTGTTTTCCATCCTTTAGACATACCGCCTTCTGAAACTAAAGTCCCCGAACTTTTAGGTAAAGTTAAAGAAATTGCTGAACAAATTAAAGAAAACATAATTCCTGGGATTGAACTTTCCAGCCAGAAAATAAAAGACATCACTGACAACTGCGACTGCGCAAATACTCAATCCTTATGCGTTTGCGCTGGAGGCGGCTCCGACAATTCTTGTGAGCCGGCGCGGTGTTATGCCGGGCCTGGATTTCAGCCCTGCCCAAATCAATCAGAAATTAAAGAAAACCAAAAAAGGGTCATTGCCTGGAAAGATGAAATCCTTTATTATAGAAATAGAACTATAGCTGAAGAACAGGACTTACAAGACGAAATAAAAATGGTCTTAGACGAAAAGATTGTTTATTATATGAAAAGTGAAATAATAGAAGATGATGATAAGGTTAAACAATACCTAATTGAGCAAAGAGAAAAAATAACCAAAGAAAAGAATCTAAAAAAAAATTTAGCAGCCAAACTTGAAGAATTAGCTGATTTGATTGATAAAATAAGTAATCCGGCGTCAGAAATAGGCGTACTCCCGGATGAATGCTTAATTAATGTAAAAGATAAATGCTCTGCCAGCTGTCAAGGGGGCTGTCATGATATAAAAGATGGCTGCGAGCCAGGCGGATGCAACGGCGGCAACCCCTGCCCAGTTGATAATATTCAAAACCAGTTGAGCCAAGTCCAACAAATAAAACCTTCAATTATTCAAGCTTGTGACGAGGTCCTCAATATTATAGACGAAATAATCAAACATAAAACAATTATTATATGATTAAAAAATTCTTTAGCATTCTTATTGTTTCTATTATGCTTTTCAGTTTAGCTGGTTTTGCTTTTGCGCAAGATAGAGAGCTTGAGATAAAATATCCAGAAATTGAAGGTGAACAACCAGAACAAGTCACCACTCCGGTTCCTGAATACTTTAAATATATTTTTAATTTCTTAATCTGGATAAGCGGCCTGATTGCTCTTGTTGTTTTGGTTTATGCCGGGTTTCAATACTTTACATCAGCTGGAAATCCAGAGGCAATGAATGATGCTAAGAACCGAATTGGCGCCGCTCTTTTAGGCCTTTTAATCCTTTTTGGCTCTTATCTAATTTTAACCACCATTAACCCTGAATTAATTGTCTTCCACCTCCCCCGCCTCCGCCCCATTATCTCCGAACTCCCGGCCGGGGTTCTTGTATGTAATGGACAAATTGAGGCTTATAGGGCTTGGAATCTTATTTATGAATACAAAACTAGCAATCCTAGCGAGGACAGAGATAAACAAATAAAAGAAGAATTAGATGTAATACTTGATAACGTCGCTCTAAAATGTTCTACGGTTATAGGCAGAGGAGATATTATAGGAGACATTCAATTTATATATTTCATTCCAAACATAGAAATAGATAAAGATGGAAACATAACATCGGTAACAGAATATGGGGCAGTTATTTATGAAGAAAGTGATTTTAAAGGAAAATCCGAGCCGCTTTACAAGCATCTTCTTCCTGGCGGAATGATTGCGGTTTATGAAATACCAAAAGAACTCATGTTTCCTGTTTTAAACCCGTCTTCAATTAAGCCCTTTATATTAATTCCTGAACATGATGGGGGCTATGAACGTGATGGAATAAAATACCAAGTATTTTTATTTCAAGAATATAATAAAAACATAGGGACAAATTTAGAAGATAAAGGTAAAATGTATGGACTTTTACCAGAAAATTACTGGTATGAATATAATGATATCACTATAGGTTTTTGCTCACTTCCTGGAGCAGTATGTGAAGGAGATTTCTGCTCTCCTAGATCAATTCAGGTTATAGGCGAATTTATTGCTATCCTTGTAACTCCAGACGGAAGGAGTGATACTTTTTCTAACGAGGTTGATAATAATTTAGACGATAATCTAAATATAGTAAACTGGGTAGATTGTAAAAATTATGAAAGCAAAAAAACAAAACAAGGCCCTATTATGGGAGGCTATGGTTCAGTAGTAGTTCACGGAGAAGATCTGTGCGCTCAGCCCGCAGTTAGAAAATTAATAATCATCAGCGCAAAAATTTACTAAAACATATAAAAAAGCCGCTCTTGGAAAACGGTTTTTGTTTGAATATACTACGAGAACTGTTCTCGTAGTATTTTATTATTAAACGTAAGGGTGGGGGCGGATAACTATCCTTCTTTCTGGTTCTTGGCCAATGCTTTCAGTAATAATATCTTTTCTTTCAGCTAATTCTAAGTGAATAATCCTTCTTTCATAAGCTGACATTGCTGTTAGTATTTTTTCTTTTTTAGTTAAAGCAACTTCATCAGCCAAAGAAATAGCTGTTTCTTTTAAATATTCTGTTTTTTTCTTCTTGTAATCATTAATATCAATATTAAGATAAAATTCTTCTGGGATTTTACGCCTCAATATTGCTTTTAAAATATGCTGGATCTCGGCTAAAGTTTGGCCGTTTTGACCAATTAAAATTCTTGGTTCTTCAGTTTTTATCTTTACTGGAAGCGTTTTTTCTTCAAAAGACAAAACATCAGCTTCAACTTCAAAGGTTGCTTTCTTAAAAAACTCTTCAATGGTTTTCCTTATTTCATTTATATTATTTTGATTCATAAATAAAGCGATACTAATATACGAATGACATACTAATTATACTAATATTCGTATCATTGGTATGCTAATTAGTATCATTCGTATCGCTCTTTAAAATAACATATTGTTGAATAATTGTAAAGAGCGTAGTGGTGAGCCAGTAAAGACCAATAGCTGAAGGCAAACGAAAAAGAATCAAAACCATAAAGGCGGGCATAAAATATTGCATCTGTTTTTGCATCTGACCAGCAAAACTAGAATCTTGTTTTTTGCCTTCCTTGGGATTAGGAGCGGTCATTTTTACCTGAATAAACTGAAAAATCCCTGCTAAAAACGCTACTGCTACGTTAGGATTTGCCAGATCTATAATTCCAAAAAAAGTTGAATCAATTATTCCGGGAGCAGTAACAAAACCATAAAGAAGAACCATTTGTTCCGGCTGTAAACCATGCCAAAATACTCTATAAAGAGCAATTAATACCGGAAGTTGAATAAGCAAGGGCAAACAGCCGGAAAAAGGATTTATCTTTTCCTTTTTGTAAAGCCCCATTATTTCCTTTGTCTGCTGTTCTTTATTGTCTTTGTATTTTTCCTGAATTTCTTTTATTTTCGGCTGAAGCCCTGAAAGAGCTTTCTGCGATTTAATTGCTTTAACTCCTAATGGGTAAAATAGAAACTTTATTAAAATAGTTAAAACAATAACAGCAACTCCAAAATCATGGCCAGGAATGTATTGATATAATAAAACAAGGGCGTTTAAAAGAGGACGATATAAAATTGTGTTGAATGCTGTTATTAAAATATTCATTTTTTTATGGTAAATCTATTCCTCCTTGGTTCCAAGGATGACATCGCGCTATCCTCTTAACTCCCTTCCATGTGCCCATTGTTACGCCGTACTTCTCAATCGCCAAACAATAATATTCTGAACAGCTTGGATAAAAACGGCAATGATGGCCTAAAACAGGGGAAATTAAAACCTGGTATAATTTAATAGTTTTAATAAGTATTTTTTTCATATTTGTGATAAGCTAAGCTTATCGGTACCGATAAGCTTAGCTTATCACAAAATCTTTGCTTTTTTAAAAAGTTTGTCTAACGCATCTTCTAATTTCTGAAACTCATTTTCAGCCCCGGGCATCATCACTATTACTGCATCTATCCCTTTTTTAATTTCTGGCAATCTCATTTTAATTATTTCTCTTAATCTTCTTTTGGTTTTATTTCTAATTACTGCTTTTTTAGAAAACTTCTTGCTAATTACAAAGCCGAAACGACTCACATCCAAGTTATTTTTTATAATTTTTAGATATAAAAAGCCCTGCTTAAATCCCTGGCCCCGCTTAAATGCTGTCTCAAAATCCTTCTTCTTTTTAAGCCTGTTGATTTTTGGTAACATTTTACACGACAACACCTTACACGGTAAGTCTCTTTCTTTTTTTTGTTCTCCTTCTTTTTAATACTCTTCTTCCTGCTTTGGTTTTTTGACGCAATCTAAACCCATGTGTTTTTTTCCTTTTTCTTTTTTTGGGCTGATATGTAATGCTCATATTATTATATTAACATATTAACATATTATTAACAATTTGTTAACAAAAACTGCCTTTTTATGTTATTTTGTTTTAAATTTGACATATGATATAATAAAAAAACATGACTAACGAAGAAATTTGGCAAACAGTCCTTGGTCAAATCCAATTAAATATTTCCCAGGCAAATTTTGCTACCTGGTTTAAAGGCACTGAAATTACCTCTCAAGAAAATGGAAAAATTATTGTTTTAGTGCCCAATTCTTTTGTTAAAGAATGGTTAGAAAATAAGTATAATAAGACAATTTTAAAAATTTTGCATAATTTAAATGAAGAAATTAAAGAAGTCAGATATGATATTGGCAAAACTAGATTAAAAATCCTTAAAAAAGCCCCAACGATTCTGCCAGAAACAGACCAGCTGGAGTTTCAGCAATTTAAAGTAAACAAAGAAACCAACCTTAATCCTCGCTATACTTTTGATTCTT
>Ga0307434_1001619_pt1 | contig 11878 bp, 9 predicted proteins | sample SalMarWE160220MG_FD_202156 | JGI IMG/M metagenome (GOLD analysis project Ga0307434, IMG submission 202156) | Salt marsh sediment microbial communities from the Plum Island Ecosystem LTER, Massachusetts, United States - WE1603-220 | ecosystem: Environmental > Aquatic > Marine > Intertidal zone >... | reverse complement strand
ACCCGCAATCGAAGGTTTTGACGGCGCATTCTTTAAGAGCTTGGAAGAATCCAGTTCAATACCCGGATACGGACAGGCAACGGAAGAAAAGATCTATGAAGCACTTTTTTCTGATCTCTTTAAAGAAATAAGGAAGCCTAATTTTTATCTGGCAAACACAACTGAGGATCGGTGGTTTGCTGAAAACCCATATAAAGAGGAAGAATGGAAAGAGTGGTTAAAGGATTTGGGAGATATATCAATCGAACTTGTTCAAGAGCTTTATAGCGTAAATAAAACGCACAGCACTGTGAATTGGAACTGCACAACCCTTGATCCCGTTTTTTTGCCGGAAGAATATAGCCTTAATTCAATCCAAAAGAACAGAGACGAGTTTTGCCTGGTTGAAAAAGGGAAAGGGAATGTTAATGTATATACCCGTATGGGCCAACAATATCGTTCCTACTACACTGTTTCAAAAGTTGCGTTTTCTAAAGATCGCAGATATGCCCTGGTGAAGTACTCTAAACATTGTGCACCCTCAAGTGATGGAGAGTTTTTTGCTTCCTTTGAGTTTAAGGAGAACAAGTGGCAGCTTTTTGGTTACAAAGAGTTATAAACATACTGGAACAAGTATTCTGCGGGGAGAACTCTTCTGGGATTGCCCCTTCCGGCCAATGGGCAACGAGATCTTATGTCCCTGAAAGGACCCGCCGTCTGCCAAATATTACAGCTATGATGCCTAAAAACATGCAGATCGCAACAATCCCTAGGGCAGAAGCCGGACCGATGGATAAAACGAGCCAGGATATCCCTACCACGGGCAACAGACCGCAGCGAACCGCAATGCGAAGCATATCATGGCTTTGTATATGATGGGCTAGGGGTGGTGAATATTTATAATAGATATTAAGGAGAGTCTTGCCCGGAGTATTGGTGGCCAGGAATCGGTCTCTAAAATCGCGAAGTATTTTGACGTGGGGCTCCAGAACGGATCCGTATGCAGCCGTGGCTATAAAACATCCTGATGAGTCATCTCCTGTAGTTGCGTAGGCCTCGTTGGAATCATCCGAATACCCGACATGGTTTTGGGCGGCCACCATGTAATAATAATTAGATTCGCCTACAAGGCCCTTTTCCGTGTAGGTTGTCGTGTTTTCATCCAAAATGGCTATTTGGGTATATCTCCCGTAAATATAGTGCTTTCTCATGATCCTAAAAATCAGCTCATCGTCGGAGTTGTCATCCCAGGTCAGGCTGATTTCATAGGTGCCTTTCCGGGTGGCCTTGAGATTGGAGGGCGGGTTGGGAGTCTTTCCACCGATGAAGTTACCAAAAGCAACAGGCGTATCTCCAACAGCTATAGTCTCCATTACAGTATTAGTGAATTCGCCGTCATCGTCGTAAATATCAATAACAGAGACAGTGCCCGCCAGCTGGTTTACAACATACACAATTTCCCCGGAATCGGTTACTGATACGCCGTAAGGGCCGTCTCCCACGTCGATGGTTTGTATGACTTCATAGTTGTCAAGCGCTATAACGGAAACCGTATCGTCTGCGTAGTTTGTGACATAGGCATATGCTACGTTCGGGGTCACGGCCACGCAGCGGGGGTCATTGCCTATAGCGATAGGCTGGGAAAGACCGTATGGGCCCTGGTCGTCATCATCGGGGTCATAATCGGCCCAGTCGAAGTAGTCGCCTTGATTGTATACCTCATAGGCGGATAATATCGATAATGTATTATTGCCGTTATTGACTACGAATATATAGTATCCTTCAGGGCATACTGTCACACCGTACGGTTTATCAAAGGCAATGTCTTCATCAGGATCATCAAGGTACTTAATATAGTGATGATTGGAAAGGGTGACAAACAATTCAGGGGTATGTGTGGAAATGACGGATAATGAGTCATCCGAATTATTCGTGACATAGATATAGTTTCCATCCGGACTAATGGCTACTCCTATAGGTCCTGCCCCGATGTCCAAAGCTGTCTGGCTGTTATCAGAAGCGTTTATGATGGACAGCGTGTTGGCTGAATGGTTTGCGACATATACATATGAATCGTCGGATGCTACCGCAAGGCCACGGGGGGAATGCCCGGCATCCAGTGTCCGGATTAGGCTGTTATCTGACATGCTTATGACCGAAACGGTGTTGTCCGAGGAGTTGGACAAGAAAGAATATTCCTTTCCCAGAGCCACGCCATATGGGCCGGTCCCGACATCGACCGTGCCTTGGTGCGAACTGTCTCGGACTTTGATAATGGACACGTTATTATCGCCGCTGTTCGGGATATAGGCAAAGGCAGCCCCCTGACACTCCTTTGATATAGATAACTGCCATAATAACGCCGGAATCAGAATAAAAAGGATTTGGATTGATCGACCAGATATCATTTTATGCAAGCACCCTTTTCCATTTAAAGAGAATTAATAAAGTAATCTTTTCTACAATTCCCGTCATAATAATGCAAGTTGTTGTTTTAAGCAACCATATTACGGGATATTTTGAAAGATAACCGGGAGATTTAATCCGGGCTCCGAACGGACGTTGAGCAAGGGAACACTCACGGACACCGTCTTTCCAGGGGCGTTATTCCTGGGCCGAGGCCTGTCGTGGGGGGCAGCATCTCCGAGGGGCATGAACACCGAACTAAAAAAGAATGTAAGTATTAAGGTCGAGGTGATTGTCTTTTTTATTTATATCAAAGTTTTTGTTGTTTTTATAGAAGAAACTGGTTGTTTCATCCGGTTAATGAGTACGCTAGTTAATGATATCTAAGTATTTTGCGCTATATGGCCCATGGGCCATTAAGGTACTTATAATGGAGCCTCACGGGTAAACCCGTGGTCCCATTAAAATACCCGTCTTTCCATCCTCCGTAGCCCGTCCTCCGAAGTGGCCTGCTACGGAGGATGGACAGGCTACTGCGGAGGACGGGCGCCTCCGGCTACGACGCGGTTATCCGCCTGAACTGGGGGCGACATCGCGCCGTAGCAAGCCATCATTTGCGCATTCAACCACGGGCAAGCACGTTGTCTTCTGCGAAGGCGGATAAGGTTTAATCCTTTACTTCTTTACCTACTCATTAACCGGATGAACCAACTGCTTTTAATAGCATGCCTATTCTGGTTGTCGGTAGGCAGTTGGATATAGGTTTTCAGATAATCAGGGTAGATCATCTGATTCCGCTTCTTTTCTTTCATGTACCCGAATTAATTATATTTTTGCTTTTGGCAACAGGTAACTGGCCACGAACAACGGACCGTACACCGGTTTTGGTGCTTATAGCTTTATTATTGTATTATAAGACGTCGGGGTTCCAGAAAGGTTACAGATTATTCATCTGGATGGTTTATATGTAACCTTTTCAATATGGATAGCGACTTAAACCCATAAGGACCAAAGAGAAATTGGGTAATTATAGTTGAGAAAGGGGGATTATATAACGTATTGAAATAAGCCGCTTATGCGAATATGTTGTTTTTGAGATTGTATCTGGGCAAAAGAGGGTCGTTTCGGGAAATACGGTCAATATAGCGGGGATACTTTTTGCTGAGAGTGAATCGGATAGCGGTACTGTCCTGTGATAGAATTACTGAGGAACAGTAAATCCAGGATTGCTGAGATACATAATGACCGATATAATCATTGTCTATTGCCGAGCTTTTTTGATATAAAGTACCTGACGAATAAAGAATCTTAGTTAAGCCGGCCCGAATGCCAAATGCGGAATGAAAATCTTAGAGTCAGCGATACAGAAATTATTCAACAGGTCCTCAGCGGAGACACCAACGCGTTTGAATCTCTACTGACAAGGTATAAGGGGCTTGTCTCAAATATCGTAAAAAGACATGTACCTTTTAGCGAAGCGGAGGAGGTGGCCCAGAATTCCTTCATTAGGGTATTTGAGGCCCTTTCCACATATAAAGGTGAAGGAGAATTCAAACAATGGCTTTCCGCGATTACACTGAGATCGTGTTATGATTACTGGCGAAAGGCATACAGGTCCAGAGAAATTCCCATGTGTTCCCTCACCGAGAGACACCGGGAGTGGTTGGAAGGAGTTATATCGGACCAATCGGAATCCGTGCTTCAAAAGAAAGGATTGCAAAGGGAGGCAGGGGAGCTTTTGGACTGGGCCTTGGCAAAACTCTCACCCAAAGACCGAATGGTTGTTGAGCTGGTTTATTTAGAAGGGCTGACAGCTAAAGAGGCAGGTGCTCTGTTGGGCTGGACGCTCTCAAACGTAAAGGTCAGGGTATTTCGTTCCCGGAAAAGGCTTCAAAGGATCCTGGCGGAGGTTATAAAAAGGTAGCCGGAGGAAGATATGAAATCCATTAAAAGAAAAAATATTGCCAGAATAATGGCGGCCTTTGTTCCAGCTTATTATGCAAGGGAAAAAGCTGAGGTGAGCGATATGTGGTGGAAGGCCGGAGTGATGGGGCATATTCGAAACTTGACCCCTTTTTATTCTGAAGCAGGCTATTTTTTTGAGCTTTTCCAGCAATTCCTATGGCGGCTTGCTCCCGTGGCATGCGTATTGGCTGTGGCTTTGACATTTACCATAGTCAAGATGGATTTTTTCCCCGATTATGAGCTCGCCAAGATATTTGTAAGCGATCCGAAAGACTTTATGTTGCTGGCCATGAATAATTGATAGTGGGGTATTTATGGATAAATTAAAACTTGCCGCCGGAGTCAGTATTCTCTTAATTGTAGGGGCATTAGCGGGGTCCCTGGGGACCGTTGTCTATTATAAGAAGCGGGTGGAAAAATTTGAAGCCGGAGGCCCTCCGGTATCTGAAAGGGTCCAGATAGTGTCAGGGAGGTTTTCAGATGACCTTAATTTAACGAATGATCAAAGGGCCGAAATTGAAAAGATCGTGAGGGAATCCCAGGAAAAGATTTTTTCCCTCGGCCGTAGGGTCTTCCCTGAAATAGAGGAGATCAACAAACAGACCTTTGAATCTATAAGGGATAGACTGACTGATGAGCAAAAAGATAAATTGGATAAACTGGTTCAGAGGATGAAGGATATCCGGGACAGATTTCCAAGAGGACAAGCGCATTCTCAAAGGGCCCCTGAACAACAAGGTCGTCCAAAGGATGTCCCCGAGCAGATGCCTCCACGGTGGATACCCGAGCATTCCCCTGTCCCGGGGTCACCCGACGTAAAGCCTTTCCAGAAAGATTATAGATGGTTTATTGACCCCTTGAAAGACTGTTTGGATCTTTCACAGGAACAGGAAGAAAGGATAAGAACCTTAATGGAGGAGAATGAAGAGGAAAGGAGGAAATGCCTGGAAAAATACAGGGGTGATTTGGCTGAGACAAAAAAGACCTTTGAAGAGGGCCTCTCCAGTATCCTTACTGCGGAACAGTTGGAAAGATATAGGGCAGTTAAGGAAAAGTGACAAAAGTGACAAAAGGGGACGCTCTTTAATAATTTAATTGACATTGTAGGATGGCGATATTAAAAAAGAAATATGCCTAGAACAGCACGACTTGATGCTCCAGGTGTTCTACACCATGTCATGATTCGGGGGATAGAACGCAGGAAGATATTCCGAAACGATAAAGATCGTGAGGATCTTATCGAACGACTTGAGAACCTATGTAATACAACGCAGACAACCTGTTATGCGTGGGCGTTCATGTCTAATCACGCACATTTTCTTTTTCGTACCGGAACGGTGCCGTTATCCAGACTCATGAGACGTTTGCTTACTGGTTATGTTATCAGATTTAACCGCCGACATAAACGTAGTGGTCAATTATTTCAGAACAGGTACAAATCTATAATCTGTCAGGAAGATGGGTATCTTAAAGAATTGGTCCGATATATTCATCTGAATCCTATTCGATCAGGAATTGTTCAAACGCTTGATGAATTGAAGAGCTATAAATATTGCGGGCATAGCACTTTAATGGGTAAAACGGAAAGTAAATGGCAGGATACTGATTACGTTCTCGGCTATTTTAGTAAAAGCAAGAGTAAAGCCAGGGAAGAATATGAATCCTTTGTTAAAGAAGGTTTTACCCAAGGCCGAAAGAAACAATTGACCGGTGGTGGATTAATCCGCAGTCTTGGTGGTTGGACTGAAGCCCGAGAAATTTTGAAGGGTGGTATTCATATTATGAGTGATGAGAGAATCCTGGGGGATTCTGATTTTGTTGATTCGGTCATTTCACAATCTGAGGAACACTATGAGCGAAGGCATAGACTTAGGCGGAAAGGATATGATCTGGATGGTATAGCCAAGAGGGTTTCGGAAGTACTAGGGATGAAACCGGATGAAGTTTTTTCAAAGGGGCGACAGGACAGAAAAGTAAAGGCGAGGAGTCTTTTATGTTTTTGGGCTTCCAGGGAATTGGGCCTGTCTCATACATCCCTGGCCAAAAAATTAGAGATGAGTTTAGCTGGTGTCGGATTTTCCGTTGAACGGGGAGAATCAATCGCAAAAGAGGGTAATTATTCTCTTGAAAGATAAGTTTTTAAATTATTAAAGAGCGTCCCACTACCCATAATGATAATTTCAGGAGATAGGTCCGGGTTTGAATTTCAAGGGGCCGTTTATAACAGGCCGGGCTACCCTTTTTGCCACTTCCTTTAGCATGCCTCCGAAAAGGATATCATGAAAGGGAAGCAGCGCGTACCAGTAAAAGACCCCGTAGAGCCCGCTGGGCCGGAATCTGGTGCCCAGCCGGAGTTCCGCCCCGGAATCGGATGAGATGATCTCAAAACCCAGAATCGCTTCTCCGGGCAGCTTCATCTCTGCCGCCAGGATCAGACGCCTGGGCGGGGAGATGTCCAGAACACGCCAGAAGTCAAGGGCGTCGCCGACCAGCAGGTTTTCGGGATGACGACGTCCCCGCCGCAGGCCGACGCCACCAGCCAGAGTATCCATCCAGCCCCTCAGTCGCCAAAGAAAATCCCCGTAATACCAGCCGTTATTACCGCCGATTCTGCTGATGACCGGCCATATCTCTTCAGGCGAAGCTGCAAGAACCACCCTGAATCCCCCCTGAAGCAGGGTGCCTCCTGCGTAGGGCGCGTCCCCCCAGCGGACCCACTCGGGAGGATTCAGATCACCGGCGTCCGTCCAGCGGGTCTCCACTATTTTTAGAGAGTCTTTTTGAATGCCCCGCCTGATGGCCTCTCGGCAGGGCATTAGATCCTGGGGGATTATCCGGGTGATTTGGTTGTTTTCAGCTATGGTCTCGTTTACAGCCCCCTTAAGAAGCGGTTCCACGATGCTTGAAGGGACCGGAAGAATAAGTTTGGCCAAAGAGATGGAAAGCATGTATCCCAAACGGGAGTTAGATAGAAACGGGGCAGAGATAAATACTGGTTTGCGCAGCCCTTTCTCCTCCACATAGAGTTCTATAAGGCTTCGATAATCGAGGATATCAGGACCCCCTATGTCAAATGTCCGGCCCGTTGTCTCCTCCTTCTCGAGACATCCGGCAAGGTATTTAAGGACGTTACGGATACATATCGGCTGGATCCTGGTTTTCAATATTCCTGCCGGTATAAGCATTACCGGCATGCGTTCGGCCAGGTAACGGAGTATCTCGAAGGAGGCGCTCCCGGAGCCCAGGATATGAGCGGAACGTAGAACAGTGACAGGTGTAGGACCTGTTTGAAGGATCTTCCCTACTTCGGCCCTGCTTTTCAGGTGGGTGCTCAGGTCCGCGGATTCTCTGCCTAGCCCGCCCAGGTATATGATTCGTTCCAGTCCAGCCCCGGCCGCGGCATCGGCAAAATTACGGGCCGCGAGGCGGTCCGCCTCGGCGAAATCTCTGTTTTCGGGGTTCATGGAATGGACCAGATAATAGGCCGCGGAACCTCCCTCAACAGCCTTTCTTAGGGATCCGGGGTCGTAGAGATCCGCCTGAACCAGCTCAAGACCGGGGTGGTTTGACCATCTCCTGCCCCGCAATTTCTTCATAGACCGGGCCATGGCCCGGACCCTGTAGCCGGATGAAAGCAGGAGGGGTACAAGACGGCCTCCCACATATCCCGTGGACCCTGTTACCAGAACTGGTTCGGTTCTCCTCAGCATATCTTCAGGTTTTATCAATGTGGATATGATTTTATATCCTATTTCCTTTATATATTCCAATAAATTCGGCCGGCGCGAGTTAGGAAGGGACTTTCAGGGGATAAACACAGGTTCCCGCAGGATGAGGCCTATCGCCCTTACGGCAACCAGGGCCAGTTCAGGGTGTGTAGCCTCGAGGGTTGCAACCTGTCGCAAGTGATCGGCTGTCCTGGTAATCATGGAGGCCATATCTCCTTCTCCGATGGGAACATAGTATAACAAGTCTTCCCAGGGAGTCCCCTTTGACCACAGGAAGAGGGCGGCCGCGGGCCAGTAAAGCACAGAGGGATTATCAAATCCCCTTGCCGCCTTTAACCTCCTGACATGTTCCATTCTGACAAGAAGCCTGTTGAAGGCATCTTCCATAGTTTTCAGGTCTTCACGGTCTCCTGTCCGCATCTCGACGTCCTGGTCCTTATCCCATACAAAAACGGCGATACAGCCTGCCATTACTTCAGGCCCGAGGTCCCGGAATCCACCCTTTCTTATGGCCTCAGCAATAAGAAGGGGCTGGTCAAGCCTTAGCTTGGAGGCCCATATCCCGTCGGAGGTAAGCCTGTCCTTTTCATCCACAAACCGTGTTTCCTTAAGAAATCTCAGGTGTCGTTTGAAACTCAGCCACAATCCACTGCTTGTCCCTCCCATGCTGTTGGAAAGCCATTTGAAGGTCTTCAGTATCCTGTGAAGATCTTTGTTCCGTTTGCCGTGGCAGTCACGAAAATGCTCGCAGTGCTCGCAGGGAAGACCCCTTTCTCTTTCTTCCACAGCCTTTATTTTTGCAGATTTATCGGCCTGTACAAGGGGGGCTGTATCCAGTGTTTTCAGACCTTCTCGGTCTATGGAGTCAATCATAGTCTGCAGACTGCCCGTGGTGTATTTTTCCGGAATATCGAAGATATAATCATAGAGGCGGCTGATCTTGGTGAAGGGTACCTTTTTGAGGCGGATCTTTCCCTTGCGGAGACGGACCTTTTTATCAATATTATGTGAGGCACAGATGAGCCTTTCATGATCCGTGTACCAATAAAAAAGGATATGGATTCCCTTGTCCTTATGATGAAATAGTCTTCCTTTTTCTAAGAACGGCTTTAGGGATTCTATCCATTTTTTATCGGCTTCATCTCCGGCAAGCCTTCGCTTTTCTTTTCTCAGTTCGGACCTTTTTCGTATGTATTCAAGTATCTCATATGGGTCATTTGTATCACAAACAGCATTGGGAAGTGTTCTTTTGAGAGAGTCGATGAGATCATCCCACTGACTTTGAATGGGTGCTTCTGAACGAACGTGCTGAAAGGCGGCAAAGGACAGATCAAGCAAATTCTTTACTTCTTTGGGCCTGTGGGATAACAGCAGGTTCAAGGTCATAGAAAAATTGATGCGGATCTGACTTAAAAGGGGTTCGGGAGGAGAATACACCAGTTCATGAATCAGTTTTGGATCCTGATGGATCCCGGGAATGACCAGCGCAAAGCCTATATTATCCATACCGCGCCTGCCAGCCCTGCCTATCATCTGATGAAGGTCTGTTGCGGTAAGGTCGGTGAATTCATGACCGTCAAACCTGTCGCTCTGGACCAGGGCCACGGTCCTGGCGGGAAAGTTGACCCCCGCAGCGACGGTTGAGGTGGAAAAGATGGCCTCCAGGTAACCCTTGTTCATCATCTTTTCGATAAGGACCTTCCAGTAGGGGAGCTGACCCGCGTGATGGGATACCACCAGAGAGCGCAGCAGGGGATCCATTTGCCTATGATCCTTCAGGTGAGGGTATTCACGCAGGAATGAGCTTACCTCCGCCTTGAGATGCTCCTTTAATCCTTCCCGGCCTTCAGGCATAGTACACAGATCCAGTGCCCGGTCGCAGTCCATTCTTGATTTGAGGAAGAAGATGGCCGGCAAAAGATCGAATTTTCTGAGACAGGATATGATGTCGCCAAATTCTGTCTTTCCCCGACCCCGGAATCTTCCGTATATCGTGCGTGATTGGATAAATTTCTTCACCTTTGGTGCCAGGCCCTTTTTACCCGACAGGGGACTGATAAGGCCGTCGGGAAATAAAAAGAGGGTTTGTAATGGAACCGGTCTTTGGTGGGCACGTACTACGGCAAAAGGTGTCTTTCTGTTGTTCCTGAGCCATGAACACACCTCTTCGGCGTTTGATATGGTGGCAGATAAGAGCAGGAGTCTTACACGGGGGGGCAGGTAAATGAGGACCTCTTCCCATACCACGCCCCGATCCGGATCGCTCAGGTAATGGGCCTCGTCCAGTATAACCAGGTCGGAAGAAACGCTGGTTCCCTCATGCATGGCGTCGTAGAGCTGGTTTCGGAGTATCTCCGTGGTTCCCACGATAACAGGGGCATCGGGATTTTCCTTTCTTTCGCCGGTCAGGATCCCGCACGAAGGGGGCCCGAACTCATTGGAGAATTCCTGGTAAAGAGAATTGGAAAGGGCCTTGAGGGGGGAGGCGTACCAGATCCTTAATCCCTTTTGGAGGTACCTCTCTATTGCCCGTGAGGCTATCCATGTCTTACCGGCACCCGTGGGAGCGCTCACCAGTACGTCATTATCCTCTATCTTTTCAAGTGCCTCCAACTGAAAGGGATCCGGTGTAAAGGGTTCGGATTTGGGGACACCTATCTTTCCAAAGACATGTCTTAGGTCAGGATCAAGCCTGCAATCTTTATAAAGCCCTTTTCCCGATCTACCGGATTTCTTCAGGGGGGGCCTACTCTGTCTGGAGTAATGAGGTCTTCTGTTCTTCATCCAGTTTTTATTGTTGCGCCGATAATCTCATTTATCAAGGCAAAAGATATGATAGGGGCATATGAGGCTTCGGATATTTATCTCACCATAACCCTCGCATCGACCACCCAATATCCTTTCTCACGCTCCATTACCTTTACAGGGTTGAGGTCTAGCTCGGCGATCTGGGGGATATTATCCACCAAAGCCGAAAGTCTCAGCAATAAATCTTCAAGGGATCGGGTATCACTGGGAGGTGCACCCCGGAACCCTTCAAAGAGCTTTGACGTCTTGATAGAGCTTACCAGTTCGTGGGCATCCACGTCGGTGAGTGGATGTAATCTAACTGCTACGTCTTTCAATAATTCGGTATAGATGCCACCCAGGCCGAACATGATGATGGGCCCAAAAGAGGGGTCCTGGGTCACTCCTACGACCACCTCTACTTCCCCTGTAACCATGCGTTGCACCGTAACGCCCCACATCTCTGACTGGCGGCCCGTCTCAGCGAGCCTGGCTTTTATATCTTTGAAGGCCTTTTCCACCTCATCTTCGGAATTAAGGCCGAGGACCACTCCCCTGACATCTGTCTTGTGCACGATGGTGGAGGAGGCTAATTTAACAGCAACAGGAAAGCCCAATCTTGAGGCCGCAGCAGCAGCCTCAGTAGGTGTTTTTGCTGCCGCGGTCTCGGCTATGCGGATGCCGTAGCACTTAAGCAGATCAGCTGTCATCTGGGCTGAAAGCCATAGGGGCCTGTCAGCACTGCTGGTGAGGGCAGAGTCGATGATCTCTCGCGCCTTTTGCCGTTTGAGCCCCCGAATCTTGGGCATGGATCCCCTGGGCCTTTTCAGCCAGTCATTGTACTCAGCTGCCTTGGCTAGAGCGGAGACAGCCTCTTCGGGAAAGGCGTAACAGGGGATAAGTTTTCCAGTGGTTCCCAGCTTGATGTTGAAACCTCGTTGTCCCATAAAGCAGGCTGACAGTGTCTTCTTTTTGCGCTGGAAAAGGGGGGCTACCTCCCGTATGGCGTCTTC
>Ga0307434_1001618_pt1 | contig 11881 bp, 14 predicted proteins | sample SalMarWE160220MG_FD_202156 | JGI IMG/M metagenome (GOLD analysis project Ga0307434, IMG submission 202156) | Salt marsh sediment microbial communities from the Plum Island Ecosystem LTER, Massachusetts, United States - WE1603-220 | ecosystem: Environmental > Aquatic > Marine > Intertidal zone >... | reverse complement strand
TTTTAAACCCCAAATCCTGAAACCACTTCAGCTTTTCTTTATGGACTTTACACCTAATCTTGAATATTCTAGCTTTTTCCATTTCTTCTAACAGATGTTTAATTAGTGTAATACCATGACCTTCATCTTGCTTACCCTCTTGAACGCCTACTCGACTTAGGTAAACATTATCCTCATTAATCTGATAACATATTACACCAATAATTTTGCCATTCTCTTCCAAAACATAGGTTTTATGGGTTCCTGACTTGTGGCGCAAAAAGTAGAATTTGAGTGTTAAATCCTCCTTGCAATATGGACAAATATCGAATTTTCTTTCTCCTGTTTTAAGAACATAGCCACAATCTGTTTTTCTGATCTCTCGAATTGACATAGGCATCCACAGGAATATCTTTGAACATATGGTTAATTCAGTCATAACATTTTCGGTTCTATCAGGATAGACTATTTGTTTTGGCATTTTGAATAATTGTTTTCCATTTGTTTGTTCCCTCAATTTGTATTCCGCATGCTTCAGCAGGAGTTTTTCCATCCAGTCCTTCATGTTCCCGAATGTAGTTGTGGTAGATTTGGTAGCCCTTCAGTATTGGTGTGTCCTTTCGTTTGAGTCCTCTCATGGTTTTTTCTCTTTGTCTGATTTCTCCGTTTAAGCGTTCCATTTTGTTGTTGTTCATATCACCTTTCAATTTGATGTGACGGATAATCAGAAAGTTTCCCAAGCAATACATAACAATAGAAAATGGGTTCATTATGCATGGAACCTTTGGATTGAAACAGGAAATTTTGACAAAAATTATCAGGAAGTAGCAGACAATTCTTCAGGTTTTACAGGTTGGAAAACCGAAAAGGCTGAATTAGTTAGTTTAATGAAGCAAGCAGGAATGACTGAGGCAAATATCCACGACTTGGATTTTATCAGAGTTGTGGGAAAGATTTCTTGCTGCAGCAAATAGATGGAATTTGCATGTCTTTGTGGCTGTTGGAACTCCTTGGCGTAGAGATGGCTATAGATACATACAACTAACTTCTTAGATTATACTGCAAAACAAATTGAGACAGCAAGGAACCTTGCCAAAGGAACACTAACGATTCTTGAAAGACATAGAGATATGTGTATGATTCTGACTTCAGGAGAAGAAATTGAAGTAGCTATACGAACAGCAAATGATACACTTCAAATGATTGCCGATGGAGCACTACCAAGATTTAGATATGAAATTTGTGCTTCAAAAGGAATAATGACGACATTACCAACAGTAAGTGTAAACTCTGTCAGGTACAATTTTTTTAAGTGAGAACAGAGAGTTGTTTGTTAGCTCTTGAGGGATGCGATTGTCCTATTATGTTTACATTCTTCGCTGTAAGGACGGCAGCTACTACACTGGCCACGCAAAAGATGTGGAAAGACGGTTTGAAATGCACAAGAAAGGGCGAGGAGCGAAATACACCCAAATGCATGAACCTGAAAAACTGGTTTACATCGAAGAGTTTGAGAGCCGCGGCGACGCTATGAGGCGAGAACGGCGAATAAAAACGCTCAGCCACAACAAAAAACAGCAACTGATAAGCAACAATAGCAAATCTGCTGCCGGTTAAGCAAAGCTGCATAATAGGTAGGCCGTTAAAACGCTCAGATGGGAAAAAATAAAAGCGGAGAAGCAGTGAGGGCTACGAGAACCATGGTCCTATATGTGGTGTATAGAGCTCCTGTAGAATCTACGCATAGAAGTACTCTTCCAAATCGTTTAAAGGCGCTTGGCTGTCAGCAGTTGCATAGAGCATTCTGGAAAGTCGATGAAAAGAGAGCCCGTAGAGTCCTAAAAGTGCTGGAGAACAATCAACCCATATTTCTGAAGCGGCTAAGGGAGATTAAGAACCCACAGTTGGCTAGAAAGAAGGAATTCACGGGGTTCGGAAGCCTAGTATTGGTGATGTTTAAGCTTCCCAAAGGAGCCAATAGGGAGAAAGTGAAAAATTTTCTTAGAAGGGCACCCTGCATACGTTTACGCCGTTCTGTTTACGCCTTTTATCAGAAACATCGCTTTTATGACAAAGAACAGAAACTTGTTGATGCTCTGAAATTTGTCAACTTCATCAGGGCGCTTGGAGGAGAAGTTAAAATTATTTCACGAGTAGTAATCGTAAACAGGGAATCTGCTAAAAGACTACTGCAAGAAACTAGAGAACACGTAGAAAAAGAGGTCGTTAAGATTGTTGGGTCATGCAAAGAACTTTACATGAAAGCCCGCGATGGAAACGATTTAGTGCTGTTACGTGACCGTTTTTCTAGAATCAGAAGGAGATTCTCAACTCTAAAAAAGGTCGCCGCCTTTTATGAAGGATGGCTCAAAGTAGACTTTTCGAAAAAAATAATGAGAGCATATCACGCTCTAAGAAAGGTTAACTCTGTTATTCAACAGAAATAAAGACGAAGCATAATAATTGACGCCTCAAACCATTTTGGTAACAGTTAAATGCAATGATAACCATATTGGATATACAGAATCGACAAAAAACGTCGGGGATTCTACATCTTTTAGCTTCCCGCGGAATCAGTCGCCTGTGCAGGATGAAAATGAGCAAAATGTTAAGCAAAATTAGAGTGGTTTCAAATTCTAGAAAAGTTGAGAGTTGCCCAGAAAAGGGTCTAAATTTTTACACAAATTATGCCGCGGTAGTTTCTGAGACTTTAAGAAAACCGATATTCCAGAGATTCCTAGACTGGATACTCAAGAGGGAAAAAATTGAGAAAAACGCTGTCAAGGATATTCAGGTTAGGGTTTTTCCTTTTCAAAAAGAAAATGGCAAGTCTGTTGCTGGAAGATGCAATAATGAGGGCGTAATCCTCATTTTTCCCAAAAAATGGAGTTTTCTTCAGAAAAAGATGCAGGAGCACAAAAAAGAGAAAGTTCGTTTTTACCTCAAAAGCAGAGCTATGGCCGCTTTGATACATGAGCTTCTTCACGTGAAATATGATAGTGATGAAGGAAAAGTGAGGCAGCTTACAAAGAAATACTTCAGCATCTTTATCCGCCACCAAAACATGAGCACTCAGAAGGTGCATAGCATCCAAAAGATGTTATTTGCCGTTTAGGTTGTTTGCATTCATTAATCCCTTAAACAGCTTATTGTCGAGTAACTGACAGCAATTAATTATGTGAATCCATCCTAGATTCAAAAGTAATTCGGTTAATAAGCCAAAAACGGCTGATTAGACATAGATAAACCGATAAAAACAGTTCATTTGACTTTTAAAGGTTGAATATACGATTATTTAACGAAAAAACCTAAAATCGCCTTTCGAATCCCAAAAAATCGTTTTGTTCTCCCTTTTTTCAAGTGCACAAATCTTATTTGATTTTTGCGGGGTCGCTCTTTCGAGGAGACCTCGACAGGAGGTGAAAAATTAATGGTGTTTGAAGAAGAAGACTGGGAAGACTGGGAAGAAGACGACGAAGAAGAGGAAGACTGGTAAATCCTCCACAACGAGCGAGTCATTCCTGAAAGGGGTGGCGAGCCGGATACTCAAGAAGGGAAAGAATAGAAAAAGAACAAACAGTCATAGACCAGCCATAAAATCTCCTAAACAAATTTTTTGATTATTGTTTTTTATATTTTGTCTACTTCAAAAGAGACGGCGCTAAAAAAGAAAAGGAGAGACTACTACGTTTGCATTATCGTCTTTTGTATAGCCCTTTGATTGCAGCTTTTTCGATGCTGTGTTTTTCGACTTTGTCTAAGAAGTTGCGTTTGTTGACGCCCTCTAGATGTTCAGTGTCGAGGGCATATAGTGTAAAGAAGTACCTATGAGTTCCTGAAGGCGGACAAGGTCCACCATATGGTCTTTTGCCAAAGTCATTCTCCACCTCTTTAGCTCCCTCAGGTAAACTTCCTCGCTCAATCTTTCTTAATTCCTTAGAGATGTCGTAGACAAGCCAGTGAATCCATGTTCCTCCTGGCGCATCCGGGTCGGTGACGGCTAATGCAAAACTTTTTGTTTTCTCAGGGACGTCTTCCCATGAGAGTTGGGGAGAGATGTTTCTTCCGTCGCAGGTGAATTCGGAGGGGATGCTGCTGTTATCTACAAAATCTTTGCTTTTCAATTTCATTTAAAATCCCCAAACTTACTTTTGTGGCGTCTCATAAAAAACTTGTTGGAAATATACACCGTAAATCTTTAGGACTGTGACAAATTATATCTAGGGCAAACTGCATTAGTATTAAGCATCTGGTGTTAGGGGATAGATTTTGATGGAAGAACTTCGAGAAGTTGGAAAAGTGTCGCATTTCTTCAGCAAGATCAATGTGGCGGTTATAGATTTAACGGACACTATTTCAGTTGGGGACCAGATTTTCATTAAGGGACCTACCACAGACATTGAACAGACCGTCGATTCCATGGAGATAGAACACGAGAAGGTTAAGCAGGCAACAGCGGGTCACAGCGTCGGAATGAAAGTGAAAGGTCGCGTAAGAGAGAACGACATCGTCTACAAGACAGCGTAAACTCCGCTACATCTTCTGACTTCACAACACATATCTTCGCAGTCGACGTAGCTGATTAAAGGAAGGTGACTCTATGATAGAGACCATGCCCTACATTAGCCTCCAGAACCTCATCAAATTCTTGGAAATAACAGGAATTCTGAAACAGACAGAAAGAACAGGATGGGTAGAAGTTGGAGTGTATCAGCCTGAATCCGTTGCAGACCACACCTTCAGAACAGCACTTCTCTGCATGCTATACGCTGACATGGAAGACCTAGACCCATTAAAGCTGGTGAGGATGGCATTGATTCACGACCTCCCCGAAGCCGTAATCGGAGACCTGACGCCTCCACAAAAGACAGCGGAAACAAAAGAGAAGGAAGAAAACGCACTAAACCAGATGTTAAGTCTTCTTCCCGAGAAGCAGAGGGAAATATACTTGGCAGTTTGGAGGGAATATCAGGAAGGAGAGACAAGAGAGGCGAAAGCAGTGCGGCAGCTTGAGAAGATTGAGATGGCTCTGCAAGCCAAGGAATACCAAAAATTGGGGACAGAAAGCAAAAGTTTGGAGCGCTTCATCAAATCCGCAGAAGAGGCTACTGCATGGCCTGAATTAAAACGGCTTCTTTCTTGTGTTTTGGAGGAAAGGTAACATGGGTTTCAGGGAAAGGTGGACAAAAGAGTTCGCCAAGATGCTGACAGAGGAGGAAAGAAAAGCTTTCAATCTATGGTTGGAATTCTCGCAGGGAAAAATCTCGGAATCCGAATTCCAATCCAAGATGGACCTGAAGATTATGCCCAAGATGCTCGGCAAGATGAGTGCAGCAAGAATGAATGCGCTAGAGGACGAGGTTGAGCGCCTGAGAAAAAGAGTGACAAATTTAGAAGACATGTTACAAAAAAAGTCTTGAAACAAGCCGTTTACGGACTTATTTGCGAACAGGCTTGCAAGACTCTCTGTTACCGCCCTGCAACTTGTGGGAACTTTTTTGCTGTTTGGGCTTCCGTTTTTCTCTTCTTAGGAAGTCGCCTATGTCCAAAATATTCTTCACAGCAACTTTGTTTGCATCAGTTTCTCCGCGAAGATTGCAGGTTATTTTGCCGAAGCCTAAGCATTCATTGTGTTCGTTCAGAATCAGCGTGTAGTCGCCTTTTTTCAGGTTGTCTCCCTTGAGTATCCCCCTTTTGAATATGTCTCTTCCGCAGATGAAAAGCCAAGCCGTCTTCTTGTCAACCACCAGCTTGTTCGCTTTAGTCTCCGCGATCATCGTTAACAAAAGAAAGCTGGGAAAGAAACTGGCGCCCTTCACTGCTCCAAGATAGGCTCCAGCATAGAAGAAGCCTTTTGGAACCTGCTGCTTCAGTTTTTTAGATAACAGATAATACCTGTTTCTGTTCCTGACAATAAGGCTCTCATCCCAGGGGATGCGTGCATTAAATTGCGCCACAAAATCTTTGATTTCCTTCATTCTCATCACGCCTGCCTTCTGAGTTTGCAGACAAAGAAACCCTGAGTTTGTCCAGGCCAGATTCTTCTGCACTTTTCTATGGAGCGGTCAAGTTCTCTGCCGAAAACGTTTGTTAACCCCCCTTCTCCGTGGCAGTTGATTTCTTCAACTTTAACATTCAAATTGGCTATCGCCCAGTCAATGTTCAACTCGTTCTCTTCTGGCTCCAGCGAGCAGGTGGCATAAACCAGTTCTCCGTCATCTTTTGTGACTTTGACTGCCTCGGCTAGGATTTGCCTCTGCCGCCGAGCGTTCCTCTCCACATCTTCGAGGCTTCTTTTGTTGAACCAATCCTTGTCGGTTACATAGTTGCCTGAACAGGGGACATCCAGAAGAACACAATCAAATTTCATCTTCAACTTTGAGGCTTCCCTTGCATCCATCTGGTAAACAGCCGTGTTTGTCACCCGGCAGCGTTCCAGCTGGTTTGCCAGCGCAAACATTTTCCGCTTTTTAAGTTCAAGCGCCACGATTACGCCGCTGTTGTTCATGATGTCCGCTAACTGAACAGTTTTTCCGCCCGGAGATGCACAGGAATCCAGAACCGTTTTGTCTTCTAGTTCAGCGAATAATGTGGCGGGGATTTGGGCGGCTGCCTCCTGAATCGAGTATAAACCCAAAAGGTACTCTGCTGTTGCGCCAACAGAAAAGTTGCTTTTGCATATCCAGTAGTCGTCTTCGAGAAAAGGAATCTTTTCCAAAGCTACTCCCAAAGATTGCAGTCGGCTTACAACCTCATCTCTGCCTGCGTTCATGGTGTTTATTCGAATCGCCTGCTTGAGTTTGACTTGCTTGTAGGTCCAACCCAGTTTCCTGTAACGGTTAACAAAAAATTCTTTGCCAGACATCAAACGATAAGAACACAGTTATACTAATAAAATGTTGGTGTCTCTAAGATTAAGTTGCTAATAACACAGTCGCCTTTTTAGCCGTGAGGCAGCTCAGTTTTCCTGTTACGATTTTAAGTTGTTTCCACGTTTTCTAAGAAAAAAGCTGTTTTCAAAATAGCACTGCTATTAGTCTCCTACTATGAACAGTTTTTCAAGATTAGTCAGCATTTTAACAGTTTTCTCAGTTCCTTCAAGCTTAAAGTGTTGATGACATCCTTTTTTTCCAGCCAAGCGCGTCTAGCCACAGCTATTCCCAGCCGCATGTACCGTAGATGCTCCTTGTTGTGTGCGTCGGTGTTTATGGCTAGTTTGCAGCCCGCTTCAATCGCCGCCTTTGCGTTGACTTCATCCAGGTCTAAACGCTCAGGAAAAGAGTTGATTTCCAAGAAGGTTCCTGTCCGCTTAGAAGCCTCGAAGATTGCCTCCATATCTAGCTGCACTGGCTTTTTCTGGTTTATCTTCCTTCCAGTGGGGTGACCGATAATGTCCACATCCTCGTTTTCCATCGCCTTCACCAACCTTCGGGTCATCTCCTCTTCTGATTGATTAAATTTAGAATGCACACTAGCCACAACCAAATCCAGTTCCTTCAAAAGCTTCTTGTTCACATCGAAACTGCCTTCAGCCTGAATGTCTATCTCTGCACCCGACAAAAGTTCGATGCCGCTTAAGCTGTTGTTAATTTTCTCTATCTGTTTCAGTTGTTTCCGAAGCTGCTTATCGTTTAGGGCACCTGCAATTTTCATTTTGCCGTAATGATCGCTGACGCAAAAATATTCATAATTTAGCTCCATCGCTGCTTTAGCCATCTCTTCTATTGTCTGGGCGCCATCGCTCCATGTGGTGTGAGACTGCAAGTTCCCCTTGATATCGTCGTAGCCTATGAGCTTAGGCAGCTTATTCTGCTGCGCCGCTTCTATCTCTCCCCTGTTTTCTCTGAGTTCAGGAGCTATAAACTGCATGCCTAACTTGCCGTAAACTTCCTTCTCTGTTTTCCCTGCAATCTGCTCATCTTCTTTGAACAGTCCATACTCGCTAAGTTTGTAGCCTTTGTTGATGGCTATCTTACGAAGCTGTATATTGTGGTCCTTTGACCCCGTGAAGTACACTAGCGCCGAACCGTAGCTCTTCTCTTCGATTAGCCGCAGATCCACCTGCAAGTCATTTTTCAAGATTATAGAACATTTTGTTTTGCCTTTGCCCAGAACTTCTCTAACATCACTCATGGAGGTGAAGTAATCTGCCACTTTGCTAGGGTCCTTTGAGGTGACCAGAATGTCGATGTCACCTATTGTTGACTGCATGCGGCGAAGTGAACCTGCAACCTCGATTTTGTTGATTACATCTAACTCATCTTTTAACCGATTTTTCAGTTCTTCAGCGATTGGCAAGGCGTGCCCCAGCAAGGTGCGCGCTCTCTGTCGTTTAGCAAGCTCTATACGCTCAAGAATGTTCTCCTCTACTCTTGGTCCCAAACCCTTAATGTCGCGAATTTTATGTTGCTTTGCAGCTTGCTCTAAATCCTCAAGCGTCTTCACGCCAAGGTTTTTGTAAAGTTTCTTAACAGTTTTTGGTCCCATTCCCTCCACGGAAGTCAGTTCCTCCACATCGACAGGCAGTTCTGTCTTGAGGTTCTCATAGTATTGGGAAGTGCCCTTTTCGATTATCTCAGAGATCTTTTTTGCGATGCCTTCACCTATACCTGGCAACTCCTCCAGTTTTCCCTTTTCATGAAATTCTTCTATGGGCTTCGAAAGCGACTCAACAGTACGCGCCGCTCTTCGATAAGCCCGAGGCTTAAACTCTATGTCCTTCATCTCCAGAATATCAGCGATCTCATTCAGAATCTTTGCAACCAACACATTCTTCAACGCCTCGACCCTCCATTATCCTTTTCGCCGTTGATCTGACAGCATATCCACTATTTCCTGTGCAGTGGTGGTTTGCTCTGGTGACTTCTCAGGTCTCCATCTTTCAAAACGGGGGAACCTCAACGCTAACCCCCTCTTCTTCACATCATCCCAGTTGCAGGTGTGAACTGGGCTTTCGGTTATTTCTGAAGCCAAAACTTCCAGCACATATTTGGGGGTAAACCAGTAATCTGGAGTCATTTCCTTGGTCAACATCACCCGCGCCGGCTTCTTATCTGTTATTACATCCTTCAGCTTTTTAGATAGATCCTCTAGCTGTTCGTCAGAGAATCCTGACCCAAGTTTGCAGACTGTCTGATACACATCTTCCTCATGATTATATGACGCGCACAAGAGTGCCCCGTAGGTTCCGCCCCTTTTGCCTTTACCCGCGTAAGCTCCTATGACCACTAAATCGAATGTGTCAGACAATTCGGAAGCGTAACTTGGTTTCCACTTTATCCACAGCCACTCTCTGGCTCCTGCCCGATAATATGAACTGCCTGCACAGGATTTGCAGACCACACCCTCCAATCCCCTTTTTAGGCAATCCTGAAAGAAGTCATCTATGTCATCCAACTTAGAGCTGGTAATGCGGTCTGTGACTTGTATGTACTTTCCAGTTTCAGCTATCTGTTCCAGTTTCTTTCTCCGCTCAGGATAGCTCCGCCGCATGTACGAATGCCCATCTACGTAGAGCACATCAAAAAGCATGTACCTGACAGGAATCTTCTCAGCATAATCTTCCACATCATACTTTCTTCTTCGCTGCATCAACTTCTGAAACGGATAAAACTCGTTATTACCAAAATCGTAAGCAACCACCTCTCCGTCTAATATCGCCTTTTCGACAGTAACCTGCTCCCTAACGCTTTTGACCACCTCCAGAAACTGGTCAGTAACATCAGATAATCGCCTGGAAAACAGCTTCACCTTATCTCCATTTTTGTGAGCCTGAATCCGTTCCCCATCAAACTTTTCTTCAACAGCCACCACATCAGAACCGATCTTCTCCATAATCATGGACATTTCCGAAACTCGCTGAGCCAACATAGGCCGGATAGGTCTGTTCAAGGCAATTCTAATCCTTTTTACTCCTTCAAGCCCACTTCTAACCAGAACTTTAGCCACGTACCCAATGTCGGAACAAACATTGTAGGCATGCTCCAAAGGCGGTCTCTCCTCTTTTGATCCCAGAAACGCAGAAGCCAAACCATCCAGCACAGTCATGTCCCCCACACCCAGCCTCATCTTCCCGGCAGCCAACCTGACAATGTACATTCTCTCCTCCGGGGTTGCAGTTGACAGCAAAGAAGCCAAGGTCTTCTCCTTCAACTCTACAGAGCCGGAGCCTTCTGCCTTCGCAATCTTCATTAATCCCCTGTGGATGTCTTGGATGGTGGGCTGGTCTTCAGTTTTCAGGAAATCCTCAAAACGTTTCTCCTTTTTGCCAATCAGCTTGTAAGCCACATCGCCAAGGTCACCCATCCGCTGCATCTCCTTCTCCACTTTATCCTCGCCAATGTCCGCCGCAAAGGCAATAGCCGCTTTCACCATCTCATCACCCATACCCATTTTGACATTTTTATAACCTGCAGCGATGTTTCCGAGCACAAAATAGCAGATTTTGTCAACGTTCTCTTCTGTAGCCTTCCTGATCAGTTTCGCCAGAATATCAATCATATCGTTTCGAGACGACGTTTCCTCTAGACTCTTAAACACTTCAGCCAGCTGAGAAAACTTCAAACGGTGTCGCAAACCCCAATTTCATAAATAGCTTTTGTTGGCTTATATATGTTTCAAGGCAAAAAATAAGTTCTAACAGCCCAATTTAATTGTGGACAGTTTAGGCGATGTACAAACTCGACAGAAACGACGCGTTTATAGTTGTGGAGGATGAACTGGAGAAATGAGTAGCAGCTGTGTATTCTGCAAAATAGTCAAAGGCGACATTAAACCGCACACAGTCTTTGAGGATGAGAAAACATTAGCTTTTCTGGACGCTAACCCTTTAGCAAAAGGGCACACCCTGATTATCCCCAAAATTCATGTCTCCAAGTTGGAAAACCTTGACGAGGATACAGCTGAAGCCTTTTTCCGCACCATCCATAAACTGATTGCCCCCATTCAGAATGCTGTGGGCGCGCAAGCCACCACCATAGCAGTTAACAATGGAAAAGAGAGCGGACAGGTGATACCTCACGTTCATGCGCACATTATTCCCAGATTTAAAGGCGACAAAGTAGGCTCTATACATTCGATGATGGGAAGTAGACCAAGAATCAGCCAAGAGGAGATGCAGAAAATCGCTGAAAGCATTCGAATTCTCGCTTAATCATTCTTTCAGCTTTTGCTTTTCATCCTATTCTCTTCTTCGTTTGCCTCTGCTGCCTGGGCTTCGTGCAGCGATTAAACCAACTTTTCTGCCTGGAGGAGCATTCCTTGAAACTGTTGTACATTTACGTCCACCCTTCCTGCCGCTACCGAAAGGGTGACAAGCAGCTATCATGGCTCTAGCACTAGTGCGAGGATACAGGTGCCCCTTAGCCTTCATAAGATGATGCTTGGTTCCAGCCTTGAGGAAAGGCTTTTCAACGCGCCCCGCTCCTGCGATTACGCCAACCGTTGCTCGGCAAAGATCATTCACGTACTTGGTTCTTTTAGAAGGAAGCTTCAGAATTGTTCCCTCAGGCGTGTGCGCCACCACTGTTGCGTATGCTCCGGAGGAACGCACCATTTTGCCTCCATCTCCGGGAGAAAGCTCAATGTTGCAGACCATGGTGCCTTCGGGAATCTTACCCAAAGGAAGAACGTTTCCTATCTCCACAGCGGCTTCGCTACCGATTTGGGTCGGCTGCCCCTCATAGACGCCCTCTGGAACCACCGAGTAGTATGTTTCTCCAGTCTCAAGCTTCACAGCTACCATAGGAGCACCTCGGCCGGGATCATGAACTATGTCTTTGACTTGACCTTTGATGACTCCTTCCTGCTGTTTGGCTGACATGGTAGGATACTGAACCGGGGCTACCCTCTTGTGGGTTGATGCCCTAAACGTTGAGGTTCCTCTTCCGCGTCTTTGAACTCG
>Ga0307434_1001615_pt1 | contig 11903 bp, 7 predicted proteins | sample SalMarWE160220MG_FD_202156 | JGI IMG/M metagenome (GOLD analysis project Ga0307434, IMG submission 202156) | Salt marsh sediment microbial communities from the Plum Island Ecosystem LTER, Massachusetts, United States - WE1603-220 | ecosystem: Environmental > Aquatic > Marine > Intertidal zone >... | reverse complement strand
ATGATAGTTTCCTTTATCCCAATATATCGGGATTGCTCCCTTCGGCCTCGAGCTGCTCAGGGCCGAGAGGCTGCTGATTTTCCCGACATGTCGGGATTAAACCTCAAACGATTCGAGATCTTAGCTTATATAGACACATAATTCAAATGATTATGAAAATGGATAAAAAAGGGCTACCTGAACGCACTCGGCTTGAAACCGGGAATGAGATCAACCTGAGAGGCACTACGATCTGTCCTGGTATCGGCATTGGACAGGTTCGAGTTCTTGATCGGGAATTCATTGTTCCAAGAAACGAGATTCTTGCAAGTCAGGTACAATCAGAACAACAACGCTATAGCGAGGCGGTAAAGAGGGTCAGTGATCATCTCCACGAACACATTGAAGAGGCCCATGCCGGTTCATCTCTTAGTTCTTCACTCATATTGAAAACCCACGAAGCAATGCTAACAGACAAGCAGTTTCATGATGCGGTGCTTTCAAGGATTTCAGCCGAATACAAGAATGCAGCATGGGCCCTCGAGGTGGAAGGTGAGCAGATCATCACAGGGTTGGAGGCAAGCAGGAGTCCATATCTCATGTCCCGCGCAGAAGACATTCGTGATTTAGTTGCAAGCATTGTAGATGCTCTTTCTCCAACCCCTGAGACCTACAAAAAAGTTTTACGACAAAATGGGGAATCCGAAGTGCTCATCTCCGACAATCTTTTCCCATCTTCAGTCATGGAGGCCCGTCGTTTCCACTCCGTTGCATTTGCCACTGAGAGCGCCGCCCTCTCATCCCATGCAGCAATCCTTCTTAAAGGTTTTGGAATCCCGGCCATAGGTGGTCTGAAAGGCCTCAGGGAGTCTGCTATAGAAGGGGATCAGGTGATTGTTGATGCAGTCAACGGCGTTGTTATCATTCGACCGGAACCCGAAACCGTTCAAAAATACATTGCCTTGAAGCAGGAGTTGGAGATTCCTGAAGAATTACCTCTTTCACCTCCGATTGGTGGGCGCACTAAGGATGGTACCAACGTCCGTTTGATGGCGAATATCAATAATCCAGATCAGATCCAACTCCTGCTTCGCAATAGGCTTGAAGGGGTTGGACTATTTCGCACAGAATTTTTTGTCTTGGAGGCGGAAAGCTTTCCAACAGAGCAGGAACAATTTGACATCTATCATTACGTTTTCAGTGCCGCCAGTGGGAGGCGGGTGGTGACGCGTACCTTTGATATCGGTGGGGATAAACAGATTCCTGATCTTCATTACTGCACCGGGCAGAATCCTGCCCTGGGGGTTCGGGGGGTGCGCAGACACCTCTTGCGGCGCCCCGATGAACTTCAGACTCAACTACGTGCTATTCTTCGTGCCGCTGTTGGATTCCCAGTCGGCATATTGTTTCCGATGATTACCACAGTGGATGACATAAGAGAAATAAAACGTCTCTTGGAAATGGTCAAAGAGCAACTGCGTGCCGAAGATAAGCCGTTTTCTGAAGAGATTCAAATCGGCGCCATGATTGAAATACCTGCTGCAGCGATAAGTGTCGGCGATATATTGGCGGAGGTAGATTTTGTCAACGTTGGGACAAACGATCTGCTCCAGTACTTCGTGGCAGCTGATCGAGATAACGATGTTGTTCTCAAATACGAGAACTTTGAGAATAAGGCATTTCTCTGGTTGCTGGGATTCATCATAGAGCGGGCCGCTGAATTGGGCAAGGAAAAGAATGTGACAATCTGTGGTGAGGGCGCTTCGCATCCAGAACTCGTCCCTCTTTTACTCAGCCTGGGCTTCAGGTCTCTTAGCATCACGCCAACTTCTGCTCAACCAGTCCGTAATGCCATAGAAAACACAGATTTACGTGTTTCATCAATTAAGCCTACTGTGGACTAATATGTACTTGAAACAGATTTAAATATGCAGTGCCGTTATCATCCCGATAGGGAAGCCAGGGTAATATGCCAGAAGATGGGAGTAGGATACTGTCAGGAATGTCTGGATAATTGTGAGGCCTGCACAGATCCCTGCGTGTATTGTAAATTTAGGTCATCATGTATAATATGGGAGCTGTGTAAAAAGAGTGAGAAACGCTACCGTCTGGAGAAAGCAGCTACTGGTGAAAAGAAAGAGTAGTGTAAAATTGAGAAGATAAAACAACTGATATCGATCGCATTATAAGAGAGCTGAAAAAAACAGAGTATCAATAAAATACCCCGCCGCAATCGGACGGGGTATCTCCAAAGACATTAAACTCCCCAAGAGGGGAATACAATCCTAAAGTGATTTAAGTATCTAAAGTTCCCTCTATAGCCAATATAAGAAGAACTACAATTCCAGCCAGGAGTCGGAATAAAGCGCTTTTTTAAGAAGAATACGTGCTGTCTTTACATAATCCTGCAGCTCTTTTGAGATAGAGGACATATCAATAGTCTCTTCATCCATTACCTTCCCAATAATCTCGACTATATCGGATCGTTCCCCTTTTGCTATATCTACGAGATCTTTATCATAGGCATCCGCAATAGCTGAATACATTCCGCTCTTCTCTAACATAACCATATACGTACGATTGATTATAGGCCTTAGGTGATCCGGAGACCCATTAGATACATTAGACAGTCCGCAGGTAGATCTCAGCCCTTCTCCCAGATCTTGAACCATTGGCATAAACTGAAGCAGGGAATAAACCTGATCTTGTTGAACATTGACAGGGGTAACGATTCCGTCTATAAAGATATCCTCATTGGCAATACCTGCCTCATTGGCTGCATATACTAACTCTACTGCCAATTCAGCCCTCTCATGCTCATCTCTGGGCATACCATGAGGGCCCCATAGAAGTGCGATCATGCCTGCATTATATTTTGCACAGAGAGGAAGCATCTTTTCATATCGTGCAGGTCTACACATAATGGAATTAATAAGAGGTCTCCCTTTGCATACAGCCAGCCCGGCCTCTATGGCCTCAATATTTGATGTATCAAGGGTTAACGGTACATCGTCGACAACCTCCTGAACAGTCTTTACAATCCACTCCATCAATTCAGGGCCTCCCTTCCTGGCAGGGCCCAAATTGATATCAATAAAGTCCACGCCCAGTTCCTTCTGTTTCTTGGCCTCCTCCTGGATTGGAAGTGGATTTCTCTCTTTAAAGGCGCGGCCTATTTTTGTAGAGATAACATTCAAACTTTCTCCGATTAATAGCATTTACCTATCTCCTTTTTAAATTTAAACAGCGAAGTCCTTGAGGAACTTCGTGATCTGAGCAGCCTCCCTTGGTCCAACAAGTACCTCAGAATCCTTAACCTCCTCTTCCAGATCACCGCTAATAGCAGCAGCGTAACCAGGTATGATAAGTTTTTTATGCTTAACCTTATCCAGGATCCCGCACTTATTGACAAATATACCAACTGCATCACCCACAAAGCTACCAGCAGCCCAGGCTGTCATAACCGAAAGGCCTTCTGTATCCATTATCAAGAGCCACGTTGGAATCCTGCTTGCATCTATCTCAGCGCTTACAATAAAGTATGTAAGGGCGAAATTGGTTGTAATAACAACAGGCGAATTTTCATTAGGGCCATTAATCTCATAGATGCCCTGGTCTACCATCATTGGCCTCTGTGGATCCGTATAGATATTTAATCTCTCCACTAAAAGGGAAAAGAGACTCTCCCCGATAAAATCAGACAGTATAATAATACCAGCATACTTGGCGATGAACATGGCTGCAATAACCGTTTCCTTATCCAGGTTGTCCGCCATCTCACAGGGGAATGTAATGGTTGGAAAACCGAGGGCCCTATTCTTTTTCATAATAGCCTCACGCCGCAACCAGATTTGGTCCTCAAAGGCCCTTCTTACAGTCCTCGAGCTGGAATCCAGGATAAGATCCTTCAGCCCCATACCGGTCAGCTTACCTGTGAGTTCCATAAGACCGTCCATATCATCCGCCTTGATAGCTAATGGAAGTCCCGTTTCCTTGGCAAGTGCCCCCATATCATCCGCATTGTCCTTTGTGGCTGCATATATTACCGGCTTTCTGTCCGCAGAGGCATCTATTCCTGCCTTCATAACACCAACATCTTCACTCATCAGTACCAGACAAAATTCGCTCTCATCAACCACCTTTTTAGCCAGTGCCGCAAACTTTCCCGGCTCACCATTAACATCCTTTATAGCTACCAACTCCGGCCTCAGGTTAAAACCAACCCTTATAAACTGAAAGGTATCCCACACCTTCAACTTTTCTGCCAATGTTCCTTCATCCGTGTCACTGGTTACCAGTACTCCAACTCCAGGTTGATTGACAAATGTCTTTTCATGCCTGAAAAGCACGGTTTCCCCACCAATCTTAAAGGATCGATCACCCGCCCCGATCTGCATCGGCCTCACTGGCGGCGCAGATGCCTCAGCAAGCTGCTCCTTTGCCTCATCACTCACATAGGGGCAACTGTCTAACTCCGCCTTGCCTGATGCAAGGGCCATTGCAAAGGCCAGGCATGTGGGATGCCCACATTCCTTGCAATTGGTCTTTGGCAGCATCTTAAATATCTGAATACCTGTTAAACCCATAACATGCTCCTTGTTTTATTTGATTATTTTTTATATGAAAGTGCCTAAAGTTGATGAGCCCGTAAAAAGTCTCAACAACATGTCATTTCGAGCCTCCGGCCCGTTGGGGCCTACGCCCCGAGGGCGAAGCGAGAAATCTTACCAATGTAATCCCGACAGGTCGGGATAAACTCAAGATTTCTCCCTCTGGTCGAAATGACACATTCACTAAATCCGTCTTTTTACGAGAACATCAAAGTTAAGTCGTTTAATACTCAACTGTTTAACCATTCGACCACCCAACTACTTTCATCCTTTGTTGTGGTAATAGAGCATGGATGTTCGTTGGTTTCTCAACTCCACAAATTTTCAATAATCAATCCTCGATCGAAGATTGATTATCCCAGAATAGGATCCATCTCAAGAGCAGGATGCTTTTTCTCTTGAAGGAAGGGAAGTATCTCTTCCTCTGTAGTGCCCACGCTCTCATCTGCTACTCTATCTAATAAATCAGGGACACCAAGTTCCTCTCCTCTCTTATCATACCTTTCCTTTATTTCCTCCTTAAGGTGTTTGGGCATCCATACCATTCTCAGAAGTCCTCCTTCATACTTAAGGAATTTTCGCTGTGTGATATTATATTTTCCGTGACCAACAAAGCCTGGAGTAGACACACCGCCGCCAACAGCCCCTGCCAGCGTGCTAAACTTCATACCACAGGGCGTCATCTCAATGTAGTCCCTATCAACGGTCATAATTCCATTACAGGAAGGGAGCACTGCAGCGATAGCCTCACAACATCCACAAGTGGTATGTGGGTCATTTACAATGCTATACAGATTATAGTGGTCTACAGTCCCCCTTGAGGTCTTTTTGACAAACTCGTTTACTCCTTCCCACTGACCAAGATCTGCATCAATCACTTTGCCCTTCTCTATTGGCTGGTTTGGGCCTGTGGGGTCGATTTCATAAGCCGCTTTACAATCCATCCAGTTATATGCCCCGCATAGACCCGTTCTTTCAGGGCTGATTGTGCAAACATGATTTGGAGCAAAGGATTGGCACAGGGTGCACGAGTAATAGGTCTCTGTAGTCTCATCTGTCATCCCCTCTATCCTGGCATCCCTTGCACCATACACCTCTTTTGCCGTCTTGGTCAATTCATCTACATCCTTCTTTTTGGTCATGAGGGTAACCTGAAGCTTATCAAATATTCGGCCAAAATCCTGATGGAGTTTGGCATGCAGGATGGTTCCAATATCCTTCAGGGTAAAGCCCTTTTCTGCTGCTCCATCACCAACCCTTATCCATGAAATATCCCTCTGTCCTATATGCATTATACCTTGGGCAAAGTTTACAAGGTGATGAATCTGACGCTCAAGGATAGGCTCGAAATCCTCCTCCATCTGCCTGCCTGCTACCTCAACAAATATACCCAGGGGGAGGTTATCCCCTCTCTTAACATCACCCACATCCGGGCCATCAACAATAACCTTTCCATCCTCAATGTCTTTCATGTCAGCAATCCGCACTAATTCAGTGCACTGAGACACGCTTCCACCCATCTCCAGATATACATCACCCTTTCGAACCCGCTCCCCCTCAAAGGCGGGGCCATAGGTGAGGGGTATATCTATCTCTGTAACGGATATCTTCAGCCCTCGAACCTCGATAGATTTAGCAGCAATCTTATCATGTGGCACCTCTGGCACAACATGTTCATAGGTGCACACACCCCAGGGTAGTACCGCAGGTATATCGGTATCTGCAATAGTCGGGAAACCCCAGTTTATAGCGCCCGCTGCGTTGGCAGCCCATTCCGCATTGACATCACCCAATGCATTGACAAAGGCAAAGATTCTGTCCTTTTGGTATTTCAGCATCTTCTTATAATCCCCTGGTTGTATACCACCAAAGGAAAGGCCTGCCAAGCACGCAAATCCGAGGGCGAATACCGCTGCAGAGATATCAGGGCCAAAGGGCACAATACGGGTGCCCCATCCGATCTGAACACCTGCCTCTATCAACTGCTCTGCAACTGTGGTACCGCTCTGATTGGCAGCCAAGAATATGTAGAGGTTTTTCTTCTGATATTCCTCCACGATGCTCTTGGCTATCTCTGGGTTTGGAGCGGCCCCAACAATGGCTGCAAATCCAGGGGCGCTGCCGTCAACGAACTCAATCCCTCTTTTTCTCATAATTGGATCATCGGCCGCTCCAAGCCAGATTTTTCCATTGTCGATGTCCGGGTCTTCTACACTTGGTTGATAGAAATCAGGTTCCTCCACATAGCGAATGGCCTCCACTATCTCTTCGGCAAATAGAGCAGCCATACCGGCATCCAGAAGTGGACCTAAATATGGAGTATGACAGTCTTTCTTAACATGAGGTGGTAGTAACGCCTTGCAACGGTTCATAACCGGCTCTGCATCGGCCAGTGTTTCAATCTTTTCTCCCAGTATAGAATAGATAATAGGTAGATAGTAGGCCGTATTTGGAAATCCTATCTCCTGTTTAGCGCCATATTTATCTATGGCCTCCTTTAATTTTCCCTCTGCCTTTGAAACTATGTTGTAGCCACCCTGTATGGCAGCAAATGCTACTAATTTTGACATATCTTTCTCCTCCTTATTCTTAAGGCATTTTATGATTCAATTCGATAATATCCTTTACGCTGCCTCTAAATCACGTCGTGCAGCCATATCAAAGAGGACCCTCTCTCTTGCCTTGTCGATTCCGAGAGCCGCCCGCTTCTTGTCAATATGTGCAATCATCTTCTGGGCATGTTTTATTGGGTCTGCCTCAAAGTCCCACATTCCACCATAGATCTCTTCAAATTCATTAAAGAGATAATCCTGAAAGACAGGTGCCCCACTTGTAGGAAAGGTTACACCAAATACCGTATACACACCCGAGGCAACAAAGTAGTGACCTATACTTATTGCCTTTTCGCTCATCCACTCAGGGGCAGATCCGGCTGCAGGAAGGTCGCTTATGTCATCTCCCAGCCCTCCTGCCTTGACTACCTCGGCTGCTGCCATCAAAATCCTGCTGTTATCAACACAGGAACCCATATGGAGTACTGGAGGAATTCCCACAGTCTCACAAACCTCTGCCAGCCCCGGCCCGCAAAATACCTTTGCTGACTCTGGTGTCATAAGCCCTGCCATACCTGCAGCAATGGCATTACACCCTGTGGTAAGCACTATTACATCGTTCTTGATCAACTCCTTTAACACCGTAATATGATCATTGTTGTGAACGGTTCTTGCATTATTACAGCCAACCACCCCAGCTATACCTCGTATTCTCCCATTGATAATATTCTGATTGAGAGGCGCATAAGAACTCCTGAATGTCCCTCCAAGGTGATAGTTGACTGCCTCGTAGGAAAATCCAGCAATGAGGTCCGATCTTTCATCCGGGATCATAACCCTATCAGTCTTTCTATTAGGAAAATTCTCTATTGCAGTCTTGACAATTCCCTTAGCGATCTCCATGGCATCTTCTTCATGGAATTCCATATGGATAACGTTTTCCTCTTCCATCTTGGCAATCGGCATGGTTGTAATCAGCTTGGTATGAAAACATGCGGCTATATTGGCCACATTTTCCATGATACATTGGATATCAACTACCATGGCCTCAACTGCTCCGGTAATAATAGCAAGCTCCTGCATCAGGAAATTACCTGCTAATGGAACGCCCTGTCTCATAATTATCTCATTTCCTGTACAGCAGATACCAGACAACTGAATTCCATTTGCACCTACATTCTTGGCCAGCGCCTCCATCTCTGGCAACTGCGATGCCACTACAATCATCTCAGAGAGGAGCGGTTCATGACCATGGATGACAAGATTGACCATATCCTCTTTAAGCACACCCAGGTTGGCCTGACTCTTTACAGGATATGGAGTGCCAAACAGGATGTCTTGGAGGTCAGTGGCAATCATTGAGCCGCCCCACCCATCGGCAATAGCCGCCCTGGAGCCCTGAACCATGAGATTTTTGTAGTCCTGATCAACACCAATATGGGTGCGGTGCATAATCTCAACTATTTCTCTGTCAATACCACGAGGGAATACACCTAATTTCCTCCACTGCTCAACTCTATTTTTCGGTGCTCTTAAGGCAGTCAGGAGCTCACCTTCCTGCTGGCCAAACTGTCCTAAGGCCTTTTCTCCAACCTCAACAGCAATGTCATCTATATTCCGTGGTTTTTCCTTATCCCCCTTGCCCGTAGTCAATGCCACCCCAAAATCAGGGGCAATCTCCAAGAGCTTCCTGGTATCTTTGATTCCATAATCCTTTGTCTGCTTTTTAGCAGCCGCTAAAAAGGTCTCAGCCACACCCCTTCCATGATCTGAGTGTGCTGCTGCGCCCCCAGCTATCATTCGGATAAAGTTTCTGGCTGCTATGGTATTTGCCGTGGCTCCGCAAAGGCCCTTTCTCTCGTCTTTGCCTTCACCCTTGGGTGATAATGGAAGACGACATGGTCCCTGACTGCAATTTTTACAGCAAACACCTGCCGCGCCTATAGGGCAGGGTTTCATCTTGTCTGCCCTGTCAAAGATGGTCTCGATCTCAAGCTCCTCAGCACGGGCAATCATCTGTAATGTTGCCGGATCTATACTCTTTGGTCCGGTCTTCTTTTTCTTCTTTGGAACTTCTTTTTTTACTTCTTTTTCTTCTTTTTCTTCTTCTGCCATTTTAACTTCCTCCTTTAGGATGAATACATTAGACCTTCTTGATCTATTTATTCAATGTTAATGAAACTATTAATTCTCTGCCATAAAATCATCTATCATCTCTTGTGCCAGCTTTATGGATTCAGGATGCCTCATAATGAGGATATCAGATCCTGCGAGTAGATAGCACACCGCACCTACAGCCTCCATCAGAATGGCCCTTCTACCAGGCTCACCCATATTAGGCACTTCTTCTTGTGGTTGGGCTGCCTCTTTACATTTCCAGATCTCATTCCCGAGATTATTGATCATGGGAATTTGAAGCTTTTCATCCTCCTGGGTTAGTCCTGCCTGACAGATCCTCTCTGAAACAGAATAGGCATACTCGATACCATAGCCAAGTCCGCCTGTAGTAGGATCGTTAAGCAACTGACTATCGGGTACACCCAGGTTGCCAAGTAAGATATTGAGCTGTTTTGCAAGATTAACATCAATTGGTGTCGAGGCTACCACTGTGTGCTTATAGCCAAGGGCACTTGCACCTACACCCTTGTGAATAGGTTCTTCTACCGGAGAAAGGCTAACATTTTCTCCCTCACACACCTCTGCTATCTTCTTAAGAACCTGCTCATCCTTTTCGTTAACAGCAGTTCCCCAAAAGACAACTGGCACTGACACTGCATCAACAATCTTTTTAGCAAGCTCCGCTTCCTCATCAGCCGGTCTATCTTTATCATTTGGATCAGTACTCTTCAGTTGAACAACGATTATCTGTGCCCCATATTCATCGACACACTTCTTGGCCCATGCTGGTGGGTCAGAAATGACATCCTTAAATGGCTCAATGGCAGCTTCTGGCCAGCTATCTGGCTCCATATCCCATATCTCCATGGCAAGAATGGGTTTGTGAGGCATACTCCCCTCAAAGAGATGAAATGGATAGCAGTCTCTGCCGCCTACTGTAGCTGTTTTTTTGCCAGCACCTATAGTTATTTCCTTTACTTTACCCATATAATTTATTTTGGGAATCTCAAATGCCACTTTTTTTCCTCCTTCTTGAAAATCTATAAAAATTAGATTTTTTTAAATGGTTTACTTGGGAGAGGTTAAACGTTCACTCTCCACATAAAAGACAGATAACAAATTCATTTCTTTACAATATCAAGAAATTAACGTTACTCCTTATAGAAAAGGAATATGTGATTACATTTTAGCTGTAATGTAACTATTATTTTTATTTTATCTTGTCAATAAAAAAATTTGTCCCCCTTTTTATACCTAATTAGAATGTTTTTTAGAGGCGATAATAGAATTAATTTTCATCCTTCGTGTTGCACAGAAGGGGCATGAAAGTTTGTTTGAATAATATCAAAACCATAGTAATATACTGGAAGCAACTAAAAAACATAGAGACCAAAATCTAATTGAACCAGAAATCTCTGTCAAGTAAAAATCTTCGATACCCATATGATGGGTTAATATAATATTATTAGATATATTTAGTGACTACCCAGCATCTGACCCCGGCGCTGCGCTTCAAGGTTATAAATGGGAGAAACTTCTAAGTTCCATAAGAGTTTCATAAGCGACTATTTTAATTGCTAATTTTTAATTGCTAATTGCTAATTTTAAATTTAGTTTCCTGTATGGTTGTCAGGCCGAGAGGCTCAGGGTCCCGAGACGTGTCGGCGAGCTCAGGTCGTGCCGCCTGTCGAAGGAGGTTCAATCCCGATTTTATCGGGAAACCATTATCCATGCCAAGAGTCCTCAACCAGCTCATGAAAACCCAGCGTTTAACGGTTAAGGGTTCAGCAAATAACCATTGAACCATGAACCCGGAACTTTTAACCTGTGTAGTTACGATATTTATTGATCTAAGAGACAGTTTTAGTCAGTCATTGTATTCAAAAATAAAAAAAGCTGCACCTCTTAATTGAGTGGGTGGGCTTTTATTGAATGCTTATTTGTTATCTCTCTTATGGAGAAATATTCACCATTTCTTGCTACCTTTACTATCAAATTGTAGAAAAATATTGTAATATAGTAAAAAGAAAAAAGTTGGCTTGATACATGAGGCATTAGATACATGTTTAGATGGTTAACAATAAAAAATTTACCCGAAAAGCAGATAGGTATTTTACGCCAGCCAACCAACACAAGGCCTATCATTCGTTTAGTTGAAGATAATGGTGTTCAAGAGGTTGTTAAGGATTTTAGTGTCAATGGTTTCATATATCGTAACCTTATTGGACGATTTCTTTTATGGAGAGAGAGCTGCGTATATCAAAGATTAGAAGGTATTAAAGGGATTCCTGCTTTTTATAGGAAAATTAGTGGTCTGGCTTTGGTAGTTTCCAAGGCCCCGGGTAAAGATTTAGAACATCTTTCAGAAGTAGAAAGCCTAAACCTTTAGTTTTTTCAGAAACTTATTAGACTCATTCAAAAGTGTCAGAGACATGGTGTAGCACATTGTGATTTAAAGAGGTCATCTAACATATTGATTGATGAGTGTGGAAACCCACACCCAATAGACTGGGCTGCAGCTATCTTAGAGAGGGAATTTTTTCTTTACCCTTTTACAATAATTTATAAAAAATTCATAGACGATGATTTTAAAGCTGTAATTAAACTTAAAATGAGGTATTGTCCCCAAGAGATTACCGATGAA
>Ga0307434_1001611_pt1 | contig 11910 bp, 10 predicted proteins | sample SalMarWE160220MG_FD_202156 | JGI IMG/M metagenome (GOLD analysis project Ga0307434, IMG submission 202156) | Salt marsh sediment microbial communities from the Plum Island Ecosystem LTER, Massachusetts, United States - WE1603-220 | ecosystem: Environmental > Aquatic > Marine > Intertidal zone >... | reverse complement strand
GCCGGCGAAGGGGCCTGGGAGGATCTTAAGCAGGGGCTTGAAAATTCATGGGAAATTCTCAAGGCAAGTTTCACAAAAGCCAAATCCGAGTTCGAGCAGGGATACAGAGAAGGCAGGGAAGATTCCTAAGGAGGGCATTCACATTCAACCGAACAAAAACCGAAGGAAAAAATTGCCTTCGTCTCTCGTGCAACGCATGGAATTTCCCGGAAAGGAACTTATCCAAAAAATTCATAAAACTATGACCCGCCCGCTATTTGACCATACTATTTAACCGGGGTTCTCAGCTTTTCTCCGAGCTGGAGGCCGCCCGCCGATTATTGGCTCGAATAATCGAAAATGAGTTTTGAGGCGTACCGGAAATCCACGCTCAAATTTGGCTGAAAATATCATTTTCTTAAAATCTTGGCTCCCACCATGTCGATTTTTAAGCTTGATCGGCAGCCGATTTTGACTGCAGTCCAAATCCCATTTCGGCCTATACAACATATCATATAGTTGCGTTTTTCTTGACAAACAACCACCCTTTCGCCATACACTACCTCCAAGAAAGCAAGTTCTTATCGGATCAGCCATTTTTTCGAAAGGATAAGACGGTGATTATGATTTCTTCTTGTTTCATTCGGATAATGACCATTTTGAGTATTTTTTTGGGAGGATTGGCCATCGCTTCTGGGAATGCGAGTCCACCACCCGATTTAAAATTAAATAACCTCACCTGGACTCACCATTCATCAGGAATTCGTTCCTACTACTTCGTGGACGCTTATCAATGCGCGCTTTATCTCCATAACAAGGACAAACCTATTGCATCCATTAGAAACCTCGAATATCCGGTTGCCATACGCATTAAAATTTTGACCTCGATGCTTCCTGATAAAATGCCGGAAGTTTGGCGGGAGACCATCGAATCGGAGGTCACCGGTAAAGCTTTCCGCCGATTCCAAAAAGGGTTTTTTAACCTGGACGAAGGCGACGTTTTATTATTTATGTATTTACCTGGGGAAGCGACTAGTTTATTTCTAAACGATAAGCTTCTATTTAAAGACCCCGGTCCGGGGTTGATGCAGGATTTACTCGAACAGTGGATTGGCTCTCATCCGGTCTCAGAAGATTTGAAGCAAGCTCTGATTGGAGAGTAAATTTTTCGTTTTCCAAAATTTTTTTATAGGATTTTTTATTTTCAGCTTTTGCGGGCGATGTGCTTGAAGTTATCTATTGCCTCGTAATCTAAGAAAAATATGCCGTGCAGTCATATCGTCTGCGGGATCCTCCGGATCATCACGCTGAACTGCAATTGAGATTATTTGAATTGAATCCGAACCTTGACTTATTAAATTGGAGCATTACTATAAAAGATAAAAAGTCAAAGGATATGAATAACACAGATAGAATTGGATTTGAAAAACCGAATCTTCCGGAATTGACAAAGCACTATACTGTTGTTGATATGCATCTCCACACACATTATTCCGATGGGCTCAGTGCAGTGGAAGAGATTGCTCATCGGGTTCGCGAGCTGGGCATCGGCATTGCCATTACAGATCATAATGATATCAGAGGGGCTGTTGAGATTCACAAAGATACGAGTATTCTTAGCATTCCAGGTATCGAGATAACGTCAAAAGAAGGAGCCCATCTCCTTGTCTACTTCTATGATATTGAAAGCCTAGAGCGATTCTATGAAAATGAGGTAAAACCATCTATGGGAAACAGTGTCATGAGTTCGATATCCCTGAAGATGGAGGAGGTTATCGAACGAGCAAGAGCATTTAAGGCGATCATTATCTTCCCTCACCCTTACTGCGCCGCCTATACGGGTATCTGTAACACCCTTTTCTCGAAAGAACGGTTACAGCGATTATTTGATATGGTTGATGGTGTTGAGGTCATCAATTCACAGAACCTTAACAAATGGAACCTGCGATCTGCTGTGTTAGGGTTTAATCTCAATAAATCCATTACCGGGGGTAGCGATGGCCATAGGCTCCGCCATATAGGGAAAGTGGTGAGTTACGCGTTCTGCGATAATAATCGTGAAGCATTCCTTGATGCCGTAAAGAATAAGCAAAATAAGGTAATCGGAAAAGAGATCCATATACTGAGAAAGGTTACCTCAAGCAGCCTCAAGCTCAAAGCCAATCTCAAGAATTATCCAGATATTGTTGAAAAGAATGTTAAGTATAGTTACACGGTCATCAACTCAAAATCAAAGAAACTCAGAGATAATATCAAGCGCAGCATTAATGGCAAAATCGAGGACAATCGGAAGAGGAGAAACAGCTCATCTTGATACGGACTACAGAATGCTCGGCCTCCAGGTATTTGGCGGGGAACTGCACTCCGCTACTAGCTGTCTATATAAGCTAAGATCTTAAAATTTGTGTCAAGCCTGCCCTGGCGCGACATGATTGTAACAAACTAATGCCCCTTTATTGATTATAAGTTGGCGCTATTAAACTCAGTCATTGCATGCCAGGTCTGGGCCAGGGTTTTTGTTATTGATGTAGGATGATATTCGAACAGGCAAAAGGTGCAAGGTGCAAGGCACAAGATCGAAGGCATAAGGCGTAAGGTATAAGGCATAAGGCCGTGCGCCATGCGCCTTGGGCCTTGTGCCCTATGTTTTGTGCCTTGTGCCGTAAGCCACATGGCTTAAGCGATGTGGATCATGTCTAATCCACGCGGTACTTGTTGGTTTGAGGCGGAGCTCCGCTAGTTCATGGATTCAGAGGTATGGCGAAAAGAGCCAGGCCAGCGCATCGCGGACCCTCACCGGCAACCGGCGGCTGTCCAGATACTTGAGCGACACCTCCAGGGACCGTTCTATGCTCCTTTGGATATGCTTTATAAGGATCTTAGCAAACTCGGTATTAAAAACCTCAACCGCCAGCTCAAAGTTCAGGCGCAGGCTTCTGGGATCGATATTGGCCGAGCCGATCAGGGCGTATTGGTCGTCCACGACAAACAGCTTGGTGTGAACAAATGGCGGCGGCTGGTAAAAGACCCGGATACCGCGCTCTAACAGCTCCCAGAGCATGTTGCGCGTAGCCCAGTGGACAAAGGGCAGGTTGTTCTTTGCCGGTAAAAGAATTGTTACCTCTACACCACGCAGGGCAGCTGACTGAAGAGCAGAAATCAACTCCCGTGACGGAAGAAAGTAAGGGGTCATGAGAAAGATCCGTTGGCGGGCGGCGGAGACAGCACCCACCAGAATCGTGGAGAGCTTGTCCAGGTCCTCGTTAGGGCCATCGACAATGGCCCGGCAGATCATACTGCCATTTCCAATTGCCAAGGCCTGCGATGGAACGTTATGTTCCCCCGTGCTGAATCCCCAGTCCTCGAGAAACAAGTGCTCTATCTGGGTAACAACCGGCCCGGCGAGACGAAAGTGGACGTCCACTACCCTGGAGGGGTTCTCAACCCTCTCGGCCAAGTGCCGGTCGCCGATATTCATCCCGCCGATAAAACCGACAGTTCCATCTGCGACCAGGATCTTACGATGGTTACGCAGGTTGATATGCAGCTCGGGAGGTATCAGGCTTAGCGGCAGAAAGCGGGCAACTCGCACACCCCGTCTTTCAAGTAGGGTTCCGGCCCGGGGAATGGAGTACAGTTCACCAACCCCGTCGATACTCACCCTGACATCCGTGCCTCGCCCTGTGGCACGAGCCAGTGCATCGATGAATCGCTGCCCGGTATCATTGGTCTCGAAAATGTAGGTGGATAGGAACAGCGAGCGTTCCACATGCTCGATCGCCTCGAGCATGGCAGGATAAACCTGCTCGCCATTGTGCAGGAGCTCGATCCTGTTGCCTCCCACCAGCGGCCGTCTTGTTACGGCATCGGAAATCCGGGCTATCGCTTTAACCTCTTCAGGCACGTCAAGGCTGGATAATAGTGCCGCATCTTCATCCTCCGGGCGCTCATAGCCCACATAAAGAAAGAAATGCCGGCGCTGCCCCAGCTTTTTAGCACGAGTACGCACGCGGTTGACGCCGAAAAGAACATATAAAACTGGTCCCAGCAAAGGATACAGCAGGCAGACCGCTATCCATCCCAGAGCCGCCCTTGGATCCCGTTTGTAGAGCAACGCATGGCATGCGGTAGCAAGCGCCACCAGGATGATAAGGGTGAGCACAGCCCACTGTAATACGTCCATGATCCGATCCCTTGTGTGCGCCCATAGGGCGCAAAAATTGCAGACCCCAAGTCCGTACCTTAATAGTATAGGAATTTCCTTCTCTAGAGCGGCGAAGCCGCTTTATATAAAATCGCGAAGCGATTTTATAACCTGCACCTTACCACGGATTTATTGAAACGACAATTTCATAGGAGCGTACCTCTCGACATCCTAAACCATGAGAAACGAATAGAATTCACAGAACTGGGTTGCATCTATTAATCAACAGCACTAAACTACCCTTACAAGGCGTATTCCTTTTGACGGTTTTCGGGATCAGACTTTTACCTTTGTCAAAATCGCCTCGGCCTCAAAGAGGCCACTGCCGCCATAATCCCGACGAACTGCACGATACCCTTGCAGCGGAGGGCTAGTTCGAAAAAAGGAGCGCAAAGGTGAAGCTGCCTAGGCATAAAACAAAAATAGTGTGCACCATCGGGCCAGCCTCTCGGTCAGAGGCGGTTCTTAAAGAAATGATCAAGAGTGGGATGAATGTGGCCCGGCTCAATTTCTCCCATTCCGACCTTGACGATCACGGGGAAAATATTCGACGTATACGATCTGCTGCTGCACAGGTGGGCCGTCTGGTTACCATCCTGGCTGACCTCCCCGGACCAAAAATCCGCATTGGCACCCTGCACAATGAACCGCTTGTGCTGAAAAAGGGTGACACGGTGACCCTCACCACGCAAGATATCCCCGGCACAGCCACACGCATACCGGTCAATTATCCGGGATTACCGCAGAGCGTGTCTAAGGGGAGCCTCATCTATCTCAATGACGGTTTCCTGCAGTTGCGTGTTCGGGACAAAGCAGCAACTGAGGTGAGGTGTAAGGTTCTTATCGGCGGGCAGCTGCTATCGAACAAAGGGCTTAACCTCCCGAGGGCAAAGATAGTAGTGGATGCGGTGACCGATAAAGATCTCGATTTTATTGATTTTGGACTGAAACAGGGTATTGATACCTTCAGCGTTTCATTCGTTGAAAAGGCATCTGATATCCTGAAGGCCAAGGAATTTGCGGGAAAAAGGGGTAAATCCATATACGTGGTGGCAAAAATCGAGCGGGCAGAGGCAGCCAAAAACATCGATGAGATACTGGAAGTAGCAGATGCGATCATGATTGCCCGTGGAGATCTTGGGGTGCAGATTCCCATAGAAGAGGTGCCTGCCGTCCAGAAAAAACTCATCCGGAGGGCAAACCTTTTGGGGTGTCCAGTGATTACCGCCACGCAGATGCTCTTATCCATGACCGACAACATTCGACCAACCCGGGCGGAAGTAACGGATGTGGCAAACGCCATTTTGGATGGTACCGATGCGGTGATGTTGTCTGAGGAAACGGCTATTGGCAAATTTCCCGTGGAAACGGTAAAAATGATGGCCAGAATTGCTACCTCCATTGAACGGCAACGGTGGGCCATAAGGCTCTCATCTGACACGGAGGACCACTTTACGCGCGGACGTGGGAGCAAAAATCTGACCATTGAAGACGTCGTCTCCCTGAAAGTAATTGAGGCTGTGCGTGCCCTGAAGCTACGCTTGATCGTCACACCCACAGAGACGGGCAGCACACCTCGTCGTATCTCCCGATTTAAGCCCGATTGTTGGATCCTGGCCTTCAGTGGAAATCAAAGAACGCAAGATTTTTTGACCCTGTCGTATGGGGTGTATCCATGCTTAATGCAGGATAAAGTTGACAGTCGGCTTGATGTGATCATGAAATTCATAAAGGATTTTAGGGTGGCAACAAAGGGTGACCTGCTCATATTGACGGAGGGAACAACTCTGGGAAAAACTGGCGGTACCGACTCCTTTAGGATACTTACAGTGAGTTGATGATTAATACCAAGTTGCAATCATGTCATTGCGAGGAGCGGAGCGACGTGGCAATCTATCATATTGAGCCTGCCCTGGCGCGACTTGGCTGGAACGTTGTAGAGCAACTGTAATACTTCGGGTGTATAATCCACAGAACTCAGCCCTTGCATGCCAGCCTGCCCTGGCGTGACGGCACAGGCATATGATCCTGTTTCGTAAATATACGGGTATCGCTGGCTCTAAACCCAATCCTTGCATGCCAGGTCTGGGCCAGGGGTCTGGGCCAGGGCCTGCCCTGGCGCGACGACACAGGAACATTATCATGCTTTGTAAAGATTACGGTATCCATAGATATAAACCCACTCTTTCAAAGCCAGGTCTGGGCCAGGGATTGCTTCACATTCGTTCGCAATGACCTACAGCAATAATAGCCGTTTGAATGCAACTTGGTATTATTAAAGAAATAGTAAAGGATGGGAGGAAAAAAATGTTCGGAAAACGAATCAAGTTATTTAAGCTTTTAGGCTTTGAGGTTCGAATCGATTGGAGTTGGATCATCATCGCTCTCCTTATCACCTGGTCTCTTTCAAAGGGAGTATTTCCTTCTTACTACAAGAATCTTTCCACCCAGACATACTGGTGGATGGGGATTATCGGCGCACTAGGGCTCTTTCTTTCCATCATCGCTCACGAGTTCTCCCACTCCCTGGTTGCAAGGAAATACGGCATACCTATGAAGGGAATCACCCTCTTTATCTTTGGCGGTGTCGCCGAGATGGATGAGGAACCTCCGAGCCCCAAGGTCGAGTTTATGATGGCCATTGCCGGACCTCTCTCCAGCATCGTCATCGCGCTCGTATTTTACGGGGTTTACTCCATGGGCAAGCAGGGCGGTTTATCGGTGCCGGTGACCGGTGTAATAGGGTACCTCGCCATGATCAATGCGCTGCTGGCAGGCTTCAACCTCCTGCCTGCCTTTCCTCTGGACGGGGGACGTGTGCTTCGATCGATTCTGTGGGGTGTAAAGAAAAACCTCCGTTGGGCCACATACATCTCATCCAGGATTGGGTCCGGGTTTGGCATCCTTTTGATCATTCTGGGAGTCATCCAGATATTTCGGGGAAATTTTGTCGGCGGGATGTGGTGGTTTTTGATTGGGATGTTCCTTCAGGGGGCAGCAAAAGCATCCTACCAACAACTCATCACACGTAAAGCGCTTGAAGGTGAGCCTATCCGCCGCTTCATGAAGACCGATCCTGTGACGGTATCACCAACGGTTTCTTTGGAACATCTGGTTGAGGATTATATCTATAAATATCATTTTAAGATGTTTCCCGTTGTGGAAGATTCCGACAGGCTTCTTGGTTGCGTCACGACAAAACAGGTGAAGGAAATCCCCAGGGAGGACTGGAACCGGAAGACGGTCGGAGAGGTTGCGTCACAATGCTCTCCGGAAAACACCATTGAACCACAGGCCGATGCCATGAAGGCCATTTCCATCATGAATCGAACCGGGAACAGCCGCCTCATGGTGGTCGAGGGAGGGCATTTGGTCGGGATCATAGCGCTCAAAGATCTCTTGGAGCTGCTCTCGCTTAAGGTGGAATTGGAGGATTAGCAGGCTCTACAGTCAATTACACACGGGCGGATTCTATTCTTCTTATGCCGGCTCCAGCGGAAACCAGCAAGGCCCGCGGGATGAAGCGCCGGCATTATGTGGGAGGTAGAATACCCTGTGACAACCCATGCAACCTTAAACCCGGATTATGCAGTAGATGTCTGCTCCACAATCCGGGTTTAAGGAGCCTGTGAAGGAGCCTGTGAAGTTGACATTGTGCAGTTTTATTGTAAAATAGTAAACATGATGGAATGTAACTACTCAGCACATGACCCCGGTGCTTCGCTTCAGGGTTATACATGAAAGAAACTTGCTCGAGTTTCTTAGGAGGTAGATAGACTGAAGGTGGAAGGCTTTCAGGGAATTTCCCTATTCAGTCTTCAGTCTCAGGGCCTTTTTAATCAGCTCAGTTTGGCACTGCGCCTAGGTTTCCTGTCCAACCAGAATTTATCAGCCTCTGGCTGATTTATCCGCCAGCTTTAGGGTGGATTCATTCCTGATTGAAACGAAGATTGTCGAAACCGAGAAGGTCTTGAATGGCTTGATTCAATCGTTGAGGAGATGATTGAGCTTCAGTCTTCAGCCTATCAACCTGTGTAATTATGATGGAGTAACGTTGATGAGTTCGTAAAAAGTCAACATCGGTGTCATTGCGAGCGACCTGCCCGCCACCTGCCCGCCATCAGCTGCGCTTCAGCCGCTGGCAGGCGGGTGCGAGTCCGCAAGGCGACCCGCCCGGCATCGCGAGGCTTCAGCCGAGGCGGACGGGGGCGGGCGGGAGCGAAGCAATCTCCTTCAATGCAAGTACTTGAATTTACGAGATTGTTTCGTCGTGGAGTTTATCCTGAGCATAGCCGAAGGACTCCTCGCAATGACAGGTGAAAAGACTATTTACGAGTTTGTCAACGTTGACAAACGAAAAATGGGGGGTTGGACTATGCGAAGAGTTCTGCTCTTCTTAGCCACTAATGTGGCAATCCTCATCGTCCTGGGGACTGTTCTCAAGATACTCGGTGTTGAACCGTATCTCAGCCAGCAGGGCATTAACTATGAATCCCTGTTGATATTCGCTGCGGTGTTTGGCATGGGAGGGGCATTTATCAGTCTCTCTCTCTTTCCAAGTGGACGGCAAAGCGGTTCACCGGCGCGAAGGTGATAACGTCTCCGGGGAATGAAAGAGAGGCCTGGCTCGTCCGAGAGGTCTCGAGATTGGCCCATGCATCAGGGATCGGCATGCCCGAAGTGGCCCTCTACCAGTCAGACGATATGAACGCCTTTGCCACGGGCATGCGCAGGAACAGCTCCCTGGTGGCCGTATCCTCCGGTTTGCTCCAGCGTATGGATCGGGAGGAGGTTCGCGCGGTTCTAGCCCACGAGGTGTCCCACATCGCCAATGGGGACATGGTCACCCTCGCGCTGATCCAGGGCGTGGTGAATACCTTTGTGATCTTCTTCTCCCGCGTGATCGGCTATACGGTCGATAGGCTCGTATTCAAAACCGACAGAGGGCGTGGAATAGCCTTCTGGGTGACCACCATTATTGCCGAGATCGTGCTCGCCATATTGGCATCCATCATTGTTTTCTGGTTTTCGCGCAAAAGGGAATACCGAGCTGATAGCGGTGCCGCGGGCACAGCAGGAAAGAGACCCATGATAGATGTCCTTCGCTCATTAAAGGCATCGCTACAAAAGGCGCATCTCCCTGATGAGATGGCGGCATTCGGAATCTCGGGTACGAAGAAGCGTGGGTTGGCAGCCCTGTTTGCGACCCACCCCGACCTTGATGACAGAATCAGGGCGCTCGCTGAGTCAAGCTACCCCGATTATACATCCTAAGGCACTGCCTTGCCTCTCTGGAGATGAGAAAGAAAACAACTCCGACAGTCAGCTAATCGCGATCTTTTCTGCTCACGTATCATCCCCATGCGAGTGGTAAAGGCTCAACAAATTTACGAAGGAGGCCGCGGTGGACCTTCAGCCGCTATTCGAGCCGAGAACAATGGCTGTCATTGGCGTTTCCCTGAGCAATGATCGTCATCCGGCAAATGTCATCTACTACAAAAACCACCTCCGTTACCCGGTCAAGGTCTTCCCGGTGAATCCTCGAGGGGGAGTTCTCCAAGGGGAGAGGGTGTTCGCCCACATCTCAGAGATTCCCGAAAAGGTCGACCTGGCGGTGATTGCGGTTCGTGCTGAATACGTTCCCGGCATCCTCTCTGATTGTATTCAAAGTGGGGTGGGATCCGCAGCGGTGATCTCCGGCGGATTTGCGGAAAGCGGCCGAGCGGACCTGCAGGATCGAATTGTTGCCATAGCCCGAGAAGCGGACTTCCCCTTTGTTGGGCCCAACTGCCTGGGTATCTATTCGCCTACCCATATGGATACCTTTTTTCTTCCCAGCGAACGTATGGTCAGGCCCGATCCCGGAAACGTGGCCCTCGTGAGCCAAAGCGGAGGAATCCTGGTGGACCAGATGATCAAGTTTGCGGAGCAAGGGGTTGGTTTGTCGAGGGCGGTGAGCATCGGAAACAAGGCCTTGATCGAAGAACTTGACTTCCTTAACTACTTTGCTCAGGACACCGGAACCAAAGTCATCGCCTTCTACGTAGAGGGTTTCGGCAAGCGTGAGGGCAGGGACTTCGTTCTGGCTGCCAGCCAATGCCCGAAGCCGGTCATTGTGTTAAAGGCAGGCAAGAGCTCCGGGGGAAGCCGTGCCGTGTCCAGCCATACCGCTTCTCTGGCTGGCGACTATGAGACCTTTTCCGCGGTATTCTCCCAGTATGACGGGGTGGTTGAGGCCAAAAACGAGTTTGAAATGGTTACCTTCTGTGAGTCCCTCAGTTGTTACCAACGATCAATCGAGGGCAAGGTGGGCATTGTGACCGGCAGCGGCGGGCACGGGGCCTTGGCCGTGGATGTCTGCTCAGAACATGGTCTTTCCGTTCCGCCCCTTCCTGAGAAGGCGCAAAACGAGATCAGGAAAAACCTCTCATCGAGCGTGCAGACAATCGCCTCCCTCGGTAACCCGACCGACCTCACAGGCAGCGCCGTGGATGACGATTTTGTCTTTACCACCAGCTATTTAAGCAGGAGACCGGAGATTGATTGTATTATTGTTTTGCTTCTCCCCTATCTGCCAGGAATTACGTCGGATCTTGGAGCCAGGTTAAGCCAGGTCTACTACCAAGAGGGGAAGCCCTTAGTCGCCTATGTGCCTCACGTGGAGAAATACCGCATGCTCATCGAGGGATTTGAACTAAGCCGCATCCCTGTGTCCCCCTCCATTGAAGGGGCCGTTCTCTTGGCCGAGGCAATGAGGAGGGCAAAGCCGTGCTGATGACAGAGATAAAGGATATCCTTTCGGCTTCGAGAGAGCTCGGCTGGGTTCTGGAGCCCGAGGCCAAGCGTGTGTGTTCCCTGGCAGGACTCACCGTTCCCCGGTTCACGTGGGCAACCGGAGTTGATGAGGCCGTCCGGTTCGCTCAAGGGATCGGTTATCCCGTGGTGGCCAAGGTGGTCTCGCCGCACGTGCTCCACAAATCGGACGTGGGCGGCGTGGTGGTGGGCATCGAGAGCGATGAGAAACTGGGCGAGGCCTTTCATCGGTTCAGCCAGCTCAATGGCTTTGCCGGCATGCTGGTCGAGGAGACGCTCTCCGGCGTCGAGCTGATTGCAGGCGCCAAGGTGGATTACCAGTTTGGCCCGGTGATTCTTCTGGGAATGGGCGGAACGGGCGTGGAGATATATCGGGACATAACCATGAGGATGGCACCTCTCAAAGAAAAGGATGTAGAATCAATGGTGAGGCGCCTTAAGGCGCATCAATTGCTCGAGGGTTACCGGGGCTCTGAACCGGTCAATTTGAAAGAATTGACCCGCATGTTGGTTGCCTTTTCCGATCTGGTCATGGAAATAGAGGGACTGATCGAATCCATCGACTTGAATCCGGTCCTGTGTTCTTCACGCAGATGTGTCATCGCAGATGCCAGGATCATGCTCATAACTGAAAATGCACCGAACGTGCCGGGAATTCCTAAATGATACCGAATTAATGCTTTTTTCTTACTTCAGGGAATAGTAAGATTATTTTGTCAAACTAAGGTTGATGGTCTCGTAAAAAAATCCGAAATTCGCCTCTTTCGTCATTCCGGCGAATGCCGGAATCCAGTATTTTCAATAGGTTATAGACTCCGGCATTCGCCGGAGTGATGATGTTAGTGACTTTTTACGAAACCATCAAGGTTGTTATCTAACACTTAAAACGGAGGCTAAGATGTTCGAAAAAATCC
>Ga0307434_1001610_pt1 | contig 11916 bp, 14 predicted proteins | sample SalMarWE160220MG_FD_202156 | JGI IMG/M metagenome (GOLD analysis project Ga0307434, IMG submission 202156) | Salt marsh sediment microbial communities from the Plum Island Ecosystem LTER, Massachusetts, United States - WE1603-220 | ecosystem: Environmental > Aquatic > Marine > Intertidal zone >... | reverse complement strand
AAACAAAGCTTTGTCTCTATGCCAACCACAGGGGATATCCTCGCTATGAGCGAATATGATTTCAAGAGGACCTTCGGGAGGACTGCTTTTAAGAGGGCCGGGCTCAAGAAATTAAAGGGCGATATTCGCGCCTTACTCAGCGAGAAATAATAGGAACCCATCTTTGGTGAGACACAGATCGTTTTCGGATCAGCCGAGGAGAGTTGGCGACACGATTGAACTCACCAAACCGGGGGTGAATCAGGCAGTCCGAAGGGGGAGAATCTGGTAAGATTACGATTATATTCCTTGTGTTAGGATTGAATAGTATAATCTTATGCGCGTTTCTTATTTCTAATTCATATAAAAAGATTGCATTATTAGCTACATTTGAAGTATCAAAAAAGAATTTGAGGAAGAGCAAGGCATAATTAGTTAGAGGAGGTTGGGAATGGAAGAAAAGCTTCGATTGCCATTCGATAGGCGTTCCGGGGAAGATAGACGCAAAATATATAATTTAGCATATGGCCATCATGAAGATAAGGAAAGAAGGAGCGGGAAAGAACGAAGATCCGGTATCGAAAGGAGAAGAGATTGGATCAAGGAGACGCAGTGGTCTAGTGTCCTCAAGCGAAACCTCAAAGATACTGCCTAGTATTTGAAGCGTAAACGGTCACAACATTACCAGATGCCAAGGCAGGGTCATGGCTCTGCCTTTTTTATTGCCATTTTTCGATTAGGCCTCCTACCTGAGTTATTTTACAGGTTATCCTCTCAGGGATAGTAGTTCCCGGCGGTTCGATTTGCACACCATTTCAACCACTTGTTGGAATATTGACTTGTTATAGAATTCCCGCAGATACTCCTTGAGTCCGGCAAGGTATCCCATGGGCTGCCTCCTGTCATGCTATGGATTGGTTGATGGGCTCACCGTTCAACAAGTCGAGGATCAGCGCTTGATGGCTTGTGCCCTAGTAAAACCGCGCTACTTCGTGAAGAGGAGCACGCTCGGAGATTGTTCGGTTTACCGGGGATTCGTGGTCGGGGTAACCAAGGGCGATACCGATCACGATGATCTCCCGTGAAACCGGCTTGTCCAGGAATACCCTCGTGCTGTGGCGCTCCGTCATTACCTTTTCGAGATCCATGGAGTGTTCTCCTCCTATTCTTGGGCATACATATAGAAAGAGGGGATCGTTTGTCAAGGCAGTTATGCCTTGAATCCATATCCCACATCTTCAGGCTTTTCGCTCCTTGGGTGTTGACAAGGCAATGGATCAACAATTATCGTAATTACACAGGTAGATAGGTTGTCCTTCGACCATGCTCAGGATGGTGAGCCGTTCGACTTTGCTCACGACCATGAGCTTGTCGAATGGCTTGTCGAACCATAGGCTGAAGACTGTTAGGGAAAAACGGGGATACGGCGAATTTTGAAGCCATGTTTGGTGCAGAAGCTGCTGTTTCTTCAACAAAGTGAGGCAATAGTGGTTGTCTTTTGACCACGTTAGGCCTTCAGTCTAAATCCCGCCGAAGGCGGGACTGACTACGTGAGTAGTCACCAATTATCTTACCTGCCATACTAGGAGGAACATAGATGATCAGGGCAAGGCTTTGGTTTACCTGTGCTGCCATGTTCGATCCGGTGACGCCCATTGTCGTCAAGCCAGCGGTCTTGGGATGGAAGGCGAAGAGAAGGGAGGTGGATCTCACCATTGAGCGGGCATTTACGGGGGAAGAACTGGTACGCAGGATGAAGGGATGGGTGACAGCGGATGTACAGCAGGTCATTGAAGCTATAAAGCCCCATGGATACCTGAAGGTGCTGGATGAACAGGATCTGATTGTGGAGATGGAATCCGAAGGGGATTATGAACAACTGAAAGAAGCCCTCGGGGACCAATTTGGCGATCAGGTTTTTCTGGAGAGGTTGGTTCCCCTCTCCACGATATAGACAATATCTGAGTGGTTGGACATACACCATTTTGAAAAGGCACTGCCAAGGTTACGGTTCAAGGGTATAAAGGGAAAAAAGAGATACACATGCAGTTAGCTTTGGGGTTACCCTTACTGGGCAGTGATGAATGAGGTTGACAACAATAAATAAAATTTACCATAGTAGGTTTCGTAATGGGATCTTTAAATCGATGATATGGAGGTTATATATATGGCGGATGTTATGGAAATTATTCAGGGAAGGCGCGGCGTCAGGAGATATCAGGACCGTGAAATCTCCGAAGAACACCTCACGACCATACTCGAGGCTATCAGGTGGTCACCTTCGTGGGCTAACACACAATGCTGGGAGGTAATTGTGATTAAAGATCCAGCCATCAAGCAAAAAGTCCGGGAGACTCTGACTCCGAGTAATCCCGCTTCTAATGCCATTGTGGAGGCCCCCGTGGTGATAGCCCTGTGTGGCAGGTTGGAGAGCGCGGGGTATAAGAAGGGAGAAGCCACCACCAAATTCGGCGATTGGTTCATGTTTGACCTTGGCATTGCCACCCAAACCCTTTGCTTGGCCGCTCATTACCTGAATTTGGGAACGGTCATTGTTGGCAGCCTGGATCATGATAAGGCGAAAGAAGTTCTAAAAGTACCGGAGGGATACGAAGTGGTATCACTGATTCCACTCGGTTACCCTGCGCAGGAGGCCAAGGCACCTCCACGAAAGGGGATTAACGAATTTGTCCATTATGATACATTTTAATGGCATGTGGGTAAATTCTTGCTTTACCCATAGGATAAACCTTTCATAGGAACCATCACGAAGGGTTTGTTATTATGTACGCTGGCGGCGTTCTAAAACGGGTCAGGGGATTGACGTATGATAAGCTTACCTATTTTGTGCGCTCCGGCTACGTTGCTCCACGGAAGGCGAAGAAGGGTAGCCTTTACTATAACGATTTCTCTGAGGAAGACGTTGAGTTGATCGGCCGCGCGTGGACGCTCATGTCAAGCCATGACATGAGAGCAAGGGCAGCCTTTGCAAGGGCAAAGGAGCACGGCAAAGCGTCCCAGCTCTCATTAGATTTAAAAGACGAGTCCACCACTTCAGAGTGATCAACAACTCTATTACAGTTGGCGTAACAAACTCTAGTACAGAGGTGTCGCACCACCTTCCCTAGGGCACGACCCATGCTGGTCCTATCGATGATCCCACTTCTTTGATAATGGTATGCTTACCTTTTTCTATATCCTACTCGGTGCTCTGGAATTGTTTCTCTTCACGTATCCTGAAATGGAGAGCCCTTTTATGAACCAGGCCTACCACCCATAGGCGCCTGCCAGGCAGGCAAGATTCCCCGAGCATCTTCTCCATGTAATCTGCACCAATCCCCCACCAAGAAAAGGAATTGCTGAAGATAAACACGAAAATGTGCAGACGTGCACAGTATATTGTGCATAGTTCCTAACTTTAGAGAGCTGCTCCCTCGGTATGCAGATCCAAGAGGATTCTATATAATCGATACAGGAGAATACAATTCCTCGATATCTTTATTCAATAAGGTTTTAAAGGCCTCTCAAGGTGACTATATCAAGTCCTTGTTCGTTTATGGGGTACAGGCCGAGTGGGCAGAAAGTTGGCACCTTTATTGATAATGAAATGTCGAGGCGAGAGGAACCTGTGCCGATTGCTTCGTGGCTCGGGTGGTGGTTACTCCATTATCGTCATTTTGCTGAGAGACATGAATAGAGCAGATAGCCTATCATCCAATCAAACGCTCCGTACTTACTGTGATACCATCGCCGAGCGGTGGTGTCAGAAGATTGCGGCTACGAATTATGTGCCTATCAAGGGAGCCGTGGTATGCCAGCAACTGGTGGAATTAAGCATTAAGGCAGTTCAGCTTCTGCTCGTTGAACCATTTGAGCCAGACCGGGCAGAGGAGATCGGGGCAGGCTTAGCGCATATCCACTACCTGCAGCCCGAAGCCCTCGGTGGAACCTTACAGGTAGTAGCCAGCCACCTGCTCGAGGGTTTGGATCCCGACAAGGGGTCGGCTCTCCAATCCCGTCTGGCTGAGATACTGGGCAGGCTCGCGACCGGCTTTTTCCATCAGGCACGCCAGACGATCATCCAGGAGCAGGAAGAACGAAAGGCTGAGCTCTCTGCGGAGCAAGAGAGGGCGAAGAGAGAACTGAGGATAAATGAAATTGCCGTTGCCTCATCCATGAATGGCATTGCCATGGCTGGCATGGAGGGAACCGTCACGTACGCAAATCGTTCCTTTCTTGATATGTGGGGCTACGATAGTGTGGAGGAGGTGCTTGGAAGGCATATTTTGGAATTCTGGAAGAACGGGGAGGCAGCGACGGGAGTGCTCAAGGCGGTTCAAAGCGGAGTGAATTGGACGGGAGGATTGGTGGCTGAGAGAAGAGATGGATCACTGTTCGATGTCCACCTCTCCGCATGTGTTGTTGATGACTATGACAGGGCCCTCTGCATGATGGGCTCATTTGTGGATATTACCGAGCAAAGAAAGATGGAGAAAGCACTCAGGGAGAGCCAGGCAGAGTTGGAAGAGAGGTCAAAGAGGCTTAAGGAGGTAAACACCACAGTGAAGGTTCTGCTGGAAAGGATGGCTGAGGATAAGAAAGCGCTGGTGGAGAGGGTGCAGCTCAATACAAAAGAGCTTGTCCTTCCTTTGCTGCAAAGATTAAGGAAGGCCCCCTTAGACGCCCAGCAATTGTCAAGCCTGGATATGATGGAGTCAAACCTCAACAGCATAACCTCTTCGTTTTCACATCTGTTGTCATCAAGGCATCAAGAGCTTACCCCCATGGAGATCCGCGTTGCGAATCTTGTAAGGGAAGGCAAAAATACTCGAGACATCGCGGAGTTGATGAATCTATCACCCCGAACGATTGAATCACACAGAGGGGGCCTGAGGAAAAAGATGGGTATCCATAACACGAGGGAAAGCCTCAGGTGCCACCTGCTCTCGCTTTCCTAGATTTCTGAGAAGCTATATGTTGTAGAGAGTATGGAGATATCTTTTTTTGCTATGCCTCGAACCGGGCAGACCTTGTTTTGCTTTGACCATTATGCCGAAAAACGGGATGAATCCAATCCGTATTAAATACTTTGAAGCAAAGCTTTTATGTCATAGATCAAAATACGAAACGGCGTGTATAGGTCAAGGTCTGTGGGATGCTGTCTATCATTCATCCAGATCGTGAAGCTCGAGGGGGATCTGGGACGAATAGATCTTTTCCCGCAGATCCCTCAAGTATCCCTCTGGATCCTTTAATATTTCCCTGTAGAGCTCTCTTCCCAAAAATCTTTTCGTTTGTTGGGTGAGAAAAAACGGCCTATGTCTTCTCACCTCATGGTATACCCACTTTTTCGGCGGGAGGATCTTTCTAAAGGTGCAGATCGCGATGAGATCGATGAAGAGGTCTTCATACCCTAATTCCTTATCCTCTGCGGAGAGCTCCCCCGAGAACCATGAATGACCTAGTTCGTGCAGGAGGGTATACTTCCAGTACTCGTGTATCTTAAAATCGGTGATGGGAATCAGGACTTCGACAAACAGGCTGCCATTTTCTGCGTCTCGAAATTTCGTACTGATCCCCCTCTTAATCTCCTTACCTGCCAGGATTTGGAGATCTATGGGATCAAGTTCGATTCGATGCTCGTGACACACCTCGCTAAAGGCTTGGTAGAGTTCCTCGAAGGACTGAGCTGTTTCCTCTTCTTGTATCCCTAAGAGGTCTCTGGCAATCATTGATTGAATGTAGATTGTAGCGGGACCGAAATTAACAGCTATATGATCACTGTCTGAGCACAACGGTTTCTTCCGCGGCATTGGATTTGAATCCCTATTCCGGGAAACCTCTTCAACCACACTATCACCTCCTCCCACGCTTCTCTCCAGCATCATAATCAGTTAAGGACGACACCAATACGATGGGCTTATTCCTTTCAAACAATTGACTTTTATAAGTATCTTATTATAGTCATGTCTTTTTGTATAGGGAATAGTAGCCGAAGGATGGAATTTTTGCCCTTGCATGAAGAGCAGAGGCCTTCCAAGGGATGCATCCCCTGCACATTCTTGTTCTGGAAAAAATGTAAAAAGATATTGACAATCGTTTTATTAGGTTTATTATTAGAGCTCCAAAACTTAGTTTCGAGGTTCTAATGAATAATGAGCCTATGAACGATAGGGACATACATAATGCCTCTAAAAAAGCCCTCACGCCTACCATGGAGGACTACCTGGAGGCTATCTACAATCTTTCCCAGGAAAAGAAAGCCGTCAGGGTAAAGGATATTGCAAAGAGGCTTGGGGTTAAGATGCCGACCGTAACCAATATGCTCAAGACGCTGAGCGAGAGGGGCATGATTGATTATGAGAAATATGAATATCTCGAGCTGACCGGAAGGGGCTCTGATATTGGAAGCGAGATAGATCAGCGGCATCAAACACTCAAGGCATTTTTGACCGATATCCTCCAGATAGATAGGGACCAGGCGGATGAAGATGCCTGCAAGATGGAACATTCCGTGAGCCCTACCACCCTCGAGAGGATGGTGGCGTTTATGGAATTTGTGGAGACATGTCCCAGGGGTGGCCTGGACTGGTTGCAGCACTTTAATGAATACCGAAAATACGGAAAGCAGAGGGAAGTGTGCTTGGAGAGGATGAAGAGGTTGGTCCACGAATACGACGCCGAGATAAAGGCGATGAAGCAAAAGAACTAACCCAAAGCGCTTTCCCTATTACGTGAGGATGGATTGGCTTCAAGAATGAAAGGAATACGACCTATGCCGGAGGGAATCCCTATGCCTTTGTCTCATATGCGACCCGGTCAAAGCGGGATGATTGTCGAGATCCAGGGCGGATTTGGCCTGATTAACCGTCTCAATGGCCTGGGCATTTTGCCGGGCAAGAGGGTAAGAAAGATTAGCGCCATGATAGCACGAGGACCGGTTACAATCGAAGTAGACAGGGTTCAGGTAGCGATTGGTTTCGGGATGGCAAAAAGGATAATCGTAGCGTTGGATCAGTAACATGCGGACTATACTTCTGGTTGGTAATCCCAACGTAGGGAAGAGCGTGCTGTTTTCCCGGCTCACCGGCGTGCGGACCACTGTTTCCAATTATCCGGGCACAACCATAAGCTATACCCGCGGATTCACAAAACTTGGGGAGGAGAAGCTTGAAGTTATCGATGTGCCCGGCACCTATACCCTGGAGCCGACCAGTGAAGCCGAGGAAATCGCGCTCAAGATGCTGAAAAATGGGAATGTTATCATAAACGTGGTAAATGCCACGAACCTGGAGAGGAGCCTGTATCTGACCCTCCAGCTCTTGGAGATGGATACCCCGGTCGTGGTGGCCTTGAATATGTGGGACGACACCAGGCACAGGGGAATAGATATCGATCTCGAAAAACTCAGGATGATGCTGGGGGTGCCGGCCGTTCCAACGGTAGCTGTAACCGGCGAGGGGATAAAGGAGCTCATGGAGAGCATCCCCAGGGCTACCTCACCGGATGGTCCTACCCGCAGTCGCGATGAGCGATGGGTCGCCATTGGGGAGATCGTAGACCAGGTTCAGCATATCAGCCACCGCCATCACACCTGGCTCGAGCGCGTTCAGGATGCAAGCGTAAAGCCTCTCACCGGCGGCCTAATCGCTATAGCCATCTTGGTGCTCTCCTTCCTCGTAGTTCGATTTATCGGCGAAAGCCTCATCGGTTATCTCCTCGAACCCCTCTTTAACGGGCTTTGGGCGCCGGTTGTCTTGCGGGTGAGCGCGCTCATGGGCGGCAGCGGTTTCCTCCACGATATCGTGGTGGGAAAGCTCGTGGGTGGCGAGGTGAATTTCGTTGAGTCCTTTGGCCTTATCACGAGCGGCCTCTACGTACCCTTCGCCATGGTTCTGCCCTATATCTTCTCCTTCTACCTCGTGCTGGGCTTGCTGGAGGATGTCGGGTACCTGCCGCGGTTGGCCGTGTTGATGGATACCATCATGCACTGGCTCGGCCTCCATGGGTATGCCATCATTCCAACCCTGTTAGGGCTTGGGTGCAATGTGCCAGCGGTGCTCTCGACTCGCATCCTGGAGAGCAAGCGGGAGAGATTTATCGCCTCGACCCTGGTTTCCATTGCCGTTCCCTGCGCCGCATTACAGGCTATGATTTTCGGCCTGGTAGGACAGCGAGGAGGCCAGTATGTGATTATGGTCTACGGAACGCTCTTTGCTGTATGGGTTATTCTGGGAATCATACTGAATCATTCGATAAAAGGGTTCAGCCCCGAGCTGCTCATTGAGATCCCTCCCTATCGGATACCTCCGTGGAGGATCGCGATTCAGAAGATGTGGATGAGGATCTACGGGTTCTTGGCAGAGGCCATACCCATCATTCTCGGCGCCATCGTGATTATCAACATGCTCTATCTCTTTGGGGTGTTTAACGCCATAGCGAACATTACGGCACCGGTTGTGAGCGGCCTACTCGGGCTGCCTAAGGAAGCGATCACTTCATTGGTGATCGGCTTTCTCCGAAAGGACGTGGCCCTGGGGATGCTGGCCCCCCTGTCCTTGACCGCGAAACAGCTGGTGGTGGCAAGCGTTGTTCTGGCCATGTTCTTTCCGTGTATTGCTACCTTTGTGGTGCTTCTGAGGGAGCTCGGGGTGGTGAGTATGTGTAAGGCCGCAGGGGTAATGATAGCGGCTGCCCTTATAACCGGCGGGTTGCTGAACCTGATGCTGTAGTGAGAAGGGGGGCACGATAATGAAGCTTATTGTTTACCGGCTCCGATATCAGGGCAAAGGTTTTCGGCAGAGATGAGCTCAGCGACAAAACTTCCCACAGAGACCTTACTCTGTATCTTCACGGGGATGCGGCGATGATCCGCAGAGACCCATATCTGAAGCCTGGCGCTTTTGCTCTTCTCAAATACCCCGCGAAGGTGGCCGAGTTCTGGCTCGGCCAGGAAGGTATCATAGGTTCCGCTCGCTACCGTCACGGTTTCCCGCCGGATTATCTTTGTCTTGCCCGTCACGCATCCCTTTCCATCGGTTACGTGGACCTGTATTTCCATGTTTTCCCTGAGAGGCTGAAGGCGAAAGGCGTAGAAGACGGACAGCGGGTCAAATGAGCCGGGTTTTAGAGGGATGGGGTTGCTCTTTTCCCCAGAGCCGGAGTATTGGGCCTCTTTCTTATCCCAATCAAAATTCACGACCACGCTTCCCTTTGATTTCCCCTCCTTTCGCTTCTTGTAGAGTATGGAATGGGTCATCGCCGCATCCGTATATGCATCGATCCTGTCGCGGACCTTATAGATGAGATCTATGAATGGATAGGTGCGCGTCGTCATCAGGAAGTGATAGGAGAGAACTCCATTGATCCTTTCCATGGGAAGTATTTCAAGGATACCCTCTCCTGCCGGCAAAAAGCTCCAGGTAACCTGAAAGGTGAGCTTCTCGCCGTGCGAAAACGGGAAGGCCCGCTCTATCGCCTGGGCGTGGGAGCCAAGGGCGCTGAAGACCAGGAATGCCGTAACCAGGCACACGAGCACCACGTGCCTTTCAACCTTAAAGAAAATCCTCATCATGTGTCTGCGAGGATGCATAGTCGGGTTCACCCCCTTTTTGGCTGCTGATGATAGTACCTCGCCTTCCGGAATCTTTCAATGATTTAAGGCACGGTGATGGTATTTTCAGCATCCATGAAAGGGGGTTTTTGAGTTCGGAAGCAGGTTATTTGACTTGAAAGCAGTGGAGATAATGATACAATTCAACATATGAATAGCACATGATAAGGAGGAGATCATGGAGGTGTGCAACTGGAAGGATATCGAGGAGGTAGAGGTCAAGGAGATCCCCTATGGGGGCAAGATGAATGAGGTCAAGGGGATCGGTATCCGATGGTTATCAAAGGTGGTTCGCGAAAAGGATGGCCAGTCCGAGTATGGCTTGAGGTTATTCACTGCCAAGCCGGGAGGTGTGATCCCCATTCATAGTCATTTCTATGTCCAAACTATGTACATAGTGAGCGGTCAATTCGAGTGCTGGAGATTTGACCCGGAAACCGACGAACAGGTTGAGGGTGTGGTATGCGGTCCGGGTGACAGCATCTACATACCAAGCCTTGAGCCTCATGGCATGAGGAACATCAGCGAGAATGAGCCGGGCGCCTTTCTCTGCTGCATTTGTAATGTGTACGATGAAAAAACCGCGCAGCAGGGAGGGTAGGGAATCATCTTTCCGAGAAACAGGGGCCAAGCCTTTACCTCCCCGAGTCGATCCAAATGCAGCATTCATAGTACGAAGGGATAAAAAAATATTGACACGGCATTTCCCGTTTACTAGAGTAGCATCTCGTCATAGATCGATTGAACGATGAAGGCAGGACATCGAAACATAATAGGCATTATTGGGACAACAGGGATACTTCCTATAACCCTGTTGTCGATACCCGTGATACGCATCCTAAAGCTACCGAGCCTGATAATGTCCTAGTGTTTTGATCTAAAAAGAGGGAAAAACCCGTTATCAGGTTCGCCTGATAACGGGTTTTTAATTTTAGCGAAAGATCGATTTTGTCCTCTCTTTCAAGGAGAGGGCGGTGAGGCCTGAGATAGGAGCCCTCGAGAGAGGTTTGTAATCAGCGTGTGATTCGGTAATGTGAGGGAGCACGAGGATGCGCTTTGAGCCTACCATGAAGCAGGCGGCGATCAGGAGAACAGTAAGGGAGTTCGCCGAGTCGAGACTCGCGGATGCCGCGGTGGAGATGGACAGGACCGCGCGCTTTCCTTGGGATTTGGCGAGAGAGATGGCCGATCTTCAGTATTTCGGTTTGGAGATACCGGCCGAGTATGGGGGTGCGGGGCTTGATGCAGTAAGCTCTGCTATGGTCGTGGAGGAAATCTCAAGGGCAAACGCCGCAATGGGGCTCTGTATCTGCGTTCATAACGGTGTTTCAGCATATCCGATTTACCTCTTCGGTACGTCAGAGCAGCATCGGCGTTTTTTGCCTCTCCTCTCCTCCGGCGAGAAAATCGGCACATTTTGCCTTACCGAGCCTAATGCGGGCTCCGATATTGCCTCCATTGAGAGTACAGCAAGCCGCCGTGGAGACGAGTACGTGCTCAACGGGAACAAGGTATTTGTCACCAACGGCGGCATCTCAGGCATTAACCTCATTCTCGCCAGGGTCCAAGGGGCAGAAAGAAAAGGGGGGCTCACCGTATTTATCGTTGAATCCGAGCGCAAGGGCTTGGACAAAGGGCCACCTGAGGATCTTATGGGAATGAGGGGAAATCCGGTGTGTCCTGTTTCCCTCAATGACTGTTGTGTTCCCAGGCGCAATGTCCTGGGGCAGGAGGGAGAGGGGATGAAGGTTGCCCTTTCCTCCCTGAACGGCGGACGGATTGGCATAGGGGCTCAGGCGGTGGGTATTGCTCAGGCCTCCCTGGACGTATCGCTCACCTATGCAGGACAGCGGTATCAGTTCGGAAAAAGGCTCGTAGAGATCGAGACCATCCAGAAGTTCCTTGCGGACATGGCCACGCGGATTGAAGGAGCACGGCTTTTGATTTACCGGGCGTGTCACCTGAAGGATAGGGGGCTGGATTATGCTAGCGAGTCCGCCATGGCGAAGCTCTATGCAAGCGAGGTGGCGGTGGAGGCCAGTAGGCGAGCGGTTCAGATACATGGGGGGTACGGGTACACCAAGGCCTATCCGGTTGAGCGGTACTACAGGGACGCAAAGGTCTGCGAGATCTATGAAGGTACCTCAGAGATCCAACGTATGGTCATAGCGCGGAGTTTGTTGCGCGAGATACCCGGTTCCAAGGGATCGCGATCAGAGAAAGGCGTCCAGGGTCACCAGATGCCGGGGAGGCAAAGGGCATGAACATCGTGGTGTGCATCAAACAGGTTCCCGACCAGCCGACTATTCGTATTGATTCGGAGA
>Ga0307434_1001607_pt1 | contig 11938 bp, 9 predicted proteins | sample SalMarWE160220MG_FD_202156 | JGI IMG/M metagenome (GOLD analysis project Ga0307434, IMG submission 202156) | Salt marsh sediment microbial communities from the Plum Island Ecosystem LTER, Massachusetts, United States - WE1603-220 | ecosystem: Environmental > Aquatic > Marine > Intertidal zone >... | reverse complement strand
TACCGGGAGGGTCTGGACAAAGAAGTCCTGGAGGCGTTTGGCATTCAGGATACCAGAACCCCAGATCTCGCCAAATGGAATCACATTTCGAGACGCACCAGCAGTCCCGAGGGTTCGGTGAGAATCGCGATTGTTGGAAAATATACGGGTTTGCTTGACGCATACAAATCCTTGAATGAAGCACTGGTGCATGGGGGCATTGCCAACAATGTGGCGGTTGAAAGAGACTGGATAGAGTCCGAGATATTCGAAACGGAGGATCCCGCAAGTCTGCTTGGCGATGTCCATGGAATTCTGGTACCAGGTGGATTCGGCGAACGCGGATCGGAGGGTAAAATTCGGGCTGTCACTTTTGCCCGGGAACGGAATATTCCCTATTTCGGAATTTGTTTTGGAATGCAGATGGCGGTTATTGATGTGGCCCGTAATTTGGCAAATATGCCCGGAGCCGGTTCCACCGAATTTGGTTTGGTTGAAGATCCGGTTGTCGGGTTGATGACGGAATGGATGAAGGGTAATGAACTGGAAACCCGGCAGGCCAATGGCGATTTAGGCGGTACGATGCGTTTGGGCGCCTATCGTGCCCGGTTAATGCCGGGGAGCAGGGTAGCGGAGATCTATGGAATGGAACACATTGAGGAGCGCCATCGCCATCGCTACGAGGTCAACATGAATTACCGGGACCGGCTCGAAGCCGCAGGTCTGACATTTTCCGGAGTTTCCCCTGATGGGCTGTTGCCAGAAATTGTGGAAATGACCGACCATCCGTGGTTTATCGGTGTGCAGTTTCATCCAGAACTCAAGTCTCGGCCATTTGAACCGCATCCCTTATTTGCGTCATTTATTAATGCTGCGGTACAACAGAGCCGACTGGTCTAGGTTCGTGGTTGTTCGTGAAGGCTGATATTTGTTCTCCGGAACTCCGTTCCCCGGGACTTAAGCACATATTCACAATTGAAAGTTTTGGCCACAATTTGAACCGGGCGAACAGGCAGCTTGTTAGATAGGGTACACAAACTTCAGGGAAACAAACATTTATGCGCCCAAAATCCGAGGTTATGATCGGTCCACTCAAAGTCTCCAATGAACGGCCAATAACCGTTTTTGCCGGCCCGTGTCAGATGGAGAGCCGTGAACATGCCATTGAAATGGCGGCTGCACTCAAGGAAATTGCACAGAATCTGGGACTGGGTCTGGTATTCAAAACCTCTTTCGACAAAGCCAACCGGACATCAATTGATGGTGCCAGAGGCATGGGACTTGAGGCTGCTTTGCCAGTGTTTGCGGAAATACGTGAAACAATGGGACTGCCGATTGTCACTGATGTTCATAACGAACAACAGTGTGCGGCCGTCAGCGAGGTTGTCGATGTCCTGCAAATACCCGCATTTCTATGTCGGCAGACGGATCTTCTGGTGGCTGCTGCAAATACGGGCAAAGTCATAAAAATTAAAAAAGGTCAATTCCTGGCTCCTTGGGATATGAAAAATGTCGTGGCTAAAGTACTGGCATGCGGCAACGATAATATCCTTGTGACGGAGAGAGGGGCGAGTTTTGGATATAATACCTTGGTTTCAGATATGCGGGCACTACCCATCCTTGGCGCAATCGGCTGCCCGGTAATTTTCGATGCCACCCACTCAGTTCAGCAACCGGGGGGGCAGGGCAGTTCAAGCGGAGGTCAGAGAGAATTTGTGCCTGTGCTCGCCAGAGCCGCAGTCGCGGTCGGTGTCGCGGGACTGTTTATTGAAACTCACGACAATCCTGACAAGGCGCTTTCTGATGGGCCAAATATGGTTCCCTTGAACCAGTTTGCCGAACTGATGATAAATTTGATGGAGATCGACACTGTAGTCAAGGCGCAAACCCGGATGCCGTAGAAATCAATCGGGACTGATGAGAGATTGGTCTTCATCGTTCCAGCGCCAGATAGATCCCTCCCTCAGGTGACAGCCACCTATCCAACGATTGATCTCGTTTATGCGGGCATGATCCTCCCTGCCTTGGAGGACGGCGCGCCCGGTTGGAGTGAGTGTAACGTAACAGCTGATGAACGCCTTTCGACGATCGTCATCCTGCAACAGCGCGGGTTCAAACGGCTCTGACAGGCCCTCAATTAACGGAGCGGCGCAAGTGGCCAGGTTGGAAAGAATTGAAAAGAAATCCCAGTCCCCGAGAAATGCGGCTTGTTCCATGTTCATATCCCTGGCAAACAGCAGACCCGGGCTGTTCACCTTGCGATCCAGAGAATATAAAATCTGACGTTCCGTCCTGGAAAGGCCGTCGGAACCGGGCAGCTCCTGCATCAGTCTGACCAATGCCTGACGCAGAAAAGGAAAGCCGGTGGTCTTGTTTCTTATCTCCTCGCTAAGGGAAACAGGCGTTGATTGGCGGAAGGCATTCCAGATAGATACCGCTCGCGCGGTCATTTCCGGTCGGACCAAAATCGCGAGTTCTTGAAAACGCATGATTGTATCAGCCGTCTGCATCCCCAGATAGCTGGGGGCTTGCACGAGCACGATGTTTTCTTCCCGGTTTCGACTGTGGAGCATATCCAGAATCTGTACCAGTTGAAGTTGATCATAAAGATCGTGTTCAAACCAGAGTTCGATACTCTCATAGGACTGGTGCAGATCCAAAAATCGGTTGCGGGTTCTTAGATCCGACAATACGCTTTCAATTGTATGAATTTTTCCATCCGCCAAATGCGCCGCGCGAATCTCCAGTAGCGCGTCTTCCGTATTGGCTATTGGTACCGGACCGGTATGCAGGGTATCGGCCCAGGGGACAATGTCGGCATTGACGCCGGCTTCTTCCAGAAGTCCGACGGCATTGTCCCCATTTGTCAGGATGAGCTTGCCCACCAGATTTGCGCCTTTCATTCCCTGCCTCTAGCCTCTGCCGCGATAAACAGGAAAATCTTGATCGGGAACCCATACCTGATCAGGTATTTCTCCAAAGCTCCAGAACACGTCGATTGGAATGCCGCCTCTGGGAAACCAATATCCTGCAATGCGGAGCCAATGAGGTTCAAGAAGGCCAACGAGTTTCTTGCCGATGGCCACCGTGCAGTCCTCATGGAAGGCACCATGGTTTCGAAAAGCATTGAGGTAGAATTTGAGGGATTTGGATTCAACAATCCAGTCTTTAGGAATATAATCAATAATCAGATGGGCAAAATCCGGTTGTCCGGTAACAGGACAGATAGATGTGAATTCAGGGCACGTAAATCGTGCAACATAAAGTGAGTCGCGGTGCGGGTTAGCTACTCTTTCAAGTATAGCCTCGTCGGGGGATACAGGAATAGCCGACGGCTTTCCAAGCTGCTGCAATGTCTCCAGGGAGTCTCGATTTGATTTAGTATCGGTCATTATTTGAATGCGTATCACTTTCTAGTTTCGGAAGGTTAACTCGGGAGTTTCATTCCCGGAGCCTGCATCTGAGTTCACTGGTTTTACATATTCTCTTCGCACAATTGTACATAGCATATTTTTTATATTTCGAAGTCTCAGAATTTTGAAATGGGCCACTATTGCTACAGCTCTCCTTGAGCCATTATTTATTGACCTCTCTCCTTTGGCTGCAGCTGGTTGCATGGTCCAATTTCAAAGTAGTTGAAATCGCATGACGGGGCAAGGATGAGCGGAATTTTCAAGGGATGAGGACAATTGAACTCTTCCACCTGAGTACAAGCTGCGTTAAGTAAGAGCTTCATGATAATTGTTGGATCAAAAAACAAGAGATACAGGGCTTAAAATGACAGCAATCACCGACATCATTGGGCGTGAAATTCTGGATAGCCGTGGCAATCCGACGGTCGAAGTCGATGTTGTCCTCGACGATGGAACAATGGGACGGGCGGGGATCCCTTCGGGGGCGTCAACCGGTGCCCACGAAGCCCATGAACTGCGCGATGGCGGAGATCGGTATTTGGGAAAAGGTGTCAGACAGGCGGTTGACCATGTTAATGGAGAAATTTTTGACAGTCTGCAGGGAATGGATGCCCGGGATCAGGTCCGTATAGACCGTCTGTTATGTGATCTCGACGGCACCGAAAACAAGTCGCGTCTGGGAGCCAATGCAATTCTCGGTGTCTCGCTGGCGGTTTCCAAAGCCGCTGCGGAGTCCTGTGGTCTGCCTTTATATCGTTATGTCGGAGGAACTGCGGCCCGGCTGCTTCCTGTCCCAATGATGAATATACTCAATGGAGGCGCCCACGCCGACAATCCAATCGATATACAGGAGTTCATGATTATGCCGGTTGCAGCGGAAGATTGCCGACAGGCGATCCGGATGGGAGCCGAGGTATTTCAGACCCTAAAGACGTCGTTAAATGCTGCGGGGCACAACACCAACGTCGGAGATGAGGGTGGCTTTGCGCCGAATCTGGCCTCAACGGATGAAGCTCTCGACTTTATTGTGAAAGCCATTGAGGATGCCGGTTACCATCCCGGTGAGGACATTTATCTGGCACTTGATTCCGCTTCAACGGAATTTTTCCACGATGGTATTTATGACATGAAAGGGGAGGGGAAACAGCGGGACGTCAACGATATGATCGATTTTTATAGTAATCTCCTGGACCGCTATCCGATAATTTCGATTGAAGACGCGTTGGCGGAAGACGACTGGGACGGCTGGGGTGAACTGACCCGGGCCATCGGCAAAAAATGTCAGCTCGTTGGTGATGATCTTTTTGTCACCAATACCTCACGGCTCGAAAGGGGCATAAATAATGCCATCGGCAATTCCATTCTCATAAAGGTCAACCAGATCGGCACCCTCAGTGAAACCCTGGATGCGGTTAATATGGCTCATCGCGGGCATTACACGACGATCATGTCCCACCGTTCCGGCGAAACGGAAGACGCCACGATCGCCGATCTTTCGGTGGCAACACGTTCCGGACAGATAAAAACGGGTTCACTGGCGCGATCCGACCGGCTGGCAAAATATAATCAGCTGATAAGAATAGAAGAAGAACTTGGTGATATGGCCGAATATGCCGGGTCATCCATTTTTAAGCTGAAGTGTCCTCCAAATCCGGCCTGTAGAAAGTCCGGATTAAAAAACCCTTAACGGGATACCATGACAATCTGGACAGCAGCCGCTAATAGTTAGCGCGTCCAGCGTTACGAAGCCTTAACGGCTATTGGATAGTTTATCAGAACTGAATTGATATTTCGCAATCTGTTGTGCATCCATGTTTGAAGTGGTGAGAATCCGGGACCAGGTAATGAAAATAATTTCTGCCTTATCGCAACGGACAAGTGTTGTATTCTTTGTAATTTCGTTGGTTCTGATCTCTTACTTTGTGTTTCACGCCATCGAGGGAAAACATGGTCTGAAGGCGCGTTCAGAGCTGAAATGGCGTGTCGATACGTTGGAGCGGAAACTGGCCGAACTCAGAACTGTCCGTCAGGAGCTGGAAAGAGATGTGGCCTTTGTCAGAACGGATATCGATCCGGATCTCTTGGACGAACAGGCCCGGCGTCTGCTGAACCTGGTGACCCCCGACGACATCATTATAATGCTGGATAAGCGGGGTCTGTGATCCGGTCATAACCTTGGATTGGTGACGTCCGGCAAAAAATTTTGGGATGCGACTCTAAGACATGTATCCATGAGGTTCATTAGTTTATCGTACTAATTTAACATTCCGATACTCTATAATTCGTTGTTTTAAATCTGATAAAAAATTGAGATATAGTTATAGAAGTGCCGTAAATTTTATAAATTAACAGTTACTCCTGTTTGTTGTCTGGCTAAATATTGACACGTCTTATTAGTTCGGTACCCAAGTAAGAACCGGTAAGTAATTCAAATGTAAGAATGGAAGTCAGATAGAGTGTCCTGCAATTTTTCCGAAAGGATTGATTTTTTATTTTGAGTACGCATTATGTGATAGCTCGATTAACGAAGTTAAAGAAAAATCGTAAATTTTCGCAATTGTTTAACGGTAAGATGCGTTAGTCTGATATTTGTACGGATAAGTTTGATCTTGTTAATGTAAAACGATTGTTAATTACTAGGGAGGCCTCATGTCTGATGGGGTACAGACCGGCGAAAAAAAGCCGGCGAAGAGTGAAAAGTCTAAAAATGCCAATCTCACCAACGGATCGTCCGATTCCAGGTCCCGGGCATTTCAGTTCACGCCGGAACAGGAAATTGCTGTTTACCGGGATATGCTGCTTATCCGGCGCTTTGAAGAAAAAGCCGGCCAGCTTTACGGTATGGGATTTATTGGCGGTTTCTGCCACCTTTATATCGGTCAGGAAGCAGTTGTTGTGGGTATGCAAATGGCCATCGAGGATGGAGATCAGGTCATTACCAGCTATCGTGATCACGGGCATATGATTGCCTGCGGCATGGATCCGAAGGGCGTGATGGCAGAATTGACAGGCCGAAAAAGCGGTTATTCTGGCGGCAAAGGCGGTTCCATGCACATGTTTTCCATCGAGAAATCCTTTTATGGTGGCCACGGAATAGTTGGGGCTTCGGTACCGTTGGGAACTGGACTGGCCTTTGCCAATCGCTACAACGGGTCCGATCGGGTCTGTCTGACCTATTTCGGTGACGGGGCCGCCAATCAGGGGCAGGTTTATGAGAGTTTTAATATGGCGCGACTTTGGAATCTGCCGGTCATTTATGTCATTGAAAATAACAAATATGCAATGGGAACCAGTATTGAGCGGTCATCGTCAACGACAGACCTGTCTCAGCGGGGGATGGGCTTTGGAATCCCGGGTGAACAGCTCGATGGAATGGATGTCCGTAACGTAAAAGAAGCGGCTGACCGCGCTGTAAAGGCCGCTCGGGCGGGCCAAGGTCCCCAAATTTTGGAAATGCTTACCTATCGCTATCGCGGTCATTCTATGTCTGATCCGGCGAAATACCGCTCCAAAGAAGAGGTCCAAAAGGTTCGCCAGGAGCATGATTCGATTGAAATGGTTCGCACTCGCATTATCGAGAGGGGAATTTTGTCCGAGGATAAAATTAAAGAGATTGACAAAGAAATTCGTCAGATCATCAACGAGGCTGCGGATTTTGCGCAATCGGAACCAGAGCCGGATGCCAGTGATTTGACGACTGACGTTACGCACCCCTACTGATAATTTGCTGCACAAATGAAACATAAAACGGGAAGCTCTCCAATATGGGAAGAAACATAAAGCTTCAAGAGAATCTGCCATGCCGATAGAAGTTCTCATGCCAGCTCTATCGCCAACAATGGAAGAAGGGACGCTGTCAAAATGGCTGGTCAGTGAAGGCGATGAAATCTCGGCTGGCGATGTTATTGCAGAAATTGAGACAGACAAGGCCACCATGGAAGTGGAGGCCGTGGATGAAGGGACGCTTGGAAAGATCCTGGTTAATGAAGGAACGCAAGGCATTAAAGTCAACACTCCCATTGCGCTGATACTTGAAGAAGACGAAGAGGCCGATCCGGAAACCCTTAAACAGCCTGTAAAAACGAATGAATCTGTGCAGAAAACCGACGAGGGCCAGAAAAAAGATGATCATAATGGCGGCCAGGAGGAACAATCCTCAGCAAAGGAAACCGGGGTAGAACCCGTGGCTGCCGGCGGGCCGGTTAAAGCTGTACCGGAAGAGATTGCGGCTGGCATGGAGAAAGTGAGTCAAACTGTACGTGAGGCGCTCCGGGATGCAATGGCCGAGGAAATGCGAAGGGACGACCGGGTATTCGTGATGGGCGAAGAAGTCGCGGAATATCAGGGAGCATATAAGGTTACTCAGGGACTGCTTGAAGAATTCGGGAGTCGTCGTGTGATTGATACGCCGATCACCGAGCATGGATTTGCCGGTGTGGGAACAGGCGCGGCATTTGCGGGGTTGCGTCCAATCGTCGAGTTTATGACCTGGAATTTTGCTATGCAGGCCATGGATCATCTCATAAATTCCGCCGCCAAGACACTTTACATGTCTGGCGGCCAGATGAGCTGTCCAATAGTGTTCAGAGGTCCGAATGGGCCAGCTGCCAGAGTAGCGGCACAGCATAGTCAGGATTTTTCGTCCTGGTTTGCCCATGTTCCGGGTTTAACTGTTATCGCGCCTTATACAGGGGCCGATCATAAAGGACTTCTGAAAACAGCAATCAGGACTGACAATCCTGTTATCTTTTTGGAAAATGAGATTTTGTATGGTCAGACATTTGAAGTTCCTGTAAGCGAAGACTGGACGGTCCCCATTGGCAAGGCCCGAATTGCCCGGCCCGGCGGCGATGTGACAATTGTATCTTATTCCCGCGGTGTAAGTTACGCCCTGGTGGCAGCCGAACAACTTTCGGAGATGGGGATCGATTCGGAAATCATTGACTTGAGAACACTTAGACCCCTTGATATTCCGACAGTGCTGGAATCGGTTAAGAAAACAAATCGTGTTGTCGCGGTGGAGGAGGGGTGGCCTGTCTGTTCCATAGGTTCGCAAATTTGTGCAGTGGTTGCCTGCGATGCTTTTGACTATCTGGATGCCCCGCCAACAAAAGTTTCCGGCGCTGATGTGCCCATGCCTTACGCGGCAAATCTCGAAAAGCTGGCTCTTCCTTCGGCGCAACAAATTGTCGATGCCGTCAAATCTGTTTGTTACATTAAATCCTGATGACGTGACGCCATCCGTTAATCTCCGCCAAAGGATTTTTCCGAACAGGAATTGTACAGAATAACCAAAGCTAACTTTACGACCAGGATACAAAGATGCCGATTTCAATACTAATGCCAGCGCTTTCTCCAACCATGGAAGCAGGAAAACTGGCCAAATGGCACGTGAAAGAAGGCGACGCTGTATCCTCCGGAGATGTCATCGCCGAAATCGAAACGGACAAGGCAACGATGGAGGTTGAAGCCGTTGACGAAGGGGTCATTGGTAAGCTTGTCGTAAAGGAAGGCACCGATGGAGTCGCTGTCAATGCGACAATCGCTTTACTGCTGGAAGAAGGCGAGTCCGCGGATGCCCTGGATGATGTCGATACGGGTGCGTCCGCCATGTCAGGCCCGCAGCCAGACGAACTGGAACAGCCGGAATCTGGCAGAAGTGGGGACGGAAACGACAAAACCGTGGCGCTTGAATCTTCTCGTGATACTGGCCCAGACAGTGTCGGATCGTCCGGTCAGTCCAAAATATTATCCGCCGAAAAGCCGGTTGGTTCTGCCGAACACAATCGGTTATTTGCGAGCCCGCTTGCCCGGAGATTGGCAGCAGCCAGCAATATTGATCTGAATTTGCTTCGGGGAAGCGGTCCCAATGGCCGGATCATCAAGCGCGATATTGAACAGGCCATGGCAAGTGGCGCGGCATTGGAAGCCGGAAAAGTTCAGCCTGCCGGTTTGAAGGCAACCGAACTGGTAGCGTCTGATTCCTACGCTGCAAGAGTTCCCGGGCTACCCGGCGGTATGAGTGATGAAGAGATCAAAGCGCTTTATGATTCCGGATCCTATGAGCTTGTTCCCCATGACAATATGCGGCGGATTATCGCTGCCCGTTTGGTGGAATCCAAGCTGACCATTCCCCATTTTTACCTGACCCTGGACTGTGAGCTCGATAATCTTCTGGCATCGCGGACCCGCATGAATGCCACAGCGCCTCAGGAAGGTCGTAACGCTTTCCGGCTTTCCGTCAATGATTTTATCATCAAGGCTCTGGCCATGGCACTTCAGCAGGTTCCTCACGCCAATGCCACCTGGACCCGGGACGCGGTTTTGAGGCATAAAAGTTCCGATATTGGTGTTGCTGTCGCGGTCGAGGGTGGGTTGTTTACTCCGGTAATCCGCCATGCGGAACTTAAAAGCCTCTCAGAGATTTCCAATGAAATGAAGGAACTCGGAGAACGGGCGCGCAACAAGAGACTTGCGCCTCATGAATATCAGGGAGGAACGACCTCCATATCAAATCTCGGCATGTATGGAATATCAAAGTTTGATGCGGTTATTAATCCGCCCCACGCCAGTATTCTGGCTGTAGGTAGAGGCGAAAAACGTCCCGTCGTTAAAGGAGAGGAGCTACAAATTGCTACGGTTATGACGGTAACGCTCTCATGCGATCATCGAGTCATTGATGGAGCGCTGGGCGCAGAATTGCTGGGAGCCTTTAAACAGTTTATCGAAGATCCCGTCACTATGCTTGTCTAGTCTTTGAAATACGGGATAAATACCTCCAGAGAGCCGGGCGCTAAGCGTGGTCAAGAACGGGGTCTTACAATCTTTCAGTCCGTGTGATTTGTTAAGATGACCGAAGGGCCGCGATCTGGCTCAGCGTGTGGCGCTGACGTACGGTTCGGGTAACAATGTACGGTTCGGGTAACAATAAAGTCTGCAATTGAGGAGCTATCAGTTCAATGACCGACAATAATTTTGATCTCGTCGTTATAGGAGCCGGACCTGGCGGCTATGTTGCGGCCATCAGGGCGGCACAACTGGGAATGAAGTCAGCTGTTATTGAACGGGAACATCTGGGAGGTATTTGTCTGAACTGGGGCTGTATTCCAACCAAAGCCCTTCTCAGATCATCGGAAATCAATCATCTCCTTAAAAATCTGAAGGAATTCGGTTTTTCAGCTAAAGATATCGAGTTTGATATTTCCAGGATCGTGAAACGGTCACGAAGGATCGCCCGCCGTTTGTCCGGCGGGGTTGGCTACCTCCTGAAAAAACATAAAGTCACGGTCATTGATGGTACGGCAAAGCTGGCTGGAAGTGGCAGGATCGAAGTTACGGGCAAGGACGGCAAGCCGCTTGATGCGGTTACCGCCCACAATATCATTGTCGCCACGGGAGCCCGGGCCAGGACGCTTCCTGGACTGGAACCTGACGGCAAGCTGATCTGGACATACAAGGAGGCCATGATCCCTGAGGCAATGCCCGGATCCTTACTGGTCGTGGGTTCAGGAGCCATAGGTATAGAGTTTGCAAGTTTCTATCAAAATCTGGGAACGAATGTGACGGTAGTGGAGGTCCTCGACCGTGTGCTGCCCGTTGAAGATGAAGAAATTTCTGGATTAGCGCGTAAAGCCTTCGAAGCCCAGGGCATGACGATACATACCGGCACCACGGTCGAAACTTTAAGACCCTTGGATAATGAAGTTGAAGTTACGCTGAAATATGCAGACAATAAACGGGATACAATAACATTCGACCGTGTGGTTCTGGCAATTGGAATTGCGGGCAATGTTGAAAATCTTGGCCTTGAGGAGCTTGGGGTGGAGGTCGAGAAAGGACACATTGTGATCGATGAGTGGGGAGCAACAAGTGCCAAGGGCATATATGCAATTGGCGATGTTGCAGGTCCGCCATGGCTTGCCCACAAAGCGAGCCATGAAGGAATTATCTGTGTTGAGAAAATTGCCGGACTTCAGGGGCTTCATCCGTTGGATACCACCAATGTTCCGGGATGCACTTACTGTCTCCCGCAGGTGGCATCGGTGGGACTGACTGAGCAGGCGGCAATCGATTCAGGCATTGAGGTGCGTGTGGGACGGTTTCCCTATCAGGGCAACGGCAAGGCCGTGGCGCTTGGCGAAACCGAGGGTCTGATTAAGACCGTGTTCAATGCCGAAACCGGCGAATTGGTCGGTGCCCACATGGTTGGAGCTGAAGTCACGGAATTGATTCAGGGATATACAATCGCCAAAACACTTGAGACGACGGAGCAGGAGCTTATAGATTCGATATTTCCGCATCCGACATTGTCCGAAATGATGCACGAATCCGTACTCGATGCCTATGATCGGGTTATTCATATATGATTGATATAATTCAATTCAGTGCGAGATCCGGGCACTTTTATGGCTGCACAATTAGATTTTTAGAAAAGACAATAGGTTCTCCGTCGGTGTACAATGTGATTCTCTATCAAATTCACACGACTGGAGACTTTTAAATGGATACGAAGGCACTGGTGACTTGGTTGATTATAGGGGTCGTTG
>Ga0307434_1001606_pt1 | contig 11946 bp, 15 predicted proteins | sample SalMarWE160220MG_FD_202156 | JGI IMG/M metagenome (GOLD analysis project Ga0307434, IMG submission 202156) | Salt marsh sediment microbial communities from the Plum Island Ecosystem LTER, Massachusetts, United States - WE1603-220 | ecosystem: Environmental > Aquatic > Marine > Intertidal zone >... | reverse complement strand
TCCCGATGCGGCCCGGGCCCATAGGCTGGAGGCGGAGATGAGGCAGGCCGGAGGCGACGCCTCGGCGGCCATACGGGCCTTCTCGGGCCTTTCACTGGCTGAGCTGGCCGGGCGGCTGGGCGTACCCGGCTCGAGCCTGGGGCAGTGTCTGAGGCAGGCCTACGGGCGCACCTACCCGGGTATCCGGCGGGCCCTGGAGGCCGAGCTGAAGCTGCCCCCCTATGCCCTGGACGAGTTGATGGACTGAACCTGAGAGGAGCGAGTACCATGGCAAAGCTGGAAGTGATCCTTGCCGCCCATGCGGGTCCCGGTTTCGGGGCGGGGGCGGTGGCCGTGATGAGCGGGCTCAACAAGTGGCAGAGCCCGTTGGAGTTGTACCTGGAGAAGACGTTGCCCCCGGACGAGGACGGGGATGATGGCGGCGGGAGCGAGGCTGGGGAGTGGGGGCTGGACCTGGAGGCCAACGTGCTGCGCAAGGCAGCCGATGTTCTGGGCCTGCCAATCCTGGGCAACGACTGGGGCGACGAGCCCTGCCTGTTCTGGCCCGGTGAACGCTACCCCTTCAGCCAGGACTGCCCCAAGTTCGCCGAGGTCGTAGGGGACTTGGAGTGGCTGGTCACCCAGACCGTCCATCACCCCGACCTGCCCCTCTACACCCACCCCGACGGGATCGTGTTCCGGGAGGTCCTGGGGACGAACAGCTGGGAGCCCTGCCGCACCATCAACGCCAAGACGGCCAGCGCCTGGGTGAAGGGCCAGTGGGGCGAGGACGAGAGCCAGGGCATCTATCCGCCCGCCTACATGGTGCAGAACCAGGCCGAGATCCTGGTCCTTGAGGCCGTGACGGGGCTCCGGCTGGATGGCGGGCTGCCGGTGCTGATCGGCGGCCAGGAGTTCCGCCTGAACATGATGGAGCGGGACCCGGAGCTTCAGGCCGCCATCCCCCCCATGGTGCTGGAGTTTGACCGGCGCATCCGGGAGGAGGATCCCCCGCTGGCTACGCTGGACGAGGCCGGTGAGCGGGCCCTCAAGGGCATGTTCCCGGCCGAGGACCCGGAGGCCCCGGCCCTGGTGGCGGAGTTCGGTACGCACCTGGGCAACGCGGCCCTGGCGCTACGGGAAGCCGTGGCGCAGAAGAAACACTGGGCCCAGGAGTTTACGGCCGCCAAGGTTGCGGTTCAGGAGCTGATGGGCGAGGCCCCGGCCATGGCTGGCATGGGGATCAAGGTCAGCTGGCGCCGGAGCAGGGACGGCACCAAGGTGGACTGGAAGGGAGTGGGCGGGGCGTTCGAGGCCGTTGACGTCGATGCCTACGAGGACGCCGTGGGACGGTACACCGAGGTCAAGAAGGGCTCCCGGATCTTCAAGCCCACCCTCACGGCCATAGAGGAGGACTGACCCGTGGCTGCCGAGGCGCCGACCTGCTACTGCGGGTCCCCCATGAACCTCCGTGACGGGAAGTGGGGGAAGTTCTGGGGCTGCTCGGATTGGCCCAAGTGCGACGGGCTGGTGGCCTGCCACCGGGGCACCGAGAAGCCCCGGGGCAAGGCCACGAACAAGGCCACCCGGGACGCCCGCATTAAGGCCCATGCGGCCTTTGACGCCCTGTGGGAGCCCATGGGGCGCGACTGGAGGGGGCGGGCCTACCGTTGGCTGGCCGAACAGGTGGGGCACGACGCGGGAGAGCTTCACATCGGATACTCGGGCCTGGAGATGTGCCAGCAGATCATCGAGGTCTGCGAGGGCGCCGGGCCGGAAGACATCGTTGAATGGGACTTAGAAAGGAGCGGTTGAGGTATGGCGACGGCGAAAAAGAAGAAAGCACCAGCGAAAAAGAAGGAGGACCCGGGCGTCCACATCGTGGGGGTCCGCATCGACCACGTCCATCGGCTCCGGTTCGCCCTGCTGGAGCATCTACCCGGCACGGGCCTCATCAAGGTCACGGGCAAGAACCGACAGGGCAAGACGGGCCTGCTCAACGCAATCCGGGGCGCCCTGGGCGGGGCCGGCAACGTAGCGCCCAAGGCCGTCAACGACGACAGCCCGGACGGCACCGGGGGCACAGAGGTTGACCTGAGCAACGGGTTCACCGTCGCGAAGAGATTCACCGAGGCGGCCCCCAAAGGCTACCTGAAGGTGGTGGCCCCGGACGAGGGAGAACACAAGCAGGGCAAGGTGGACGGCTGGACGGGCGAGATCGACTTTGACCCGCTCAGCTTTTTCAGCTTCAAAGTGAAGCGGCAGACCGAGCTGTTGCTGGCAGCCGGCACGGACCCGCAGTTGCCGGAGCGTCTGGCGGAGATCCGGGGTGACCGGGAGGCTGCCCGGGAGGAGCGCAGGCCCTTCAACGTGGCCGTCCAGAAGGCCGAGCGCACGGCCAAGCCCCCAGGGGATAGGCCGGTGCCGGTGGACGTGTCGGCCGAGATGGAGCACCTGACCGAGCTGGAGCGGCAGCGCGATGTCCGCGACACAGCCCTCCGGAAGGCCGACGAGGTGCTGGAAGAATCGCAGCGGCTGGACAGGTTGGCTGATGCGCTTGCCGCCGAGATCGAGGATCTGGAGGCGCGGGTCAAGGACCGTCAAGCGGCCGAAGCGAAGCGGCGGGCCGAAGCGGGTGAGGCGATGAAGGCGGCCGCGGCCCTGAACGAGGACGCCTGCACCCTTCCCTATGATGAGGAGGGGATCGAGGGCACCAGGGCCCGCATTGCCGAGGCGACGGAGATCAGCACGGCACTGGCCCCGTGGCAGGAGTATGACCGCATCCAGGCTGAGGCCCAGCAGGCCCGGGGCAAGCGGAAGGAGTTCACGGAAGAGATCAAGGGCCTGGATGCCCAGGAGAAGGTTGCCCTGGCGGCGGCCGGCATCCCGGTGAAGGGGCTGACGTTCGATGAGGAGGGGACGCCCCTGCTCTTTGGGCAGCCCTTGGAGGTGGCCAGCGGCCGGGAGCGTATCGAGATGGCAGCGGCCGTGGCCTTCGCCCACAACCCGGAGTTGAAGGTGTGCCTCATCGACGAGGCCAACGACCTGGACGATGACGGGCTCCAGTCGCTTCACGACGAGGCCGTGGCCCGCGGGTTCCAGGCGTGGATCTGCCGCATCAATGCGGACGGGCCCGGAGCCACCATTGTGGTGGATGACGGCCGGGCCGAGATGGCCGCAGAGAAGAAAGGAGGCGCCAAGGCGGCGAAGAAGGCGGAGCAGCAGTAGCGGATCACTCGTAGAAAAGGAGGTGATCGTTGTGGAGAAGTTCCTGGAGATCCTATTGGGCGGGGCAAACTTGCTCGGCCCCATCATCGTGGCCATGCTGACGGTCCCCCTCATGGGGTGGCTGAAGCGGGTAGCGGGCTGGATAGACGGCCTGGCGGCCGGGTTCCAGCAGATTCTCGTGGTCCTGATTGCGGCCGGGCTGACCTGGCTTGGGGCCACCCTGAACGTGGTCATACCCGTTGACCTTGCCCTCTTTGCCGAGGCAGATGTCTCGGCCCTCCTGTCGGCCGCAATGGCCTACGGGATTCACGCCGGCAAGAAGGCTGGCACCAGTAGTGACATTTGGTAAAGAGGACCGGGGGGGAGGGGGTTCCGGCCCCCTCCCCGACCCTTCCCCACCGCAGATGAAGGGAGCGAAGCAAGATGGCTGAACAGAAGTCCAACCTGCCCGCCCAGCTGGGTACGCTGAAGACCGTCAAGGGGATCCTCGACACGGGCCTCCCCACCATCGAGGAGGCGCTGCCCAAGGGCATGGACCCCACCCGGTTCATCCGCGTGGTGCTGACGGTGCTGGAATCCAACCCCAAGTTGCTGCTCTGTACCCGCAGCAGCTTTTTCCTGGCCGTGCTCCAGTGCGCCGAGCTTGGGCTGGAGCCCCACCTGGCCCAGGCCTACATCCTGCCCTACCGCAACAAGCGCAACGTGGGCGGGAAGTGGGTGCCCATCCACGAGGCCCAATTCCAGATCGGCTTCCGGGGGCTCAAGGAGCTGGCCCTGCGGAGCGGCCGGTACGGGAACATCGAGGCCCAACCGGTCTGGGAGAAGGACCGGTTTGAGTATGAGCTTGGGTTGAATCCCCGGCTCGTGCACGTGCCCTTCCTGGACGGGGATCCGGGGGAGCTGAGGTGGGCCTACTCGATTGCCTGGCCCTCTTCCCTTGCGTCCAACCCCACGTTCGAGGTGATGAGCCGCACGCAGCTGGATCATATCCGCTCCAAGTCCAAGGCCAAGGACGACGGGCCCTGGGTCACTGATCTGGCCGAGATGTGCCGCAAGAGCGTGTTCAAGCGCCATGCCAAATGGCTGGAGCTGACCCCGGAGATGGCCCGCGTGATCGAGAGGGACAACCTGGCCGATGTGGGTAAGGTCGGCATGTCTGCCTCCTCACTGCTCACCGAGAGGACGGGCCTGGACGAGACGCTGCGGGAGATCGGCGGCGAACCGCTCACTGAGATCGAGGCCCCCCGGCCAGAGCCCACCACAGCGCCCCAGGCCCTGGAGGCCGTCAAGGGGGCAAGCGGCGGAGAAACCCCACCGCCAGAGGAACCGCCAGCCGACGCCGACGTGGAGGCCGAGCGGGAGCGTCAGAAGGCCCTGCTGGAGGAAGCTGCCGGGGCCGAGGAGGAGGAGGAAAAGGCACCCCCCCCCGCTCCGTCGCCCCGGCCCCCGGAGAACCCGGAGTTCGCCGTGCGGGTAACAGAAGTGCCCGGCTGTGATTATCCCGTCTGGGTGGGCGACCTGCCGGTGCTGGCCAACCTCAATACCATCCTCCGCAAGATCACGGTTCCGGCCACCATCCTGGACATGTACAGCCGGGACACGCGCAAGCACGTGCGGCCCAACTACGAAACCCGCCTTGGCCGCCTTATTGGGCAGGAAAAGGCCGCAGAACTGTTAGACGGGGTAGGGGGGGGGCCGGACGGCCGAGAGGCCCCTAGCGCCCCCGGGGGGCCCGAGGCGGGGCTTTTCGACGGTGAGGGGGAGGGTCCGGGATGAACGCCCTGCCGGAGGCCGACCTGATCCTGGGGCTGGACCTGGGGCAGACCACTGGCTGGAGCCTCTTCGACCGGCGCACGGGGCTGTGGAGATACGGTGAGCTGGCCCTGAAGCAGAAGGCCTGGGAGGGGTGCGGGGTAGAGTTCCTGCGCTTCCGCAACTGGCTGGAGACCAAGACAACCCCCGACCCTTGGGACTACGTGGGCCAGCAAAACCGTAGCACGCTCGCCCTAGTGGCCTATGAGCAGGTGGCAGGCTCGGCCCAGGGCCCGGCCCGCCGGATCATCGACGGCCAGTACGCAATCCTCACGGCCCACTGCGAGGCCAACGGGATCCCCTATGCGGCCACCAACGTCCACACGCTGAAGAAGTGGGCCACGGGCAAGGGCTCCACCCCGGGGAAGGGCAAGCCCAAGGTGACGAAGGAGGACATGCTGGCCAGCGTCCAGGACCGCTGGAAGGAGTTCGCCCCCGAGCAGAGGAAACCCGTCCGGCTGACGGACAACGAGGCCGACGCCCTACTGGTGGGCTGGTGGGCCCTCACGGAGGTCGTGCCGCCAACCTGGAGAAGGGGGGCGAAGAGCCATGGGTGACAAGAGCCGAAACGAGCAAGCGGAGCACCCAATCCTCTTCAGCGGTGAAATGGTCAGGGCAATCCTTGAGGGCCGAAAGACTCAGACGCGGCGGGTGGTGAAGCTTCAGCCGCACGAACTCGTCACCTCATTTTTCAACCTTGGGCTTCACGGATGGAAACCAACCTGGCAAATGCGGGAGTTCTCTGGCGCTATCGGTGGTCAGGACCATAAGGCCGCTCGTGAGGAATGGGAAGCCGTAGCATTCGGTCGGGCCAACGAACCAATTCCCTGCCCCTACGGCGTCCCCGGCGACCGCCTCTGGGTCAGGGAGGCATTTGGAATATGGCAACGTGGAGACGCGATGCCTGGGATAGGCCAGCCTTATGATCCTGTTACCGAATACCGAGCCGACGGTGAGAACCCGGATATTCCTCACGACTTCCTCTGGGAACCGTTCCGCTGGAAGCACTCCATCCATATGCCCCGTTGGGCCTCACGTCTCACGCTCGAAGTAGTGGATGTCCGGGTGGAGCGGTTGCAGGAGATCGCCGAGGGGGATGCCCGGGCCGAGGGGTTATCAGAATCTGACGCACGCTGGAGTGACGGATTTGTGGAACCACACCGGGACCAGTTTGCTAGGTTCTGGGATTCCCTCAACGCCAAGCGCGGCTACGGGTGGGACGTGAACCCGTGGGTCTGGGTGATCTCATTCAACCACGATGAGTACCCGGGAGGAGGAGGGCCGTGACAGATAAGCGTCCCGCCTTCCAGTGGTATCCCAAGGACCATCTCACGGACCTGAACGTGTTGCCCATGACCCTGGAGGAGGAAGGGGCCTACCGTAGGCTGATGGATTACTGTTGGTTGACCGGATACATCCCGAGCGACACGAAAGGTATGGCACCGCTATGCGGCTGCCAACCGGACCGGATGGCCGAACTGTGGGTGGCCATTGAGCCGTGCTTCCGGCCGCACCCGAAGGAACCCTAGGTTAGAACGGGAACGCAGGAAGCAAGACCGGCACCGGAAGATGAAAAGTGAGGCCGGAAAGGCGGGGGCCCGGGCCCGGTGGGGGGACAAGCCTGATAGCACTGCCTTGTTTTTGCCATTAGCGGGTGTTATGGCAAACGATAGCCCTCCTTCTCCTTCTCCTTCTCCTTCTCCTTCTCCTTCTCCTATACCCCCCCGCACCCCCCCCGGCGCCAACCGCAAGGTGGGTGATTATGATGAGCTGTTCAAGGGGTTCTGGGCGGCCTACCCCCGGGGGAAGAACGACAACAAGAAGACGGCGCACAGGGCATGGCTGGCAAGGCTGAAGGCCGGCACCCAACCAGGGGAGATGACGGCGGGGGCCGGGCGGTATGCCACCTATGTCAAGGCCACGGGCCGGTACGCCAAGAACGCAGCGACCTTCCTGGGCCCCGATGAGCATTGGAAGCTGCCATGGGTGGTGACAGAGGCCGATACAGCGAAAGAGTCGGGCCCTCAGCAGCAACCCGCAGACCCGGCCTTCAAGGGAGAGTTCCGGCCGGACATGAGGGAACGCCCCGGGAAGGCGGGAGAGTTGGCATCGGAGATCATGAGCGGGGTCGAGGATCCTGCCACAGAGGGGAAAGGAGCGAGCGATGAGGGAAAGGCATGAGGGCGTGCCGATCAGTTACATGGACGCGCAAGTAAAGGGTGGATACGGGGCCCTGTCGGCCCGGTCAGCAGCCGGGATTGTGACCATGTTGGCCAAGAACCTTTGGAACGAGGAGGCCCGGCTGCCCTGTCCCCGGGAAGGGATTGGGGTGGAGCTGGGGCCGACGCTGGCCGTAGTGCGGGAGCCCCGGAAGTACCTGGGCCTGATCGAGGGGCGCAAGCTGAACCCCTGGACCAGCCTCTGCGAGTTCCCGTGGATGATGGCAGGCCGGGCAGATGTGGAATGGTTGCTGCCCTACATGCCCCGGGCCGGGGACTATTCGGATGACGGCGAGGTGTGGCGAGGGGCCTATGGGCCCCGCCTGCGGGCACTGGGGCGGGAGGGGCGCGGCAATCTGGACCAGCTGGCCGGGGCCCTGGAGCTGCTGGAGGCGGACCCCGGGAGCCGTCAGGCGGCCATGACCATCTGGGACCCGCACGAGGACCTGGGGACGGACAGCAAGGACATCCCCTGCGCCAACTGGCTCCACCTCATACGGGAGGGCCCCGAGCTGGGGCGGCTGAGCTTGTCGGTGGCCGTCCGGAGCAACGATCTGATCTGGGGATTCAGCGGCGTCAATGCGCCCAACTGGTGCCTGTTGCTTCAGCTGGCAGCCAATCTGCTGGGGTGCGCCCCGGGTCACTATCGGCATTTTGCGGCCAACCTCCACCTCTATGACCGTCACCTGGATATGCTCCAGAACATCGCCACCCGGGCCGAGGACTCGGAGTATGAGCGGCCGGGCGCAGCGTTCGAGTGGGGGCCTTCGCCGGGGGCACCTTTGAGGGGGGAGCTTTCGCCGGGGCGCGGGCTGGAGGAGTGGACGAAAGCGGCCCGCGAGGCAGTGGATTTTGTTGAGACATATCGGAGCCATCACGATGCGATGGCCAACGTGGCCACCGGGACCTCACCATCGAAGGATCCGTGGCTGACGCAGTGGACGTGGATGATGCTGCTCTACCATGCCTGGACGCCGGAGCGGGACACCGAATGGGAGGAGTTGGTGACACGGCGGTTGCCTACGGACTGGGCCCTTGCGGCCCGTCAATACTGGACCCGAAAGCGAGAAGGGGGGGCAGGGAGATGACGGCCAAGCCGAGGGGCAAGACGGGGACGGCCAAGGGGCTGCCCGATGAGGTTGTGACGGCGCTGCTCCGGAGGGTGGCGAAGAAGCTGGGCCGGGAGTTCCGGCGTGAGGAAGCGGCCGTGGTGTTGGAGCAGCAGGGCCTGACCGCCGACGAAATCGAGGGCGTGCTTCAGGTGTTGAAGCGTATGCCCGGGGTCCAGAGGCAGGGGCCGGGCGTGTATCGTCTGCCCAAGAACCCGGCGGCATGGATCAAGGCGCGGGGCTGGAGGTTCACCATGCCCCGGCTGGACACGGCCACAGCGGTTCAGATGCTCCGGGCCCTGGAGGGTGTGCCGGGTGAGGAGTTGGATCCGGCGCTGTATGCGTTGACAGGGAGGCTGAAGCGGGCCCTGCACGGCATCGGGGTGGGGGCCGGGGACCTGGACTGAGCGCAGGAAAGGATCCACCAAACGGAGGAGGAGGACCGAACGATGAAGAGATTCTATGCTGTCTGGGCGGCGGTTCCCAAGAAGGGGCGCAAACGGCCCGTCCATCTGTCGGAGGTGCCCACGGGGGCCACCATCGTCTGCGGGGCCCGGCAGGCCAACTGCGTTCCCGTGCCCGGATTCCCCCCGGGGCGGCAGCCCCGCTACATCATCAAGGCCAGGGCTGAGGAAATGGGGCTGGATCTTTGCGGCCACTGCTTCCGCGACAAGCCTGGCCTTTGACCAAATCCCCCGAACGGAAAGGAGCGAACCATGAAGGATGAGCGAGGCAACGAGGCATACTTGGCCCGGGCCGAGGCCCGCATCCGGCGGGCCCTGGCGCGGCTGGAGGAGCTGGTGCCCGGCAAGGCGCGGGCCTACGGGGAGGCCCATGCCCTTCAGCGGCCCCTGATGGAGGCCCTGTTGGAGCAGTACCGGGACGGCCCCGCGCACTACCGGATCCCGGAGGCCCTGCTGGATCATCTGCCCCGGTTCACGCGGCTGTTCGACCGTATGGCCCGCCTGGCTGCCCACCCCGCCACTGACGACGGGCGCGAGAACCCGTGGGACGATATGGCGGGCGACTGCGTGGCAGCCATGACGCTGAGCGACCGGCCAGAGGGGGGCGGGGGGCGAGTGATGCACGCCGGGGGCGTATTCGACCGGCCCGGTGTGCCGGCCTTTGATGCCGACGGCACGGCTCAGGGCCGCGCCAGCCATGACGTTGACCCCGGGCCGCCAGCAGCAGCGGCGGAGGGGGAGGAGGTGGCCGGGCCCCTCTGCGGCATGGAGATTCAGACGGGTGGAGGCCGACTCGCGGTGGTGAAAAGCCTTTGCGTGCTGATGGCGCATCACCACGGGCCGTGCCGGGACCAGCGGGGCCTGGCGGCCAGGGCCGAAGGGGGGGCCGAGAAATGCGGCGCTGACTTCCATTCCTTGGCCGGGACGCTCACGTGCCAGCTCAGGAAAGGCCACAGTGGCCCGTGCTCAGATGGGCGCGGAATGGAGGGCGAGCGCATATGACCCCGGAACAGCACCTGCGGGCCTTTGCGGAGTTCTACATCGGGGTGCAGTTAAGTGGCGGCACCACCCCCCATATGCTCATGACCGTGGAGGCGGCCCGGCGTCAGCCCCGCCTGGCCGACCAGCTTTGGTGGGCCGGGTGCTATGCCTTTGTCTACAACTTCGCCACGGCCGAAGTGATCAACATGCATTGGCAGTGGGATACCCTGGAACCGGACGCCCTGCGGGCCTGGTTGACCCGCCATTGGAAGGGGATAAAGTGGCGGAAGGAGCGGAAGGCGGCGCGTTCGGTGGAGCGCCTGGCCGAGTGCATGGAGAGTTATGCGGCCTATGTGCCGCTGGTGCCTGGGCGTAGATGGTTCACGGATCAGGCCATGCCGGCCCGGGCCCGGTACGATGCGGCCTTCACGGATCTGATCGAGAATGTTCGCTACATGGGGCGCTACATCGCCATTCGTTGGGTGGAAACCGTAGGCCGCATCGCTGGGCTGCCCCTCACCATGCCGGACCTGCGGCCAAGGGACGGATACCATCCGCGCAAGGGCCTTGTGCTGATGTACCCCGAGGCGGCCGATGAATTGTTGGGCGGCGATGACGATGCCACCATCGCCGTGGTCAACGGGGTGGTGGAACGGTGCCGGGCCGACCTGGCGCGGTTCTACGGTGTGGCGCCAGATTACTACACCATGCAGAGCTTGCTCTGCGAGTACAAGCAGTCGGCCCTGGGCCGGAGGCAATACCCGGGCAAGAGTGTGGATACAGCCCTACGCTACTGGCGTGGGGTGGCCGATTACTGGGGCGAGCGGTACACTGAGAGATCCATCATCTGGGACGTGCGGCGAGTCCTGTTCCCGCCTTTTATCCTTGGAGAGGCGGGGGGGTGGGATGGGGTGCGCCACGAGCTGGGCACCACGCTGGCCGATCACGGGTACACCTGGAGTGATGCCATCTACGACTACAAGGCCACCCGGGACTTGGGGCGCCCCGCTTTCCGGCAAGGCGCGGCGCTGGAATTACGGTGGCCGGAGGGGGGAGTGGGGTCATGAGCAGGGTGAAGGTGTTGGGTTGGTTCACGGCCTACGATATCCTGCCGGGCAGGCTGTACCAGCGGGGCAAGATGCACGGGCACGGCTCCCGCGAAAAGGGGGCAGCCCTCCAGGCGCTGGGCATAGGCATGGTCTTGGGTATGGCGCCCCGAGAGCCGGACGCCGGGCTGGAAGAATTAAGCCGGGCCGGGCTCCTTGAATATGTGCACGTCCCGATCCCGGACGGAAAGCTGGACGCCACCACTGGGGCAGCCCTCTTGCTGTTGGCGGCCGGGGCCGCACGCCGGGCAGCCAACGGGGGCTTCGCCGTGCTGACGCACTGCAACGCTGGGCGGAACCGATCCGGGCTGATGAGTGCACTGCTGCTCAGGGAGTGGTTGGGCCTCAGCGGGGCTGAGGCAATGACCCATGTGCGGGCCGCCAGGCCCCGGGCCCTGGCCAACCCGGCATTCGAGGCTTTTCTTGCGGGGCTCCCCCCGCTTGAGGTACATGCGATCCCGGCGCCCGAAGGGCCCGAGCAACCCGATCTTTTCAATCTGGAAGGGGGTCCGGCATGAATGACACGGCAGGCCAGCTGCCCCGCGAGGCAGACTTCTGGACCTTTGTGATGGAGCGGTGGGCAATCTACCGGCGACGCTCGCTGGAGGGGCGCCCCCCGCCCTGGACCCAGGACCCTATCCTGGCCACCGGCCACTTCACCAACGTGTTCCGGAGCCTGGACCCGGGGACCATCTTCATCCGTGACTACTTGGCCCGGCGCATGGGGCACCCGTTGAGGGAGAAGATCCTCAATGTGACGCTCTACAGGTTTTGCCTCCGGGAGGAGGCGTTTGCGGCGCTGGGTTGGCGGGCCTTCCGCGACTTTGATGGCCTGCGGTGGGGTGCTGACCTTGGGGCCCTTCGGGATGATTGGGTGGCAAAGGGCACAGGCTCCCCCTATCACGGCGCATACTACATCACCAATTTCGGTCTCCGGGCCCCGAAGCATGAGGCCCTTGGCCTGGCGGCGGGGCGCCTCCACGGCGGGCTTCGCGATGCCGGGGCAGGGCCCCTTCTTGCTCCTGGTGATCGGGCGACATGGCTCGAG
>Ga0307434_1001604_pt1 | contig 11948 bp, 9 predicted proteins | sample SalMarWE160220MG_FD_202156 | JGI IMG/M metagenome (GOLD analysis project Ga0307434, IMG submission 202156) | Salt marsh sediment microbial communities from the Plum Island Ecosystem LTER, Massachusetts, United States - WE1603-220 | ecosystem: Environmental > Aquatic > Marine > Intertidal zone >... | reverse complement strand
ATTGTGGTTGATTTACTTGGTAATTCTCCTCAAATTGACGAGCGGTCTATTTTCAAGTCCAGATTTCAAGATGCATAATGCAGGGCTGACATCAAATAGCAGAAAATGTCACAAATACTGATGATTGAATTGTGTCTTATTCTCAACTCTGTCACTTTTTCGCCAATATTTTGTTGCCTCCAGAGCATATGAAAAGTTTGAGCCACTTGATATGACAGTGACCCATGAAAACAGAATTTCTCTGTTAACGCCGGAACAGGTTTCATTGATTGCTCGAAGATTACGAAAGCTCGTATTTCCCATAGGGCTGGTTACAGTAATTTTGTCCCTGGTTATGGGGGTGGCTACATTTTTAATCCTGACCGGTCTTACACCTATTGTGCCGACCCATAATGTCGTCGTCACCATGCTGGCCATAAATGGCGTGCTGGTTGCCGTCATGATCTGTATAATCGTCTGGCAGATTGCTGAGCTTTTTCTTGCGCGCAAAAGGCAGGACGCCGGTTCAAGATTACATATCCGTATTGTCGGACTTTTCAGTGTGATTGCGGTTATCCCTGCTATTTTGCTCGCAATATTCGCCAGTATTTCCCTTGACAGAGGACTGGATCACTGGTTTTCCAGCCGCACCAAATCTATCATTAACAGTGCCATCGATGTCGCGAATTCCTATCTCAGCGAGCATGGACAGGTTATCAGGGCAGATATCGTCGCCACTGCCAATGATCTTGAAGCCAATGCCTCGCAGTTTCAGGCATATGTCAATTCTATTACCGGCCTGCCAAGCAACATCGTCGAGTCTGACCCCGCCCGTTTCGGACCATTTCTTACGGTTCAGGCCTCTATGCGGGCTTTGCCTGGAGCCTATCTCCTCGACGGCCAAGGCAAAATTCTATCCAAGGCGAGCGGTGATGATGAAATTCCTTTTATTCCACCGTCGAGAGAACATCTGAAAGCTGCGGAAGCGGGGAGAATTGTTTTAATTCCGCCGGGCCAGACCAACCAGGTGCGGGCTCTGAAGCGGATTGAGAAATTCGATGATGCGTATCTTTATCTTGTACGGATGGTGGATCCCAAAGTCATCACGCATTTGCGCAATACCCGGGAAAATGTCATTGAGTACGGACAGCTTGATCAACGCCGTACCGGTGTTCAGATTGCTTTCGGTTTAATGTATGTGGCGATCGCCCTCACTCTGCTGCTCGCCGCACTGTGGCTTGGCTTGTGGTTTGCCAATCGTCTGGTATCCCCAATCCGAAGACTGATAACGGCCGCCAACGTGGTTTCCGAAGGCGACCTTGATGTGAAGGTCAAAGTCAAGAAACGCGACGGCGATCTTGGGCAACTGTCTTCGACATTCAATACCATGGTCACGGTCCTGAAAGAACAGCGCAATGATCTTCTCAACGTGAACACATTATTGAACGACCGGCGAAGATTTATGGAAGCCGTGTTGTCGGGAGTGAGTGCCGGTGTGATCGGCGTTAACGTGGATGGCAATATAACGCTGGTGAACCGGTCAGCAGAGAAATTACTGTCGGTTTCCGAGAAGGACCTATTAGATCAGCCGCTTTCCAATGTTCTCGGTGATTTCAGCGACCTGTATTTGCAGGCCCGGGAGCAACCTGACAAATTTGTTCAGGACCAGATCATGTTGGTCATTGCCGGTGTCGAGCGAAATTTTGCCGTCAGGGTAACCCGTGAACAGTCCGGAGATGAAGATCATGGGTATATCATCACCTTCGACGACATCACTGAACTTGTTACTGCGCAGCGGTCTTCCGCGTGGGCTGATGTCGCCCGCCGAATAGCCCATGAAATTAAAAACCCTCTGACGCCAATCCAGTTGTCCGCCGAACGCATCAGGCGAAAGTACGGCAAGTCCATAACTGAGGACCGGGAAATATTTGAACAATGCACGGATACAATCATCCGGCAGGTGGGGGATATCGGGCGCATGGTGGATGAATTCTCGTCTTTTGCGAGAATGCCAAAGCCTGTGATGGAACAAAATGATGTCAGAACGGTCGTGCGTGATGCCGTGACATTGTTCAGCGTTTCCGAGCCTGAAATTGACTTTCCTGTTGAATTAGACGCTGATCCGATTATGACATTGTGCGATCAGCGCTTGTTGTCCCAGGCAGTAACCAATCTTGTGAAGAATGCTACAGAAGCCATTGCTGCCCGCACCGAGCAAGATCCGGAACAGGAAAACTTTCAGGGTGAGGTCAAGACTGTCGTTAGATCAAATGACAAAAACTTTATTGTTGAAGTGATCGATAATGGAATAGGACTGCCGGCAAAACATCGGAACAGGTTGTTGGAGCCCTATATGACAACACGCGAAAAAGGAACGGGACTGGGGCTTGCCATCGTGCAAAAGATAGCGGAGCAGCATGGCGGCACCGTTCAGCTTGAGGACGCGTCCCATTTCAGAGAAGTTTTAAACGATAATAAAGTGAATAAAGATAATAAGGATAATAAAGAAGGTAATGACACCGGAGCCTGTGTCCGGATGATCATTCCCATTGCAGCACCAATGGGTTCGCATGGCGATACCGAGCCACATGACAACTCTGGCTTAAAGACTGATGAAGGCATTGTATCCACGGCATAAACAACAAAAGGGAGTCACACATGGCGTCTGACATCCTCATAGTCGATGACGAAAATGACATTAGGGAACTGATTTCTGGTATCCTGCAGGATGAAGGATACTCAACACGATTGGCAAAAGACAGCACCCAGGCCTTGACAGCGGTGGAAGAAAGGCGACCGTCGCTTGTCGTGCTTGATATCTGGTTGCAAGGCAGCCCGATGGATGGTCTTGAAATATTGACCGAAGTCAAAAATCAACATCCGGAGCTTCCTGTCGTAATCATCAGTGGACACGGCAATATTGAAACCGCCGTAACGGCTATCAAGCTGGGGGCATATGACTATATCGAAAAACCATTCAAGGCCGACAGGCTGGTGTTGCTGGCCAACAGGGCACTGGAGAATTCCCGCTTGAAGCGTGAGAACCAGCAGCTTCGCGAGAAGAGCATCCAGAGTCTGGAAATGATCGGCGTTTCCACAGCCATGAATCACTTGCGGCAATCCATTCACAAGGTTGCACCAACCAATAGCCGGATCATGATTACCGGACCGTCAGGCTGTGGCAAGGAACTCGGAGCCCGGGCTTTGCATGACGCCTCAAATCGGGCGAACGGACCATTTGTCGTCCTTAACGCAGCGGCAATGGCGCCGGAACGCGTGGAAATCGAGCTGTTTGGAACGGAGGGAAATAATGGAGCCCCGCCAAAGGTGGGAGCCCTCGAGGAAGCTCACGGGGGCACGCTCTATATAGATGAAGTCGCGGATATGCCTTTGGAAACTCAAGGCAAGGTCCTTAGGGTGCTGGTCGAGCAGAAATTTCAACGTATCGGCGGATCCCGCAAGGTTCATGTGGATGTGCGAATTGTATCGTCGACGAGTCGTGAGCTGGAAACGGAAATGAATGCCGGACGGTTCCGGGAGGATCTGTTTCATCGTCTGAATGTGGTTCCTTTGAAAGTGCCGAGCCTGGCTGAAAGGCGAGAGGACATACCCCAGCTGGTCCGATATTTTGTTACTCAGATTGCCTCATCATCCGGGCTTGCACCCCGCCAGATCGGAGATGATGCGATAGCTGTATTACAGTCCCATGACTGGCCGGGAAATGTCCGTCAACTCAGGAACAATATAGAGCGGCTCATGATTATGTCGGATGGGGACGCGGATGCCATGATTACCGCGGATATGTTACCGGAAGAAATTGGCCGCTCTACGCCGCTTTCGTCGGACCGTATGGGGAGTGAGAGGTTAATGTCACTACCTTTACGCGACGCGCGGGAAATATTTGAAAGGGAATATCTCGTCGCCCAAATCAACCGATTTGGTGGTAATATCTCTCGAACCGCCGAGTTTGTCGGTATGGAAAGATCCGCATTGCACAGAAAACTGCGGGCTTTAGGTGTTAACTCGTCAGATCGAAACAATAGCGATGCAAGACAATCTTAACGTAAACTCAACCTTATTATGAGTAACCCTTTGATGGTAACTTCGAATTAGCCGCTTCACGAAGCACTCGCAAAGGGCCTGAGGTCGATGAAGGTTTTGATATGTGGGGCCGGACAGGTCGGATTCGGCATCGCCGAACGCCTGTCGGCGGAAGACAACGAAGTTTCCATAATTGACAGCGAATTGGAACTCGTACAGCGGGTCAGCGATGTGCTGGATGTGCGCAGTTTTGTCGGACATGGTTCACACCCCGACATTCTCGATCAAGCCGGCGCGCAGGATGCCGACATGATTATTGCGGTTACGCTTTATGATGAAGTGAATATGATAATATGTCAGGTTGCACATTCTCTGTTTGATATCCCGACAAAGATAGCCCGTATCCGTGATCAAAGCTATCTCGAACCGCATTGGGCCAATTTGTTCTCCAGAGACAATCTGCCGATAGACGTTATTATATCGCCCGAACTTGAAGTCGGAGAAATGGTACTGAGACGGTTGTCTCAACCCGGGGCTTTTGAAACAATCAGTTTCGGCGATGGCGCGATTACGGCGCTGGGGATCAGCTGTGATGAAGACTGTCCGGTGATTGATACACCACTTCGCCAGCTGACCGAATTGTTTCCGGATCTGCCGGCTGTTGTTGTTGCAATTGTCAGGGAGGATTCTTTGTTCGTTCCCTCGGCGGAAGACCAACTGCTGGCGGGTGATGATGTCTATCTGATTGCCCAGGGAGATCAGGTTAGCCGTACGCTCAAAATCTTTGGTCATGATGAAAAGGAGGCAAACCGGGTCATTATAGCCGGTGGTGGAAATATCGGTCTCTATGTAGCGAAAAAAATTGAATCCGATCATCCTCATGTCCGTGCCAAAATCGTTGAAATAGACCGAACGCGCGCCATTACCGTGGCTGAGCAGCTGGGGCGCACTGTGGTTCTTAACGGATCCGCGCTTGATGAGGAAATTCTCCGGGAAGCAGATGTCAGCAGCGCCGATACCATGGTTGCCCTGACCAACAATGACCAGGTCAATATCCTATCAAGTGTGTTAGCCAAACGTATTGGCTGCGAACGAAATCTTTGTCTTATCAATAATACGGGTTACATGACCATCATTCGGTCTTTAGGGATAGATGCCCATGTTAATCCGCGTTCTATTACCGTATCCCGAGTTTTGCAGCATGTTCGGAGGGGGAGAATTCGGTCGGTGCATTCGGTCCATAATGGGTCCGGAGAAATTATCGAAGCTGAAGCTCTCGAAACCTCGCCATTGGTGGGGGCTCCGCTGAGTGAGCTTGAATTTCCAAACGGGGTTCGAATTGGTGCTATCCTCCGGGGTAAGGATGTAATCATTCCTAGCGGCAGAACGATCATTCAAACGCATGATCGCGTCGTCATTTTCGCGATAGCCGACAATGTTCGCCAGGTTGAACAGATGTTTCGCGTCAGTCTTGAATATTTCTAGAACAGATGACCCTGCGAACGAAATTTCAGGGATGCCTATAGGACATGCGAGTTCTTCTTCTTTATGCCTCCGGATGGCTTCTTTCAGTTTTATCTGCGGTCATGTTGGTGCCGGTCTTGTTCGCCTTCGCCCTGCAGGAAATTCAGGTTGCGCAGATTTTTTTTGTGGTCGCGCTTGTTGTCGGATTTGTCGGCATTGGCCTGTTACTTGCCCTTAAGGATCAGAAAATGGAGTTTGGCCGGAAACAGGGGCTGTTGCTTGTCTGCGCGATATGGGTCTTCGTGCCCTTTGTCGCCGCCATACCGTTTATTCTGGCGGGCATACCAGATACAGTGTCGGCGGCCTATTTTGAAGCCGTATCGGGATTTACGACCACGGGAGCCACGGTCCTGATCGATCTGGCAGAAGTTCCAAAAAGCCTGCTGGTCTGGAGGAGTCTCCTGCAATGGTTGGGCGGCCTTTCGACGTTGATGGCTCTATCGGTGGTCCTCAATCCTCTTATGGGAGCAGATGTTGGTGATCGCGACTATCGCCAGGTTCACCGCTCTACCCACGCCACAATCGATCATGCCAAAACATCATTCCGTACAATATTTCCCATTTATAGCGGATTGTCTCTGTTATGTTTTGTCCTTTTGATTTTTTCAGAAATTCCGCCATTTGATGCGTTCTGTCTTTCACTCTCCACATTGTCCACCGGTGGATTTATGCCGAGGGCCGGAACGCTGGAGCTCTATGGGTCTCCTCCTGGTGAACTCGTCATAGCCATTTTTATGTTTCTCGGCGGTGTCAGTGTTATCTGGCTGAATTCCATCCTGCGGTTCAGATGGAATGCGGTCCGCGAGATTCCCGAACCGTTGTGGATAGCCGGCGCCATTGTGCTGTTCGGTACGGTTATGGCGGCCCTTCTGCTATCAAATTCACCTGAAACAGGAATCAGGCTGGTCTACAGATCGTGGACCCTTGGCCTCGCCACTGCAGCCTCTTTTGTTTCAACAACGGGTTATACGGTTAGTGAAAGGACCCAGGATTTCCTGCCTTACATGTTTGTAATCATGGTCTGTCTTGTCGGTGGCGGCCGGTTCTCTACGGCAGGAGGGCTGAAGTTTTTTCGAGTCGCGGCGATGATCAGGCAATCGATGCGCGAACTCCGGCAGCTTGTCTTTCCGCATGGCGTTCGCCCGTCCCGCTTTGGTCGTGAAGCCAGAGACAATGAGATTATCCGGCTGATCTGGGCGAACTTTGTTGTGATGATCATCGCGCTTTGGGTGCTGGCTCTCGTGTTGGCGGCAACCGGTGTTCCGCTGACAGCAGCCTTTTTGGCGGCCACAAGTGCGATCAGCAACATCGGGCCGGCCTACACCTCGACCCGTTTTCCTGAACTTCAATCAATACCCGGGTTTAATGAGATGATCCCCGCCGCCCAATACGCTTTGACGGCAGGAATGATTCTCGGCCGCGTCGAATTTCTGGCATTGCTTAGCCTGATGAACCTTGCCTATTGGCGAACATGATGCCTGCTGAATGTACAGTAGTAATGCTGACTAAAATCCCCATTTCGAACAGGCCTGCCTGATGATATCACTGGTAATCGCGCATGATTGCAATATAAGAGTTTACCCGAAAATCGGGCACGGGTTAGCCAAAAGAGATAAAGATGACACGCATTATATATGTAAACGGACTGTATCAGGATTACGACCACGCATTGGTCCATGTCGAGGATCGCGGATTCCAGTTTGCCGACGGTATCTACGAGGTATGTGAAGTGCGCAATCACCGGATGGTGGATGAATCCCGTCATCTCGGACGTCTCAACCGCTCATTGAGTGAATTGCGGATGAAGCGTCCCATGAGTGATAAGGCATTGGGGATCATCATGCGCGAGACAATCAGGCGCAATCGCGTGCGTGATGGTCTCGTATACCTCCAGATTACCCGTGGCGTTCAGCGACGCGACTTTGCCTACCCGCCCGAGGATCATCCCCGATCGGTAATTTGTCTGGCCAGAAATGTCTCTTTGAAAAAAGCTGAAGCGACAGCTCAGAAAGGCATATCCGTTTATACGACACCCGACATTCGCTGGAAACGTCCGGACATCAAAGCAGTCGGGCTGCTACCGGCCGCGATGGGCCGACAGGCAGCAATCGATGCTGGCGCTCACGAAGCCTGGTTTTATGATGAACATGGCTGCATAACAGAAGGCGCTTCCTGCAATGCCTGGATCGTGGATGCCGGTGGAGACCTCATTACCCGTTCGGCAGAATTCGGAATCCTCCGTGGCATCACCCGCAGCGTGGTTTTCGACCTTGCTGAAAGGGAGGGCGTCCAGATCATCGAACGCAGCTTCACCATTGATGAAGCCAAACAGGCAAGGGAAGCTTTTATTACGTCAGCGACATCCATTGTCATGCCCGTGGTGAGAATCGATCAAACGCAGATAGGCGACGGCAAGCCGGGACCCTTAACTTTGAAATTGCGAAATCTTTTCCACACCCAGGCTGAAATCGCAAATTAGGTTGAAACAGCATTAAATTTAGGCATTTTCTAATGCAAAAATACTGACTTGACTCTGTAATCCCTTCATTTTTCTCGCCAATTGGAATAAAATCCCCTATATATATTAGGGGCGTACTTTAATTGTCATGATATGCGCTTCAATCCAGCTAAAGCGGTCCAATATATACCGCGAAAAAAAATAATAGGAAAAGTCATGGCCGCGGAACGAATGCAAAGCCTTCAAGACACGTTTTTGAACCATGTCCGGAAATCCAAAACACCACTGACAATATTTCTGATCAACGGAGTAAAACTTCAGGGTGTCGTGACCTGGTTTGATAATTTCTGTGTATTGCTCCGCAGGGATGGCCATTCACAACTGGTCTATAAGCACGCAATTTCAACCATCATGCCCGGTGCACCTGTCGATCTCCTTGACGGCAGCGGCAATGATGAAGAGCCATCGAGCAGTAATACGACATAGATGCGTCAAATCGATCCTGATGAAGTAAAGGGACTATCGCAGACAAAACAGTCGGGAAAAAACGGCTACCAGTTTGAAGCCGGCCACATCGTGCGCGCAGCGGTGCTTGCGCCTGTGGTCGCGGTTCAGCAGAAATCTACTGATCTGAAATATTTACGGGGTACCCCCCGGTCCAACCCAGGAAACGCGATCCACACGCCCGACTGGCAACGCGATAATGAGGGCCGGCTAGAAGAAGCGGTGGGGCTGGCCTCTGCAATTAATCTTGAGATTGTTCAAAAGTTCCTTTTCCGGCTGCCCCGCGCGCGACCGGCCACCTTGTTCGGCTCGGGCAAGGTGGAGGAATTGAGCGGGGTCATCAAGGCGGAGGAAATCGAGCTTGTCATCGTCGATCACGTCCTGACACCTATACAGCAGCGCAATCTGGAGCGGGCCTGGTCGGTTAAGGTGCTTGACAGGACCGGGCTCATTCTCGAAATATTCGGACAGCGGGCCAAAACCAGGGAAGGGCGGCTGCAGGTGGAACTCGCGCATCTGACCTATCAGAAAAGCCGTCTGGTGCGCTCCTGGACCCACCTCGAACGCCAGCGCGGAGGGTTCGGCTTTCTGGGCGGTCCCGGCGAGACCCAGATTGAGGCGGACCGGCGCCAGATTCAGGGACGCATCCAGAAAATCGAGCGTGAACTGGATCGGGTGAAACGCACCCGGAAACTCCACCGCAAGGGCCGCAAACGGGTCCCTTTTCCCGTTGCCGCCCTCGTCGGCTACACCAATGCGGGAAAATCGACTCTGTTCAACCATCTTACAGGCGCCGAGGTCACGGCTGAAGATCAACTGTTCGCAACCCTTGATCCCACCATGCGGGAAGTATGCCTTGAGAGTGGGCACAAAATTATCGTTTCCGATACGGTCGGATTCATCTCCGATCTGCCGACACCTCTGATCCGCGCCTTTCACGCCACCCTGGAAGAGGTTCTGGAAGCCGATCTCATTATTCATGTGAGGGACATCCACAGCCATGAAACGGAAGTCCAGTATCATGACGTCATCGCGGTGCTGGAGGAAATCGGCATCGATTTCAACGACTCCGGCACCAGGGTCATCGAAGTCTGGAACAAGATCGATCTCCTTGATGGAGAGACGCGCGAAACCCTGCAGAACAGGGCCGCAAACGCTAAAACCGTTCCCTGCGTGCCGGTATCCAACCCAACAGGGGAGGGGATTGACAAGTTCTTAAGCCTCCTCGACCGCACCATTTCAGAAACGGGCAGGTTGGTCCAAATCTCCGTTCCGGCGGGCTCGGGTGGGCTGTTGAATTGGCTTTACAAAAACGCCGATGTGCTCGACAGATCCTATGCGGACAATGGCGCTGCCCGCCTCAAAGTCCGCATCAATCCCACCGGCCTCGGCCGCCTCCACCACTGGCAGGGCAAACACCCGGAGCTGGTGATCAAGGAGAGTGTGTGAGGGGCGGGGAATCGGGCATCACTGGTCTTTGCCCAAACAATGACCGGCGAAAGGTAAAATAAAGCGAAAATTGTGAACAGGTTTTTTTAACTTTGTGTAGCTGCCGTTGTAACGCCACAGGACTTAACGTTGAGGCCATCGTCTACTACCGCTACCAGCGGGACAAATCCTGACTGCCCAGCGCCAGGAATCTCTGCCACCTCGAGACGCTCAGTCACAAACTCTGGCTTAACCATGTGGCGGTGAAATATGTCCTGAAGCAGATGAAAGAGCGCACCGTCCGCCCGGCGCTCCGCAGCCCGGTTCTGTTCCGTCTCAGCCTATTCTTCGTCCTTGACTTCATCCCAGATCCGGTCAAGTCCAGCGAGATCCATGTCATCCCAGTCCCGGCCGCGCGCCTCAAGCTTCTTCTCTAGTTTGCCGAAACGGCGCCCGAACTTGTCACAGGCCTTCCGGCCTGCCTGTTCCGGGTTTATGCGCAGATGGCGGGCGAGATTGGCAAGCACGAACAGCACGTCTCCGAATTCCTCCTCGATGTGGCGGCGCAGGTCCTGATCCACCTCGGGCGTTCTGCCGGAGACATTGGCCAGTGCATCCACGGCCTCGGAAAGCTCCTCCCATTCCTCCTGGAATTTCTCCTGCACCGGCCTGATGTCGGGCCAGTCGAAACCGACCCGGGCCGCCGCCTTCTGAAGCTTGACCGCGCGGGTGAGGGCGGGAAGGGCAACCGGTACCTCATCCAGGACACCGCCTTTGGCCGTCCTGCCGGATGGTGCCCCATTTTCTTCCTTTTCCTCTGATTTGATCCGCTCCCAGAACCCGGGTCTAACGCCTCGGGCCCGTTCCTCGTCACTGCCGAACACATGGGGGTGGCGGCGGATCATTTTCCGTGAGATTGCATCCACGATGTCGGAGAAACTGAATTCGCCCCGTTCCGAGGCCATCTGGGCATGGTAGACGGCCTGCAGCAGAAGATCGCCAAGTTCCTCCTTGAGGCCACTCATGTCGTCTTGCGCTATGGCGTCGGCAACCTCATAGGCTTCCTCGATGGTGTAGGGCGCGATGGTCTGGAATGTCTGTTCGATATCCCATGGACAGCCCGTCTCCGGATTTCGAAGGGCGGCCATGATTTCCAGGAGGTCTGGAAGGCTGAAAGTTTGAGAACGCAGATATTTTGCCCGCAGGTTATGTGACATGAGGGAGTTCTGACTCAAATTATTCTATCCTGTGTTAGGGGAAGTCTTATCTTAACCAGCCGGTAAATTGGAAACAAAAATCCCACTACGGCTGAAAGCGAGAAGCCGCACCTGTGGAAACAACGGTTCACCAGCATAAACAGGGCAATGAATATCCAGTCCGTTTTGCACCGCTACGATTTTAATTAAATGTCAATTTCCATTAAATTTGTGTAAAATTTTAATCAAAACCCGAAATGCCGGCATTAAATACCGATCCCATCTTTATTCGCATAATATATATTATGGAAAATTTTTGGTATTTAATCAAATTCAAGCCGTTTCAGGCCGTTGGCCCGGTGGTCCGCGCGGTCACCCTCATTATTACCGGTGCACCATTAATGTTGTCCGGATCACCAATTGATGGTTCGTGTTCTGACTCACGTTTCATAATTATCGCGCACCAGCTGATTCAGCAGACGGACTCCATAACCCGATCCCCAGCTGCGGTTGATCTCGGTGTGTGGTGCGGCCATAGCGGTTCCCGCCACATCCAGATGGGCCCATGGGGTATTGTTGACAAACCGCTGCAGAAACTGTGCTGCCGTTATCGATCCGGCCGTGCGGCCACCGATATTTTTCATGTCGGCAATCTTGGAATCGATCTGTTTGTCGTAATCGGATCCCAGAGGCATCCGCCAGACTTTTTCACCGGTCGTGACTCCGGCTCTGCTAAGATTGTCTGACAGCTCATCATCGTTCGAGAACAGTCCCGCATGCTCCTTGCCAAGCGCGATGATAATGGCGCCGGTGAGGGT
>Ga0307434_1001602_pt1 | contig 11954 bp, 7 predicted proteins | sample SalMarWE160220MG_FD_202156 | JGI IMG/M metagenome (GOLD analysis project Ga0307434, IMG submission 202156) | Salt marsh sediment microbial communities from the Plum Island Ecosystem LTER, Massachusetts, United States - WE1603-220 | ecosystem: Environmental > Aquatic > Marine > Intertidal zone >... | reverse complement strand
ACGTGCCCGACGCTTTGCCCATGATCCAGCCGGAAACCGCTATCCTGCTCGTGGTCGATATGCAGGACCGTCTGCTGCCGGCCATACACCACGCCGATCAATGTGTCGAAGCCTGCCGCCGGATGATCGAGGCGGCCCACGTGCTCGAATTGCCGATCGTCGTGACCGAGCAGTATCCGGACGGGTTGGGGCCCACCTGCGCGACGCTCAGGCAATGCCTGGGTGACACTGAGATCATCACCAAGACGCGGTTCAGTTCGTGCGTCGAAGCGGTCGTCGAGTGCCTTTGCGAGCGGGACAGGCCGCACGTCATCGTGGTCGGCATCGAAGCCCACGTCTGTGTCCTGCAGAGCGTGCTCGATCTTCTCCGTCTCGGGTACACCCCTTACCTCTGTGCAGATGCAACAGGTTCCCGCCGGCCGCTCGACCGCGATACCGCCATTGCGCGGATGCGCCGGGCCGGCGCGATTGTGACCACCACCGAAAGCGTCACGTTGGAGATGCTCGGCCAAGCCGGCACGGACACCTTCAAACGCATCCTGGAGATCATTAAGTAGTCCGATAACCCAACGTCCCCATTACCCCGCCCTCTAACTCCACCGTGCCCCTCAAGTGGCCGATAACCTTGGCGCCGGGTGACTGCGCCGAGGGCAGACCGGAAGCGAGGGACCGTGTCGCTGCGGGCAAAGCACGAGGAAATGGACAACGAGCACGAATTATCGGGCGGCGTGCCCCCACGAGCTGAAGCTCAGGACCAACCCCGGCATTCGGCCGCGGAGGACGAGTGCCCCTCCGGGACGCGTCGAGGATTCCTCGGTCATTCCGCGCGGAAACTTGCTTACGTCGCCCCGGCGGTGTTGTTGTTGAAACCCAAGCCCGCCTGTGCCGCCACTGGTGTGACTGGAGTTTCATGAGCACCAGATCGGCCGGGGTAAGTCCAGGGAACGTCCAGTCAGATGCTCAGCCAGTGTGCGATCACTCGTTTGAACGACGTGCCTTGCCGGCGCGACGGACTCCGTTGTCGCCCGCTCGATGACGAAGCGGTCCTCTACGACCCCGCCCATCATACTCTGCACTACCTTAACCAGACGGCGTATTTCATCTGGGCTCGTTGTGACGGTCGCCGCCGCGTGCAGGACATCGCCGACGCGGTGGCTGCCGCCTACGAGACGGGCTGCGAAGGACAAGACTCCGGCGGGCAAGAGCGAGCCCCCGATCCGAGGGTACTTGGCGACGTTCGCCGGACGCTGGCCGAACTGGCCGACAACGGCTTGATCGATTCCGGTTGCCTGGACACTCATGACGCAACTTGCTGCAATTCCGACCCGTCTTGAGCCGCCGACCGGCAAGCAGGCGGCGGCCAGCAGCGGGGCCCGCCTGCGGGGCCGAGAGCTGCCCCACTACCGGATAGGCCCCGTGTCGGTCAGTGTCCGCTCGGATCTGGTCGAGGTCGAGAGGGCCTTTCATGAGCTGTACGAGCCCTACCGGGTCCACGCGCCCGCCCGCGGCGAGTTCCGCATCGAGGTGATCGCAAAACGATCGCCGCGAAGCTTGCGCCGGTACTACCACATCCGGGGCAACGGCGAAGAGCTGTTCACGGTCCGGCACCCCCGTTCCGTGCTGCCCCACGTTGAGTGGGCGCTGAATATCCTGGTCTCCCGATACCTGCCGGTGTGTTTTCAGATTCACGCGTCCGTGATGTCCCGCCATGGAGTCGGCATCATTCTTCCGGCCCCGTGCGGCCGCGGAAAGACGACCCTGGCCGCGGGCCTCCTCACCCGAGGTTGGTCCTACCTGTCCGACGAGTTCGCCCTGATCGACCCTTTCACCCTTTGCCTGCAGCCCTACCCAAAGGCTTTGTGCGTCAAGGCCGGCTCGTTCGACACGCTCGCGCGAATGGGGCTCCCGTTGAATACTCGTGAGTCCTATCTCAAAGGTGAAAAGGGCCGGGTGGCTTTTATCAATCCGCTCCGGGTCCGCCGCGATGCGGTTGCCGATCCCTGTCCCGTGGGTCTGGTGGTCTTTCCGGACTACGGCGGCGACGCCCCGCCGGCCATCGAGCCGATGTCCCGGGCCCGGGCCGTCTTTGAGCTTCTCCGCGTCTCCTTCAGCTTTCCCAGGTTCCGCACCCGCGGGCTCGATCTGCTCGCCGGCGTCGTGAGCAAGGCGCGTTGCTATCGGCTGCGCACCGGGGATCTCGTGAAATCATGCGAGCTGGTCGAAGCCTGCCTCCAGCGAAGAGATTCGGGCGAGGGTTGACATGCAGGATCGCACCCGAACACCTGCTCTAAAGCGTGCCGGCTCGCTCATCGCACGATGCCTGTCCGGCGACACTCGCGAAGCAGTTCAAGGGATCGAACAGGAGGGGCTGTGGGAGTACGTGGTCTCAGAGGCGTGCCGGTCTGAGGTCGGCGGCGCACTGATCCGGGCCCTTCGCTCGCAGGGGCTGGACGTGCCTGGCTCGGCCGCCATGCAACTTGACGCCTACAGGGAGCACCTCGTCGCCGCCAACGCCTACAACGTCTCGAGAACCGCGCCCGTCCTCGCCCGGCTGCAAACCGAGAACGTGCCCTTCCTCCTGCTCAAGGGGGCCGCCCTCAACACCGTCCTCTACGACGACCCCGGAGCGCGGGCCATGGTAGACCTCGACGTCCTGATCCGCCCCTGCGATGCGGATCGGGCGGACGGTGTGCTGACGGCGTGCGGCTGCTCGCGCGGGCCCGATCTCCTGCAGGAGAACTTCTATCCTCGCTACCACTACGAGCGCGAGTATTTCACCCCGCACAGACCCCCGGTCAAGATCGACCTGCACGGCCGACCGTTCCGGCCCCTGCGCTACGCACGGACCGTACCTGACGATGCCCTCTGGGATAAGCCGCAACGGGTCATGTACGGTGACCTGCCCGTCGCGATCCCCGGCGCTCAGGACATGCTGATCCATCTTGCGGTGCACGCGGCCTGCCACGGGCTGGGCGAGTTGAAATGGCTCTATGACCTCAAGCTGTGGACGGACCGGTTCGGCGAGCAGATCGACACGGGCGCGTTGGCCTCCAAATGTCGGCGGTGGAACGTCGCCCTGCCGGTGCAGCGTGCGTTGGAGAGGGTCTCGGAGGTCTTCGGTCGGCCGACATCAGCCCTGATGCCCGTCATCAGCTCGGTGAGTCAGCCCGCCGGCTTCCTGGACAGGCTCGCGCTATCTCAGGCCCCCCGGGATGCCGACCATCCTGCCGCGGCGTTGCTGGTCAACGTCGTGTGCACGCCCGGCCTGCGGTTCCGGCTCGGTTATCTTAAAGCAGTCCTTTTTCCAGGTCGTGGCCACCTGGCCCAGTTGTACCACCGGCGGCACCCCGGATGGACCCTGGTCGCCCACGTCGTGCGGATCCTGCGCTGCGTCGCCCGGCCGTTGCGGCCGGCGGCACCCGAGCCGGCCTGATTTCGTTACGAGACTGCTTCCCACGCGATCGGCGTGTCGGCGGCGATTTCGGTTCGGGCTTGGCGCCCGATGAGTGAGGCCAACTCCGACGGGGCGATGCCGCCGCCGGGTCGCTTGACGGTGAGCATTGACTCGGTCAAGGTCTCCCCGACGTGGATGTGGCGGGCGGCCACTACGCTGCCGCGGGCCAGCCGGCGAACCTCGTGCTCGCTCTCGCCGGGGGCGATTGCTCCGTCGCCCAGCAATCGCTCGGCGTAGCGGATTCCGCGGATGTACTCGGCCATGGCGTCCGGCTCGAGGGAGAAGGCGTGATCCGGCCCACGCCGGGTGCGGTCCAGCGTCAGATGCTTTTCGATGATCCGGGCCCCGGCCGCGGCGGCGTAGCCGCCCATCGTCAGCGACTCCGTGTGGTCGCTGAACCCGCTGACGCAGTCGAATGTGCGGGCCAGCGTGCCGATGGCCGCCAGATTCGCTTCCCACTCCCGGGTGGGGTAACTGCTGACACAGTGCAGCAAGGCCAGCGGGCCGGCGCCCGGCCGGTTGAAATACGCGACCGCTCCTGCGACCTCGGCAAGGTCCGCCGCCCCCGTCGATGCGATCACCGGCAGAGAGGATTCGACCGCCGCCTCGAGCAGCGGTGCGTTGATGATATCCGTCGAAGCCAGCTTGATCGCCCGAACCCCGAGGGAAACCAGGAACCGCAGGTCCGCGACGCTGAACGGCGTGGCCAGGAACTCGACCCCGCATTGACCGGCGTAGCGGCACAGGTCGCCGAACACATCGTGCGTCAGTTCCAGTTGCGAGAGCATCTGGTATTGCGTGGCGGCCCGAACGGCTTGCTGCTGATACGCCGCCGTCGGGGCGCTGCAGGTGACCAGTCGCTCGGCGGAGAAGACCTGAAACTTGACCGCGTCGGCCTGGGCATCCGCGGCCGCGTGAATCAACTCGTGGGCAAGCCCGGGCTCGCCGTCGTGATTGACCCCCACCTCGGCCACGACGTAGACCGGCCAGGACTCGCCGACAACCGCCGGCCCGATCTCGAACGACCGCGAGCTAGTGCAGTCCATAAGCGTTTGCAGGCGTCGCCGCCGCCGTGAAAGGCGGCCGCCGCCGGCCCCCGGTGGGCGGGTCGGAGGAAGCCCCCTCGCTGCGGATACGCAGCAAGGCCTCTGCCCGGCAGAAATCCACTGCTGTGTCGATGTCTACCGTGTCATCCTCGGCCTGGACCACCGCCCGACGGTCCGAGCCGAAGAACGCATGTGGGTCCTGAGCCGCCTGGGGCACAGACAGCCAGTCCCGCCCGACCACCACTACTGCCCCGTCGTGATAGTACAAAGGCTCGAGGTCCTGGCGACGGTCGATGGAGTTGGGTCTGAACTGGACCATCCGGTTCCCGTCGAGCCGATGGATCCAGTCCGGGTGCTGCTTGGTCACCGGAGCCACCGTGCGCACAGAGTCGCATCCGCTGCTGACCAGAAGGTCGATACAGCGATCTATGATGCCGGCTGCACGCACCGGCACGTTTCCGTACAGCACCACGACCACGTCGCACTGCCGGTGTGCGTGGTGTTCGTACGCTTTAACCGCGTGCCTGACCGCCGCCGACACGGGCGCCGTGTCCACCGCCAGCTCGGGCGGGCGGTCCACCACATACACTCCTGCTGCCCGCCCGATCGCCGCCGCCCGCGAGGAATCCGTAGTCAGCACGATCGCGTCCACGTACCGGCTCTGCTGGGCGTGCCCGATCGTGTAGACCAGCACCGGACGTCCGCACAGCGGCAGAACGCATTTATCCGCCAGCCCCTTACTGCCGGCCCGGGCCAGAATGATTGCCAGCGTATTCACTACCGGATTGATCGGCTCAGGTGCCCCGGTGTCTTGAACCGACCCATAATCATCCCGAAGCCAGCACCACTGGCCACGCCGGCCTCCCGTGGGGTGATCACCAGAAACCGGCTGTGGGTCAGCCGCAAAGCCAGGCAACTGCGTTGTGAATGTGGTGCATTGGCCCGTGGCCGGCGGCTACAGCCGGCGAGCGGCAGGGGAATCCTTCATCGGCAATCGAGTCCGCACGATGCCGTCGAACTTGTAGAGCGCGCCGGCAACCGCAGGGGCGGTAGGGACCAGGCCGATCTCGCCCACGCCCCGGGCGCCATAGGCCGTCTCGGGATCCGGCTCCTCAACGAAAATCACCTCGACCTCCGGCATCTGATGGGCACGCAGCACGCGGCACGACTTGACGTCGTTGCGCACGAGCCGCCCACCCTCCAGTTGCAGCTCCTCGGTCAGCGCGTAACCGAGACCCATGTGGACCGCCCCTTCGATCTGTCCTTCGAGTTGCCTGGGGTTCATCACTTTGCCCACGTCGTGGCAGGCGATCACCCTGGCCAGTGAGCCGTCGTTGTTGAGAATCACCACCTGCGTCGCGAACCCGTAGGTCAGATGCGTTTTCGGATCGGGAACGTCTTCGCCCAGCTTGTGCGTCCAATCGCAAACGTACTCGCCGAAGTAGCGCTTTCCGGCAAGTCTTCGCAATTCCGTCTTTGCCTGATCGGCCGACGCATCCCCGGGCAGATCCAGTTCAAGAAGGTCCGCTTTGAACGCCCGGCACGCGTCGATGATGGCGTTGCCGGCCAGTACGGTGCCCCGGCTCGCGGTGGTTTGCCCGCAAGCCAATTCCTCGCTCGTATCGGTCATGACACGGAACACGCCGGGTGGCAAACGTGTCTCTTCGCATGCCGTCTGGAGACAGATCGTGAAGAGTCCCTGGCCCATCTCGGTAAAGCCCGTGCGGATGGTCACCGTGCCGTCGTCGCCTGCCGTGAGCAGGGCCCGGCCAATGTCCGGCATGCCGTTGCCGATACCGACGTTCTTGATCCCGCAAGCGATGCCGGCGTATCCGGCCCCACGGTAAGCGTCCTTGATCGCCAGCAGAGTCTTCTTCAGGCCGAAGGGCTTGCTGAGCCGCTGCCCGGTACAGCAGCGGTCACCCACGTCGAGCGCGTTTCGCCACCGGATCTCCCAGCCGTCGATACCCACTTTCTCCGCCAACCGGTCCAGCATACCCTCGATGGCGAACGCCGCCTGGTTCACGCCGAAACCCCGCATCGCCCCGCAAGGCGGGTTGTTCGTATAGACCGACCGCGACTCGATATCGACGTTGTCCACGCGGTACGGGCCCGTTGCATGACCGGCCGCCCGTTCCAGCACCTTCATGCCGAGCGAGGCATACGCCCCGGTATCGCCGATCATCCGTGCCCGCACGGCGGTCAGCCGGCCCCGGGCGTCGCAACCCACCTTGTAGTGCATCTCGATCGGATGACGCTTGGGATGCAGACGGAAGCTTTCCTTGCGGGTCAGCGTGCACTTGACCGGCCGGCCGACCAGCGCCGCCGCCAGCGCCGTCTGACCCTGAATGCTGAGGTCCTCCTTGCCCCCGAACGCCCCGCCGCTGCTGACCAGCTCGACGTGAACCTGATCCTCGGGCCAGTCGAGGATCCGGGCGATCTGGCGGCGATCATCGAACACCCCCTGCCCCTGTGACAGAACCCGCAAGCCACCATCGCCGGGAATCGCGACGCAGGACTCCGGCTCCAGGTACAGATGCTCCACGCACTGCGTGCGGTACGTATCCTCAACCACGTGGGCCGATTCAGCGAACGCCTTCTCGACATCGCCCCGCTTGATCACGGACACCCCCAATAGGTTCCCGCCGGCGTGGACGCGCGGCGCGCGGGATTCCAGCGCGTCATGGGGGTTCGTAACCGGCGCCAGGGCTTCATACTCAATCCCGATCGTCGCGGCGGCCCGGCGAGCAGTGCTTTTGTCCTCCGCCACCACGGCCGCAAGAACGTCGCCCACGTATCGAGTTTCCTCGCCGAGGGCAACGAAGATCGGCCAGTCCTTCTTGACCAGACCGACGTACCGCTCACCCGGTACGTCAGCGGCGGTCACCACGCGAATTACCCCGGGCAGCGACGCCGCCTTGGCAGTATCGATCCCGCGAACCCGCGCCCGCGGGTGATCGCTCAGCCGCAGGGCAGCGCAAACCATCCCCGGCGCCTTGATGTCATCGACGAACCGGCGTTGGCCGAGTACGGCTTCGTATCCCGAGTAACGAGGCAGCGAGGTGCCGACCCGCCCGGACGTCTCCGCCTCCGGCATACGCTCACCACGGCGAACCCGCGCGAGCAGCTCGATCGCCTCGGTGATCTTCTTGTACCCCGTACATCGGCACAGGTGCCCGCGCAGCTCGTGAGCGATCTCCGCCCGCGACGGGTTCGGATTCCGCTCCAGCAACGCATACGCCCGCATCGCGATCCCCGGAATGCAGAACCCGCACTGCACCCCGCCGGCGTGAACGAAGCACTCGGCAATCAGTTTCCGCTCGTGGTCGGCCAGGCCCTCCAATGTCGTCACGCGTTTGCCGGCAACCTTGACTGCCCTGGTTGTGCAACTTAGCCGCGGCTTGCCATCGATCAGCACGGTGCAACACCCGCACGAGCCCTGTGGCTGGCAGCCGTTCTTCGGCGAAATCACGTCAAGCTGATCACGCAGGGCATCCAGCAGTGTGGTGTCCTCCTCCGCCTGAACGGTCACATGTGTACCGTTCAACGCAAAGCCGATCACTTGCGGTACTGGTGCGGGTGCGGGCGCCATCGAACGGGTTCTCCGAAACAGGTCGGAACCTGGGGCCACTGTCCTGACTTACTGATTCGCCCAGTCATCCAGCGGTCCCGCATGACGCTCATGTTCGCGCTTGACCGCCAATGCCGAATTATCGACAGACGACCACAGCATGCAATTGCCTGCCTGGTTGGCGGTGCCATCGGGCAGCGAAGTCACACCTGAGGAGCCCTATGCGTTAATTGAGCACGCACGGACTTGCGGGAGCTCTGGGTGAGGAGTCGCGCAGGGCTCCCCGGCGGGATTAAACTGACAGCCCAGAACGTACAGCAGCTATGGATCCCCGGTTCGTTTTTCTGGGTGCTGACGCACAAGAGTCCTCCAGAAGTGCTTCAGATTATCTTTACTCTCGACCTGGTTTCTGGTATTATGTGCACCCAGAGAGGGAAATCCTGGGCGATCAGCCAAGTCTTCTGGACGCGGAGGAGGGAAGAGATGTGGTTTAGGCGCGTCGGCGCCCCAGGGCTCGGGCGGGCCGCGCTTGTCCTCACGGTATGTGCTGGCACGAGCGGGCATGCCGTCGCCCAACCGTTCGCGGACATCAACGCCGGCCTGACCGGCGTGTTCGACTGTTCGGCCTCGTGGGGTGACTACGACAACGACGGCGACCTGGACCTGGCCCTCGCGGGGAGGGACGAGGGCGGGGCCTACCTGAGCAGGATCTACCGCAACGATGGCAATGACGTGTTCACCGACCTCGGGGTACCCCTATTGGGGGTGAATTACTGCTCGTTGTCGTGGGGCGACTACGACAACGACGGTGACCTGGACCTGGCGATTGCGGGCAGGGAAGCCAGCGGCACACGCGTCAGCAGGATCTACCGCAGCGACGGTAATGACGTGTTTACTGACATCGGGGCGGCCCTTGAGGGGGTGACCTATTGTTCGCTGTCGTGGGGTGACTACGACAACGACGGCGATCTGGACCTGGCGGTTGCCGGACAGTCGTGCAGCGGCCGGGTGAGCAGAATCTACCGCAACGACGGGAATGATCACTTTACCGATGTCTGCGCTGCCTTGACCGGCGCGTCCTGGTGTTCGCTGTCCTGGGGTGACTACGACAACGACGGTGACCTGGATCTGGCCATCCTCGGGCTGACATACGGTAACCAGGATCGCGAGAGCAAGATCTACCGTAACGACGGCAATGATGTGTTCACCGACATCGACGCGGACCTGACCGGCGTGTCCGGGGGCTCGCTGTCGTGGGGCGACTACGACAACGATGGGGACCTGGATCTGGCGATCTCGGGCTCGTACTACACATCCGGCCCCGGCACTCCCGTTCACTACGTGAGCAAGATCTACCGCAACGACGGGGGCGGTATCTTCACCGACGTAGAGGCGGATCTTACGCAACTGGGCGGGAGTTCGCTGTCATGGGGCGACTACGACAACGACGGCGACTTGGACCTGGCGATTGCGGGAGAGCCTGGCTGGGGCCAGTATGTGAGCCAGATCTACCGTAACGAGGGGGGTGGGGTGTTCGCCGACATCGGCGCAGCCCTGACCGGCGTAAACCGGGGTTCGCTGTCGTGGGGCGACTACGACGGCGACGGGGACCTGGACCTGGTGCTTGCCGGCGAGCCGGACTTCGCCTGCTGCGTGAGCAGGGTTTATCGCAACGACGGCGGGGTGTTCAATACTGCTCCATCATCGCCGGGCGGACTGTCGGGAAACGTGGCGGGCAACGACCTGACCTTCAGTTGGGATGCGGCAAGTGACAACGAGACGCCCACTGACGGCTTGTCCTACAACCTGCGTGTGGGCACGGCTCCAGGCGCGGACGACGTCTTCAGCGGCATGGCAGACCCGTCGTCGGGATTCCGCCGTCTTGTAGCCACGGGCAACGCGCAGAAGCGACGCTCCTGGACGCTCTACGATCTTCCGGGCGGGACGTATTACTGGAGCGTTCAGGCGGTGGACACGGCATTCGCCGGTTCGCTGTGGGCGGCGGAGCAGAGCGCGAAGGTGTGGTTCACCGATATCGATGCCGCCCTGATGGACGTGATGCTCTCTTCGCTGGCATGGGGCGATTACGATAATGATGGGGACCTGGACCTGGCCATTGCGGGAAGGAACGCGATTGATGTCCGTCTGGCCAGTGTTTACCGCAATGACGGCGGGGGGATGTTCAGCGACATCGGCCCGGTCGTGATGGGAGTCAGTTCGTGTTCACTGGCGTGGGGGGACTATGACAATGACGGGGACCTGGACCTGGCCATTGCGGGAAGAGAAATCAGTGGCGACAGGATGACCAGGATCTACCGTAACGATGGGAGTGACGTGTTCGCCGACATCGGGGCGAGCCTGGCGGGAGTGTACTATTGCTCACTGGCGTGGGGCGACTACGACAACGACGGGGACCTCGACCTGGCGGTCGCGGGAAGGGGCGACTTCAACACTACCCTGAGTAAGATTTACCGTAACGAGGGGGACGGCGGGTTCACCGACATCGGCGCCGGCCTGACGCCGATGAGGCTCTGTTCACTGGCCTGGGGCGACTACGACAATGATGGCGACCTGGATCTGGCCCTCGCGGGGAGAGACGAGGGTGGCGCCTACGCGAGCAAGATCTACCGGAACGAAGGCGCCGGCGTATTCACCGACATTCAGGCAGGCCTGGCGGGAGTGTACTTGTGTTCGCTGGCATGGGGCGACTATGACAACGACAGTGACCTGGACCTGGCCATCGCGGGACACGACTATAGCACGCCGGTAAGCAAGATCTACCGCAACGACGTGGGCGGGGTATTCACCGACATCGACGCGGGCCTGAGGGGTATGGCGTATTGTTCGTTGGCGTGGGGCGACTACGACAACGACGGTGATCTGGACCTGGCCATCGCGGGATACGACTATAGCAAGCCGGTAAGCAAGATTTACCGGAATGACGGGGCCGGTGTGTTCACCGACGTTCGCGCATCCTTGACGGGAGTAGAGATGTGCTCGCTGGCGTGGGGCGACTACGACAACGATGGTGACCTGGACCTGGGGCTCGCCGGAGAGGCGACCACAGGTATCGTGAGCAGGATCTACCGCAACGACGGCGGCGTTTTCAATACAGCTCCGGCGGCACCGGAAGGGGGTTTGGCATGGGTGAGGGGCAGTTGCGTGACGTTTAACTGGGACGCCGCAAGCGATAACCAGACGCCCTCAGGGGGGCTGTCGTACAACCTGCGCGTGGGCCTGGCCCCCGGGACCGACGATGTTTTCTGCGGGCATGCGGACTTGTCCTCCGGGCTCCGACGCATACCGGGCACGGGCAACGCGCAGAAGACACTCTCCTGGGCACTCAAGGGATTGCCGGACGGGACGTATTACTGGAGTGTCCAGGCGATAGACACCGCATTGGCGGGCTCGCCTTGGGCCGGGGAACAATCCGTGTCCCTGCCGACGCCATTCGCACCCGCCGACTTCGATCAGGACTGTGATGTGGACGCCGATGACCTTGCCCACTTTGTTGCGTGTGCCACCGGTCCTGCACTGGGCCCGCCGGCCAGCGGTTGCGGGAACGCGGATTTGGACGACGACAACGACGTGGATCAGTCCGACTTCGGGCTGTTTCAGCGATGCCTGAGCGGCCCGGGTGTTCCGGCGGATCCACGGTGTGCGGATGGATTCTGATATCTCATTGATCGTGGACTTGAGTTCAAGACCGTATCAGACGGCGGCGCAGGCGGACTCCCGCCGATCAGCCGGTGAATGGGCAACCTCAGCGGTCAGCGGTTTGATCGGTCCCGAACCGGGCTTCTCGAATCCCAGCACTTCGCCCATCGGTGCGAATCTGAACACCTCAAACAGCCGGCAAAGACGCGGCGCAACCCGGGACCGC
>Ga0307434_1001597_pt1 | contig 11963 bp, 12 predicted proteins | sample SalMarWE160220MG_FD_202156 | JGI IMG/M metagenome (GOLD analysis project Ga0307434, IMG submission 202156) | Salt marsh sediment microbial communities from the Plum Island Ecosystem LTER, Massachusetts, United States - WE1603-220 | ecosystem: Environmental > Aquatic > Marine > Intertidal zone >... | reverse complement strand
CAAGGCTCGATTAGATCCCATCACCATGATCGGCGGCGGTGCGAATTCCGATGTCTGGTGTCAGATTCACGCAGACGTGTTGAATCGGACCATCAGGCAGGCCAGGGATCCGATACAGGCAAATCTTAGAGGCGCGGCCCTGCTGGCATCCGTAGCCCTTGGGCTTCTTAGCTTCGATCAGATCCCCGGGCTCGTTCCCATTGCAAATACCTATACACCCAACCCGGAAAACCGCGGGATGTACGATGAGCTGTTCAGGGAATTCCTGAATATCTACCGGAACACCAAGGGGATCTATGCGAGGTTGAACAGGGCGTAATGCCGGTTGCGCCCATTGATCCATGGGCTGAAGAAAGGGGAGGTGTGAGATGGATCTGAAGCATTTTATCATGCGCGGTATGGAGCGTATACACCCGCGCATTATCTCGGGGTTGTTTACGTGCATTAAGCCGATTCCAGCTGTGAAGAGGATGATAGAAGGTCAGTACGAGGACATCATGGGAGAGCTTGAGAAGGCGGTGAAACCTTACAGGCATAGGACAATGAGGTTTCGGGAGATTCCCGATCAGGGCCTTCGGCGGCAGGATGTGCTTGAGGAGATGCAGCGGATTCAAGAGATGGAGGAGTCGAAATGGAGGGAGGGCTATGTGTCGGGTGCCGTATATCACGGCGATGAATCGCACATAGAATTTCTCAATAAGGTATATGCGATCAATTCCCAGAGCAACCCGCTGCACGCCGACGTGTGGCCAAGCATCGCCAAGTACGAGGCAGAGGTAGTATCCATGGCAGGCACTATGTTAGGCGCCGGGACTGCTTCGGGTACGGATCAGGAGATATGCGGGGTGGTTACCTCCGGCGGCACGGAGAGCATCTTGCTTGCCATGAAGGCATACAGGGACTGGGCCAGGGACCAAAGAAAGATCAAAAAACCGGAGATGATCATTCCCACTACTGCCCATGCTGCCTTTGACAAGGCGGCCCAGTATTTCAACATACGCTGCATCCGTATCCCCGTAGATGAGGACTACAGGGCAGACGTGAAGGCAACTGCGAAGGCAATCACCAAGAATACTATCGTCCTTGTTGGCTCAGCACCCACATTTCCCCATGGGATCATCGATCCCATCGAGGAACTCTCAGAGCTAGCGAGACAAAGGGGCGTTGGCTTCCACACCGATGCATGTCTCGGCGGGTTCGTGCTTCCGTGGGCCGAGCGGTTGGGATATGCCGTCCCGCCATTCGATTTTCGATTGCCCGGGGTCACCTCCCTTTCCGCTGACACCCATAAATATGGCTACGCCTCAAAGGGGACCTCGGTTATCCTGTATCGCGGAGCGGAGCTGCGCCGCTATCAGTATTATAAAACCACGGAGTGGCCGGGAGGCCTGTACTGCTCGCCCACCTTTGCTGGAAGCCGTCCTGGAGCGCTGACCGCTGCGTGCTGGGCGACGATGGTGTCTATGGGAGCAAAGGGTTATCTGGAGGCGACAAAAAAGATCCTTGAAACGGCAGTGTTCATAAAGGCAGGAATCCGGAGAATACCGGAGCTTTCCATACTCGGTGATCCCCTGTGGGTGATCGCATTCGGCTCGGAGAAACTGGATATCTACCGGGTGCTGGACGTTATGTCCGAGCGAAAGTGGGCCTTGAACCCGCTCCATAAGCCGCCCGCCGTTCACCTCTGTGTAACCCTGAGGCATACCGGGGAAGGCGTGGCGAAGAGATTCATAGATGACCTGAACTCAGCTGTCGGGTATGTCAAGGAGAACCCGGATCAAAGGGGCGGCATGGCCCCTGTATACGGAATGGCAGCCAGGCTGCCGCTGAGGGGGGTGATAGGAGACATCTTGGAGCGATACATGGATCTTTTATACAAGGCGTAGGGCCTATAAGATTTTTACTGCACAGGCAATTCTGGTGCAGAGGGCCCAGCCTTTTCCAACATTTCATCATGGCCCTTTGAGAATAAAGGGCTGCCATCCATTTCCTCTACGGTTTGACATTTTCAAGTGTTTAATTGTTTTATTTGACATCTAATTATATTCCTATTATAATACATTTATAGAATTAATCAGTTCTCCCACTACATATTGATGAGAATGTTAGTTACTCACTACATAGAGTAAGGAAATGCTCTATGTGCGGGGAGTGCAACGCAGGGGTTTCAATGCCGATACCGCCCCGGATGGAAAACGGGGCAGGCAAGGGGGTGGAAGCATGAAGGTATCTAATCATGCCAATAAACGATCTCAGCAGAGAGGAATCCCCAAGGATTATATTGACTTAATACTCGAGTACGGAACGCCAGTGAGGAGGCAGGGTGATACATTGGAGTACAGGCTGCATAAGAAGGACAAGGACCGCCTTGTCAAACACCTGAAGCGCTTAATCAACTCTATTGACCGGTGCACCAACAAAGCAGTTCTGGTCGACTCTGACATGAAGGAAATCGTGACGGTCTATAACCTGATGTGAAGCTGGGAACCGCACCCGAAGGGTAGAATTTCAATCTGGCAGCCTGATACCAAGGGGTAATCCCTACCTCTCAAGGATAAGGCATCCCGAGTTATCCTTGGTGTATCGTATTATTGTTGCCAAGTCTTTCCACCAGTTCTATAGTGGTACTACCCTATTACATATAGTCTCATTCGAGAAAGGTAATGGACTTGAAGAATGCTCGCCGCAGGAAGGAGCGTCCATGAGATTGCATCATGTGGGGCTGGTGTGCAGTTCACAGGAAAGAGCAGACCGATTCTATGAGGGTATTCTGGGGTTGGCAAAGATTAAAACTGGGGAGCTCCCTGAGGAGATAACGGAGCGAATATTTCACAGCGCTCAGCGATGTCTGATGATCTTCTATGAACAGGACGGGCTTGCCGTCGAGGTCTTTGTGCCGGAGGAATGGCCCGTGCGAACGGGCACCTTTGAGCACCTCTGTCTTGAGGTTAGGGAAAGAGAGGCGTTTCTTGAAACCTGTGAGAAAAACGGCCTTGAGGTGCGCAGTATTCCTAGGGGAGATACGTTTCTCGCATTCGTTGCAGATTTCGACGGCAACCTGTTTGAGATAAAAGAGGCCGCTCTTGAAAAATAGCCCTGATCCGGAATCACGCGGCACTCCTGCTCCACCATCTTCGTCCATTCCCTCGGTTGCCTCCATGGCCGGCAAAGGGAAGGGCCCCATCGACCGTGCAGCGACCGCTGTGATTGTTCTTGCCCTGATTGCCTTCGTTGTTCTCTCCTATGGTTTCTTGAGCCGCATGAAAGGACACGGCGCCTTGAGCCCGGTGAGGTCGGTTTCTCAATTCTTCAACGATCTCGAGAGCCAGGTCATGGGATATCTCGGAGAGATTGAAAGGGCCTTCGAGCCCCGCAAGAGCGCCAAACAAAGGGCGAAGAAACATATTCTCGTTGGCTACCACTCTTATAAAGAGGGAAAATTCGAAAGGGCGATTGGAGAGTTCAATAAGGCAGTACAGATTGATCCCAAGAACGCCGAGGCATATTTCTGGAGAGGGCGTGCCCTTATGAGCATAAGCCGCTATGATGAGGCCGCCGCGGATTTCAAGATGGCAGTCAAGCTCAATCCTGCCTATGTCGATGCATACGATAATCTGGGCTGGCTCTATGCGAGAGCGGGAAACTACCGTGAAGGCATTGCAAACCTCACTAAAGCCATTGAACTAAAGCCGGATAACGGCTGGGCATACTATTACCGGGCGCGAATCCACCATAAGATGGGCGAGAAGGACCTGGCAGTGCGCGATGCCGAGGAGGCCTGCAGATTGGGCCTCCAGGATGCCTGTACCATGTATGAGAGGATTAAAAAAGGGATTATTTGACCCGGGCTGAGCGGTTCGCCGTTCACTGGTTGCATTCCCTGAGCCCTGACCCCTGACGCTTTTATGACTGAGGAGGCAGATTACAGACTTTTTACGAAACCATCAAAGCTTGTTTGAAATTTTTCCATTCCTCTATCATGTCTCCTTAAAGAAGAAGAAAAGCATCTCATTCTCATGCTGTCCGATTGCCCCGCCCTCTATCGTCTTTCCCGTTGACCCGCCAGCGGCTTTTTTTTATAGTCCTATAGAGGCGAATTGCACGATGATTTAGAAAAGCCTAAAGGGAGGTGAAGGAGAGATGCCGAAGATCAAAGACGATCTGACTATGGAACAGCTCCAGGAGGTGATGGGATACGTGAAGCAGGGCGATACCACCCATGAGGATGTAGCCGAGACGGTGCACACCCTGCTTCAGAGACCGGAGAACGTCTTCTACCGGGACATCGGGCACGGCAGGGGGATGTGGGTGACGAGGAATAATACCATCATATGCCCGCGAAGCCCGGAGCCGGCCGCATACTACCTCGGGGGATGCCGGTGGAAGGAGTACGAGAGAGTCAGAGACGCCAACACCGATGTGTTGAACCTCGCCAGGGGCATGAGCTACAAGTGGGCGATCCTCAACCTGATGTTCTCCAAGATGGCCCTGGAAGGGAAGGCAACAATAGAGGAGGTGAGGGCCTCGAGGATCGGCGGGGGAAAATCCGTGATCTATGAGCCTCACTATGCAACGCAGAATTTCTCCCGCGGTGACGAGCCGTTATCCGAGCTGGAGAAAGAGGTTCTCAAAGAAAAGGTTGTCCCCGTGCTCGAGGGGCTCGTGCAGTATATCTTTGCGCCTGATATGGGAACGCGTTCTGCACATGTGGATTTCGTGGCCCACTATGCGCCCCACAATGTGGCATGCCTGTGTCTGGAGAACGGCGGCTCGGGCGATCCATCGCTTATCACTGCCAGGGGCGTGTATGAGTCCATGCTCGAGTCCGTGGCCTACGGGCTTCACCAGGAGGGCCTCGATAACCTGACCGTTGCGGTACAGGGGATCGGCAAGGTGGGATCCTATCTCGTAGACTACATTGTCCAGGATTATCCCGGGGTTTCCCTTATAATCGCTGATGCCGATCCGATGAAGGTTGCCGAAGAGCTCAAGGTATTGAGAGACAGGGGCGTCAACGCGCGGCAGGCGGAGCCCAACGAGATCTATGATCAGCAGTTCGATGTCTTCAGCCCAAATGCCATGGGCCAGATCGTGAACCCTTCGACTATCCCGCGGATGGCCAGGGCAAATCGCGGTAAGAAGCTCATCATAGTGGGCGCAGCGAATAACCAGATAGACGAACGGCGAAGGGGCGGCAGAAAGGAGATCGAGGACCTGCTGAGGAAGCACAAGATCCTCTATGCCCCTGACTTCGTGGTGAACCTCGGGGGGATCCTCAACCTGATCTATGAATTCGAATCCGTGATGGAGGTATTTGGGGGCTCTTACAAAAAGGAAAGGCCCCTTGAGGTAGTCCATGGGGTGAGGACGATACTGAGAGAGATCTATGACCGAAGCGCACACACGAGGATATCAACCCAGACTCTTGCAGATCGGTTCGCTGAGGAGCACCTGGCGAGGTGGGCGGTGTTCGGAGGATTCGGGCCGGAGGAGCTTCAGGCAAGGAGTTATCTGGTTGATGTCCTGCCCACGGCTTCAGGGAACACGGTGCCTATTTCATAGGCCTGACGAATCACAGGAGCAGAGGAAACATCATCATCTAGATCCTGTAAATCCTGTCAGATTTGCCATTTATACAGCCTCTAAGAACCCTCATCCAGCAAGGAAAGCAGATCGGCCCATTGCGATATCCTCGTGACATCTCCCTCAGGATCCTGGGACGCCGTGCCGGCTATGCCCGGCGATGAGGGAATGCTTTTGTCGCGAACATAGGTAAACCAGACGGGCCTGATTCCTGCCTGCCTGGCACCGGCAATATCGGGCTCCGGATCATCTCCCACATAGAGAATTTGCTCCTTCCTGACTTCAAGCTCACGCAAAAGCTGCTGGAAGACCAGGGGATGCGGTTTTCGATAGCCCAGCTCACCTGATATGAGCACCGCATCGAAGCGGGGAGTGAGGCAGAGGGAGTCGATGATCTCCCGTACGGCAGGCGGATGGGTGAAGTTTGAAAGCAGCCCCAATCGGTAGGCGCCCTTGAGGGTTTCAAGCATCTCGGTGGTGCCGGGGATGAGGTGGCAGCGGCCCATAAAGGCCGAGAAATAGGCACTGACCGCTTCAGCGATTCGGGAGTCCTCAGGCTCAACCTCATATCCCTGGGTGAGGAGGGCAGCGCTGATCCAAAAACGGTTATGCGTCTCCCTCCCATCCAGGCGGGCTTCATGTATGAATCGGAGGGCGGATTGCCTGTAAGCATCTTTGAATGTTTCTTTTTCCACCGGGATACCGCTCATGGTGAGGCTTACGGTAAGCCGCTCGAGCGCCTCCTCCAGGGTCAAGGGCTCCATAGTGAGAAGGGTGTTAAACAGGTCGAATCCTATGGCTGTTATCCGGGGCATAGAGACCTTTCTTAGCTTACTGAAGGAAGAATTGCAAGGCGCTTAAAGATGTGGATAGTGGTGATCCAAGGTTTGAGAGTGAAGGGAAAAGTATGCTATGATGCCATCGGCTAGGCAATGAGTGGCTATTGGCCTTATTAATGTATTCCTGGATCATTCTTATGAAGGCGTGCGATGAGCGATAGATTGCTGAATATCCAGTTGACGTATGTAAGGGAACTATACGCCCGGTTGCCGGATGATCTGGAAAGATCCCTTAGCGCGGTGAGGGAAGGCAACGTTTTCCATTTCAAGGCATTCGGGCAGCCCTGCACCATCACGCCGGAAGGGATCATCCTTTCCGGGGAGCTGCTCACCGGAGGCATGGGGATTATCATAGCCCTCTACGCGCGTTATGCCCCACACGATGCGGTGCAACTCTCGCCCCCAAAGGCCTTTGCGCAGATAAAGGGGAGCCAGCCTCATCAGGGAGCCTTTAGGACACGATCGGAGCGGAGCCTGGTTCCCTACGTGGGTGTCATCAGGGAGTCCATGGATAGGATTGTGCAGGTCTTTGATGGTTTCGAGAATAGGGATGGGAGCGGAGATTTTTCCTTTACCCTGTTTCCGCTTCCGAAGATTCCCCTCTCCTATGTCTTTTACGTGGCAGATGAGGAGTTTCCCGCCTCGGTGATCTGTCTTTTCGCCGCCAATGCGGAATCATTTATGCCGGTTGACGGCCTGGCCGATGTTGGCGAGCACACCGCTGAAAAGATTATTGAACTGATCAGCCCGTAGCAGTATTTAGGGGATAGGGATCCCGGTTCTCCGGTTGAACCGGGCCTCGGTAATTGGTAGTATTCCCCGGATTGAGCGGTTTCCGGTCGAAATACGCGACATTGAAATGCTCATGAGGATTCCACGTGATATCAGTCCTTAGGCGAGTCATAGTTCCGATTCTCGTATTGCTGGGCATCTCCGGCTTTTCTGGTCTTGCCGGTACCTCACAGGCGTCGAGGGTCTATGATATTCAGGTGGGCTGCTTCGCAGATCCCGATAATGCGGCTCTATTGGTGTGCCGCCTCAAGGAATGTGGCCTTCAATGGTATAGTCTGAGCTTTGAGCCTTGTACCCGGTTTATCGTGGATGCGAATACGGACTCCAGCGGTAGGGTTGCCTTTGTGGGGAGCTATCCGGAATTTTCAGATGCCTTTTTGGTCGAGAATGTCTGGGATCTGCCCCATCCCGATCCGATGCAGATCTCACCTGTTCCTTCCAGGGAGGCTTTCGTGGCAATCATGGCGCCCTACATGCAGCGCCAGTATCAGAACGGCTACTACAACCAGGGAAGGTTGCCCATGGACGAGGATCGGGCGCGGATGTACACGGGATTTATATACGAGGCCGCCGAGTATTACCAAATGGACCCCTTTCTCATCTTCGCGCTGGGAAATTATGAGACCTATTTTTATAATATGTTTGGCGACCTGGATCGTCTCAAATTCAGCCGTCCTGATCCGGCACAGGGAATGTTCCAGATCCTCAGATCCACCGCCCGCTTGATCTATGAGGAGATGAAGAGGCAAAACCTGCCTCATACGCCCAAGGATTTCCCCGGGGATCTCATAAGGTATCCAAAGGCCCAGATCTACTTCGCCGCACACTACGTGCATAAGCTTCATCTGGAGCATCACGGGAACCGGTATATGGCACTGCTCGCCTATAACGGACGCAACAATCCAAACTACGAGTACCCGCGAAGGGTAATGCGCTTCTATCAACGGGCAGTCAAGCACTTTCTCAAGGAATCAGAATGGGACAGTTCCGAGTGGAGTTTGGCGGCGGGATCACCCGATCCTGTATTTCGTGAAAGTCGCGGGCAGTGAGAGGGCACAGGGAAGAAGACACCCGCGTGAAATAGAAATAGGACCGTAGATGATAAATCCACTGGGGTAGTCCAATGACAATGAAGGGGTATGGGTATGGAGAAGAATGTGGGAGCCAAGGATAAAACGATCAGGGTGATTGCTGGAGTAATTTTTCTCGGCCTCGGCATATCGATCCAGGGAGTTGTAGGGCTGATCTGCGCAATCGTGGGAGTCAGCCTCTTGTTCACCGCGATCACGGGGTTTTGCACCCTCTATAAGCTCTTTGGAATCGACACCCGTGAGCTCAAGCCGGAGATCACCAAAAGAGAGAGGAAAGATATAAGGAGGTAGAAGATGGTTTCAGAGGCAATAAGGGATGTGTTCGACAGGATGCCGGAGATCTTTGACCCCGACGCTGCCAAGGGGATGGATGCGGTGTTCCAGCTCGATATCACCGGGGATGGTGGTGGGAATTGGACAGCGGTGATAAAGGATGGAACGTGCCAGATTCAGGAAGGCAGTCATGCAAATCCGGGTGTGCGTTTAACCATGTCCGTTGACACCTGGCTAGCCGTGGTGAACAGAGAGATTAACGGCATGTCGGCCTTCATGAGCGGCCAGCTTAAGGTGAGCGGCGATATCATGCTCGCCCAGCGGCTCGAGCAACTGTTTCGGTTCTGATCTTGTTGCTCGAAAGGGATGCCTATCATCAAGGCATTTCCGCTTGACAGCGGAGAGAAGATGGGATTCGGAAAGGAAATCATGCTGTCAAAATCACGGTTTCTCGCAGGGCATCAGTGCCCTCTCCGGCTGTGGCACCAGTGCTATAATCCCCAGCTTGCCTCTGAGGTACCCACGGTGCAGCAGGCGATGTTCGATGCCGGCCATGAGGTGGGAGTGCTGGCTACCCATCTGTTTCCCGAAGGGCGCCTCATCGAGGAGGATTACCTGCACCACCGCGAGGCTGTGGAGGCAACAAGAGAGGCGATCAACGATCCGTCCATTCCTGTACTGTTTGAGGCGGCCTTTGTCTATGACGATGTCCGCATTCGGGCGGATATCCTGGAGAGGAGGGATGACGGCAGGTGGAATCTGATTGAGGTGAAATCCTCAACCTCGGTCAAGGGGGTATATGTGCTGGACGTTGCAATCCAATACTATGTTCTTCAGGGTGCAGGTCTGGATATCGCGAGCGCCGGCATCATGCATATCAATAAGGGCTATAGATACGACGGCAAAGAACTTGATCTCAAGGACCTCTTTTCGTTCTCGGAGCTCACTAAAGAGGTGATCTCAAAGAAAGAGGAGGTTTCCCGCAGGATCGGCGATTTGAAGGAAATGCTGAGAGCGCCGGATCCGCCGCAGGTCACTCCCTCTCGTTTTTGCGCCAGCCCCTATACCTGTGAGTTCTGGAGGCACTGCACCAGGAACGTGCCTGAGTTCTGGGTGTTGCAGCTCAACGGCATAACCAAGGAGGGGCTCGATTCCCTGGCGGCACTGGGCGTTCAGGATATCCGGGATATCTCCTCCTCTTTTCCGTTGGACCACATTCAGGATCGCATTCGAGGCTGTGTGATCAAGAGAGAGGAGTACCTGTCGCCCGAACTCGGTCGTGAGCTCCGGGATGTGGCATACCCGGTTCATTTCCTTGATTTCGAGACGGTTGCCCCGGCAATTCCGCGCTACCCTGGTACCAGGCCATATCATTCAATTCCCTTTCAATGGTCTGACCATATCCTTCACCGTGATGGTAGTATTAAACACAGGGAGTATCTCAGCGATGAGGATAGTGATCCACGCGAGGAGTTCGCACGATCCCTTGTGCAAGACCTGGGGCAAGGGGGCTCGATCTTTAGCTATACCCTCTATGAGAAGCGTGTCATAGAGGAGCTGGCGGAGCATCTCCCGAGGTTGAGCGGCAGGTTGCGCGCTGTCTTGGGTCGTTTCAAAGACCTCCATTCCCTGATCAAGAGCTTCTTTTACCATCCCCGCTTCTATGGGTCTTTCTCCCTGAAATCGGTGCTTCCTGCCCTTGTTCCTGACATGAAGTACGAGGATCTCGCCATTCAGGAGGGAAATCAGGCCTCCCTGGAATATCTGAGAATGATAGGTCCCTCCACACCACCCATGGAAAAGCAAGAAATTAAGAAGGCCCTGCAAGGGTATTGCGGCCAGGATACCTTTGCCATGGTAAAGATCAGGGAGGAGCTCTTGAGGAGGCTTCAAGGAGCAAAGGGCATCTCATAGTATGGAGACATTTCAGCTTGATACCTTTACCATAACCCTTGATAAAGAGGGATCCCGTGAGTACGCGAAGGTCAGTTATCCGATCCGCTACGGTCGTTTCTCAGAGATACGATCCCCTGAGTACCTGCTTCAATATAACCTGAACGGGGAGATAAAATGCATCCAGGGCAGAACACAATCCTGGCCGGATCCGTCAGAGTGGTTGAAGCGTACCGTGGCGAATGACTGGGTATATTACTCTGCCGGGGGCTACAGCGGTGTGTACGACTTCTTCGGCGAATATTATATGCCCTACCTCTCATATCAAAGCAATGGCATTGACGGGGTTGATCCTTTTGAGGATGCCTCCGTACAATCTGCACTTACCCGTTGGCAGGCCTTGCATGCAAGAATAAAGGGCTTGCTCAGAAAGCCCGTCCAGGGGACTATTAAAAATTTTCTCCAGCTGATCGCAGGAAACGATACGCGTGTCCTGGAACAGAAATCACAGAGGCTCCACGCCATTATTGGAGGGAGGATCCCCGTGCTTCCACCCGACACCAGGCACGTGGATTATGAGATTATTCCCCTTATCGTGGCTGATGGATGCCTTTACAACTGCGGCTTTTGCCGGGTGAAGACAGGGCGTTATTTCAGGCTGCGTTCAAGGCAGGACATCCTGAGGCAGATACTTTCTCTCAAGGGATTTTATGGGAGGGATCTGGGAAATTATTGCTCGGTTTTCTTGGGACAGCATGATGCCCTTAACGCCGGAATAGATCTCATCGAGTTTGCCGCCCAAAGAGCCCATGATATCTTTGAACTTGAACGTTCTCACCTCAAAGGTTGCCGGCTCTTTCTCTTCGGCAGCGTAGACTCCTTATTGCGTGCACCTGATACACTTTTTGATTCGTTAAACGGCCTCCCCTATTACACGTATATAAACATAGGACTGGAGTCTGTTGATCCGTCCACCATGGAGGCATTGGAGAAGCCAACTCCGATCGGGAACGTCATTGAGGCCTTCTATAAGATGCTGGAGGTAAACAGACAGCATGAGAGGATCGAGGTAACGGCGAACTTCCTGTTTGGAGATGAACTTCCCTCGGGTCATATACCGTCTCTTATTGAGTTGGCAGGCAGCAGGCTCGGTCATTCTTACAACAAAGGGGTTCTCTACCTATCGCCCTTAATGGATGGCAGGAGGAAGGCGAGAGGCGATCTGATACGGCAATTCAACAGGGTGAAAATCCAAATGCGAATGCCCACCTTCATGTACCTTATTCAAAGGCTATAATCTTTTTAAGGAAAGGCCGTGCGGATAGGAATACCGGGTATACCCTCGTGTTCGGCACTCTTGTGCTATATAAGAGAGGCAGTTGTTTCTGTTCACTTTTGCGAGTTCCACCCATGCCTGAGGACTATCACATCATCAGGAAATTCGAGCCGGGTGACATAGAAGAGATACGTGCAATTGAGAGGCAGGCATTTC
>Ga0307434_1001596_pt1 | contig 11967 bp, 9 predicted proteins | sample SalMarWE160220MG_FD_202156 | JGI IMG/M metagenome (GOLD analysis project Ga0307434, IMG submission 202156) | Salt marsh sediment microbial communities from the Plum Island Ecosystem LTER, Massachusetts, United States - WE1603-220 | ecosystem: Environmental > Aquatic > Marine > Intertidal zone >... | reverse complement strand
ATAAGCTCTCTATAGGATCCAAAATCATCGGCGTTTACTTGATCGAGTTCTGTCTGACAATCATCTTCGTCTCCAGAGGTGACTTGTAATATCTCATATAATGTATTGCGTTGAGCAGGGATCCGTCCTAAGCCTTTGATCTGGGTTCTTATTTCCCGAGGTCTCATGATTTGACCATGTATTGAACCAGCGGATGTAGAGATACTTTCATTAATAAGTGTACCGCCAAAATCGTTTGCCCCAGCGCATAAAAGAAATTGAGACATTTTTGCGCCTTCCTTTACCCACGAAACCTGTATATTCTTCACATAGTTATGAAGCATCAACCTAGAAATGGAGTACATTTTCACAATATCCGTTGCTCCGGCTCCTGCCTCACGCATGTTCTTCAAATTACTACGGCTGTGCATAGGTGCTTCCTGATATACGAAGCTAAGAGGGACGAACTCCGTAAAGCCACCAGTTTCCTTTTGCATCTTACGTAATATGTCAATATGGTTGGCCTTGTGGAAATTGGACTCAATATGTCCGTACATGATAGTTGAGGTAGTAGGAATATCCAAACTATGGGCTGTCTTTATGACATCTATCCAATCATTAACAGATATTCGACCTGGAGATATTAAATCTCTAACCTCCTGATCTAGTATCTCTGCGGATGTTCCAGGTAGACTTCCTACACCAGATTCCTTAAGCCAAGATAAGAAATCTCTAACACTATTGTTACTCATTCTGGCTCCATATAATACTTCTTCAGGGGAAAACCCATGAATGTGGATATCCGGTATCTCACGCTTAATTGCTTTACAAATATCGGGATAGAGAGAACCGTCCATATTTGGGGCTAGCCCTGCTTGGATGCAAATCTCAGTGGCACCCAATCGATGGGCTTCCACAGCTCGTCGAACAACTTCCTCGACAGGCAAGAAGTAACCTTCTTCCTGTCTAAAATCACGGCTAAACGCGCAAAAGCCACACCGCTTTATACATACATTAGTGAAGTTCACGTTTCTGTTGATGACATAAGTTACAACGTTTCCACATGCTCTTCTTCGTAACTCGTCTCCAACAGAGGTCAATAGGTTCATTTCGAGCCCACTAGTATCGAACAATTCTACTGCCTGTTCGACAGATATCTCCTTTTCATCAATTGCTAAGTTCAAAGCCTCTGAAATAATCGGGTCAATCGTCTTTAGAATGCTTTCTATATTCAAATCAGGTATGACTCCTTTACCAAACCTTCGTCGTCTGAGAGCGCTTCAATTGAAGAACGGACATGATGAGATATATAACTCCGACCATTTTTCAAAAACTCAGGATATACAGGTAATCGGGCCTTTAACTGAAACCCCTTCCTCGAACACACCTGATTCACGTGTTCTATAGGGGGCCAAGGGTGCTCAGGATTGACGTAATCGATGGTAACAGGCGAGATTCCACCCCAATCATTAATACCCACACCAATATAGTCTTCTAGAGATTCGTTGAGGTTTGGTGGTACTTGAATGTTCATATTGGGTATTAAAATTCTGGCCACAGCGACTGCTCTCATGAAGTATTCCCTAGATGGTCCTGGACGATCAGACATGGATGTTCCATCCTTCGGTGAAAAGTTTTGCATTATTACTTCCTGTATATGCCCGAATGACTCATGTAGTGATTTAATAAGAAGCAATGAATCAACAATTTCCTCAGGCGTCTCCCCTATCCCTATGAGTAGTCCCGTTGTAGTTGGGATATTTAGCTCACCACACGATGTCAGAGATTTTATTCTTACTTTAGGATGTTTGCTTGGTGCCCTTTCGTGAGGCATTCCTCGACTCGATAGTCTAATACTTGAGGATTCTAACATCAATCCCATGCTAGCATTGTGTTCCCTTAAAGCGAGTAACTCTTGTTTGGAGAGGCTTCCCGCATTCGTGTGAGGCAGTAATCCTGTTTTCTTAACAATCATTTCACATATTTCACCGATATATTCAGACAATGTAGAGAACCCCATTTTTCGAAGCCAATTTCGTACCTCTAGGTATCTATCTTCTGGTCTTTCTCCCGTAACGATTAATGCTTCAGTACATCTCGATCGCTTTGCAACCTCTACTATAGCCAAAACTTTGTCGGGATCGAGCATCGACATTGTTTTGTTTCCAGGTTCGTTTTTGTAGGTGCAGTAAGTACATGTATCGCGACACAGATTTACAAGATTTACAAAGACCTTTCTAGAATATGTCAAGATTGAAGGCTTGAATTTATTGCGCAAATATGAAGAACACTCAATTAGTTGTTCCAATCTAGCATCATAGAATAACGAGAGAGCCTCATCACTACTGATTTGGTAAGAAGAATACTTTATTTCATCTATTATCTTGGATACATGCTCAAGATCGTTATCACATCGCATCAATGCATCGTTATCTGTTACACCTTGACTAATAAACACTATTCTTAACTCCTTTCTACGCGTATGTTCTTCCTTTCCAAGCAAATGACTGAGGCTTGTGTGCTCTAAGCAGGGAAATAACAAAGGACAATGTTATCACAGTTGCACCTATCAACGACCCAAGAGCCAATTTCTTACTGGTCTTAATCGATTGAGACAGGATAAGCACAGCTGTCGTCATCATGATGCACAAAGTAACCATTGAAGCGCCTGCAATAAATATGCCAAGTGAGCTGATTTCCACACGGTATGCAAGATAAATTCCTCCGGGTAAGGCAATGAATGGGAATAACATTAGGAAGGCAATCGCAATCACCATCGGAACTGTCTTCCTCCCTTGTTCTCTATGCATAGGAACTAAGAGTCGCAAAAGCCCATTCCATAATCCTTGTCGGTCCCTCGCCCATAATGCATTGACACAATTTTCTCCTCTAAACATTTTCATCTTTATACCTCTCTTCTTTACAAGCGAGCCGATTGCACCATCTTCGATTATTTCAGTGCGCACTTCCCTGTGAGTCCCAATGGATTCATAATGGCCTCGTATAATAGCAAAGAAACTTCCAAAAAAATACCCCAATTTATTTGCAGAATCGTTTACTTTCAGAGGAGAAAACCTAGTTTGTAAGAAGACTGAGAGTAGGGGTAATGTGACGCTTGTTAGAAAATCATCAGACATCAGCTTTGGAATTGCCGTAATCGCGGAAAGGTTCTCTTGCAGCATATGGTTTACTGCCAATGTAACAGTCTGTTCTGAGTGAACAGTATCAGCATCAGTAAAGATAAGAATGTCTCCCGTCGAATTATTATAACCAATAAAGCAGGCCCAATTTTTCCCCACCCAGCCACTTGGCCTCTGCCCAGCTTCGATCACGTGAAGTCTTTGGTCAAATGATGCCACTGACTTCATGGTCATGAGGGTAGCATCTGTTGATCCGTCATCTATGGATATTACCTCAAGATTATGATAATCCTGAGCAAGAAGGCTTTTTATGCACCTGCCTATGTATTTCTCCTCATTCAATGCAGGTACAATTATGCTGACTCGAGGTATAAGATTAAGATTTAGTTTTCTTATGTCTTCAAGTTTCGGCGAATATTTCAATGACCTCCTGCAATATGCTAACAACCACACCCAAGTGAGCAGGACGCCGAACATGATAAAACCTAATATGAGAGCTATCAGTTCAATGGGTTGCATAATATGAACCAATATTTTGAGCGATGATTATAGATGTAACCTCTTTCTGATAAATCAGCCTGTGAGCTTCGAGTATTTCCCCTTTGTCCTATCATCAGAGTTCTAAATAGCAAGTAAATCAGGTTGATACACTCACCTTTAACCCGCTCAGGGTTAAGAGTAATGACCTGCATCAAATTAAAAAAACATATTCATACCTTCTTTTGAACATTTCTAAATCATATCTCTAATATACTCAATAAGTTTTAAAGCATCCCTCTCTTTGAGACTCTTTCTATTGCTAAGGATATATGCTTCGAAGTGTCTTGCTTTATCATGCAGCTGTGGATATCTCCTGATAGTTTCTTCAATGATATTTTGGTATGTTCTAAATGGAAAATAAATATCCTTGGCCACCCTAGTGATAGCGTATTTGGTTTCTTGATCTACAAACCCTTTCTTTAGTGATAGGTATAGGTTATACCGAATATCTATCATTGCTTCAGACTGAAGGCGGTACAAATCGTGAGAAAAGGTTACAGCTACTTCATCGTCCGCATCTAGTCTTCCGTGCTTGAATAGTTTGAATATTTTTCCCACGCCGATCATTCCGAATTTTTCTAGTTCAACAGCTCGCAGAGCCCCTATGCTTGATGATCCTATTACTACAGTATTGTTTCTGACAATCGCCTGATAAACTTCAATAGGTGTGGGCGGATAGTCAAGCAAGAAATATCCATCAATTAGTCCTATCACAGTCTCATTATCGTCTAACGACATCATCAATCTGATCAAATCTCCTTTCTTAGCTGGAGGTCTATAGTCGGCTTCCAATACCTTCCGAGCCTTTTCAGTATCTAAACTAGGACCAACAAAAATAACTACGTTTTTCATATCTTAAAATAATTCCTCGCCCTTTGACCCACAACAGATCTTGTGAACTTATATGTCTCCAAGCCTGGTACGATGGCTCGTACTACTGGAATTCCTATCCAAGGTACCGTTAGATCCACCACAATGGCCTTCCTTAGGCCCAGGGCTTTAAGATGGTTAAGGATTAACTTTATATCATCTAGTATGTTTTCATTATAGTAGCTCACGACCTCCGAGAGTTGAATCTTTCGATCCGAATTCATGAATTGCCAAGACCTCATGTCCTCTGAATTTTCACCCACATAATTAATTTTGCGAAGATCGTCTCGAGCACCTTGGATGTTGGCAGCTCGAGTCTGAGCAAGTTCGGTAATTGCCCTTACCAGTGCAATCCTGGCGTCTGGGTGCGTGCCCGTTCCTTCAGCGAGATAACCGTAATTTTGAGTCAGCCATTCAACGCTTGCTGCATTGAATGTCGGTATGCCCACATCGCTTGTAATCTCCTTGACCGTCAACGAAATATTTGCAGCCTTAAATCTATTCACTAAATCTCTTGCCGGTTGAAAGATAGCGCCTGCTAGATCGAGCATTGGAAACAAATTTGGCTCATCAACCATCATATCCGAAGTAATTTCATTTATTGCGTACCCGCTTTCTTTGAACTTGTTTGTGAGGATCTTTATGATATGAAATGGAAAAGCGCTCGAACGCAGATCAGCCAAACTTGATGCATCTCGCTCAACAACTTCGCACAAAGCATGACATATCGCCTCCTCCAAAACATTTCCTGACGCGAGTCCGTTTGTATGAGAGAAAGAGAACGGATTGATAGCCAGACCATCCTGAGCATACCTAAACAAGACCAAGGCGGCAGGTACGAGAATTTGTTCATAAGAAACCAGATCAAAGCCCTGAACATAATCCATAATCATTTCATTTTTATATCTAATAGAGAAAGGTTCACAGACTTCATCTGGACTGAGTATGTTATACCGTTTTGACAACTCAAAATATGAACCCCTTATGAATGGACGTTCATAGCTGCTAGGCAAAGAAGAGTATCGTTCTACAGCTTCCATAATGCCGCTTGTCCTGGCTTGTTTCATGCTAAAACCCTTCCCGCTGTAGACCCAAATATAATCCTCTGTACCGGGCAGGACAACTGAATAATTGGGGATACCGAGTCTGTCCAGATGGGTAATGTTGCTAATACGTGTCACCCCGATCTTTCCTGTGATCGCCTCTACTGCGAGAAGGGTTTTTTCTGGAGGCTGGATTCTACTTGTGCCATTATTGGACCATTTAAACCGGTCTACCAGTCGCAATATATATCTGGAATCAAATTTTCAGAATAATAATGTTCTTATGATACATCGTAGGCAGAAAACTACAAATTGAGATTCCATGCATGGTTCTGGTTGGAAATTAGAGATGAGGATGTAAAAGTTGTTAGCTATATACTTGTTAGGGCAGCTAGCGAACCAAATTTCAGAAGACTCTTGCTTTCAGAACCGGCAAAGGTATTAGCTGATTATGATATCTCTTCAAAAGCAAAGTCCATTATAAATACTGTGATCGATGATTTTCGGTAATCTGAAGGATTTTTAAAATGTCCCCCGCCTCTGACCCACTACTATTCATTGGTAGCCTAATACACTCATGTGTATTCCCTCCTAGCGTACTCTCTAACGGGGAGAACAAGGGGGATTGCACACGTATATAATTGAATAATACAAGGGTCTTATTTCAATTCTCAAACATCGAGTTACTCATAAATATAAATGATCATGAGGAGAGAACCCATAGTGTAACAAACCTGCGGTAGGCTACAGACAGACTTAACAATGTTGTTGAAAAGTCCAATAACTCTGAATGCAAATGTGAACACTATTTAAAAATACTCACGTAATCATGCTCACTGATCTAAATTGACGTTCGAAATGAATTGAGAAAAGGAGATAGGTCTATTTCATATGCTGCCACAGGCACACGTATCCTATGGGTTTGCCTGACGAAATCATTAATTTCACCTATTTTACCCACTTCGATTCCTTCCACTATAATACTCGCAGAACGAGCTTCAGAGTATTCTCCACTATAAGAATTTGGTGTTGTTGTCACTTCTTTACCAAATGAAACTTTCAATAAGGCTTGCAATATCGATTTGATGCTAGTGTAGTCAGCTCGATTATAAGCAAGCGCCACACAAAGATGCCATCTTTCAGTTTCATCTCCTCCTTTTATGAACACCTTGCCAATTTCAAAGATATTCTGAGGATAGGTGGTATGGATATTATGTCCAATGGTGTCGATAAGCGATGGAAGTAGAGAATTGCGCAATATATCATGTCCGGAGACGAGAGAATTTTCAATCATAAAAATTGAAGCTTCTTCGGGTTTCAGACCCATGGAATCAAATTGAAGAAATCTCGAAACTATCACAAAATTTCTGATCTCCAAGAGCCCAAGACCAACCAATACCTCCTTGATCTTACCGATAAGAACCGAATTTGTGTTCCTACTTCCAGTTACGTTAACAATTGGTAACTTTGGAGAAAGCTTTGATATTCCAAGTCCAATCATCACTTCCTCAATCAAGTCTCTAACCTGCCTAACATCATTTCTGTACCTAGGTACGACGCATTCAAGCTTCCCATGTACTGAATTTCTTGTGCCTAACCGGCTACGAGCTGCGGCTCTTGCAATCTCCTTTCGAGGAAATTTGGTTCCTAGATATCTATTTATTTCTGCAAAGCTAGCTGATACGGACGAGGGGTTCATATCAGGCGATTTAATTGAAGATCTTTTTGATTCATTTAGGGTAACGTAATAGACCTGAAAATTCATATCGCACAATGTTGCAGCATATATAGCTGAGACAAGATTGGCTACTTGTGGGTCACTGGCAGTAATTTCAACAAATATCCCTCTTGATTGATTGTCTAATCTGGTATTTTTAGAATTCACTATGGGAGGAAATGATACAACTTGCTTATCGACGTCTAGCAGGATAGGGAACTCATTTGTCTTCCCAAGCAAATATGAATACTTCTTACCCACGTCCGTTGAATTCAAGATCTCGTTGAGTGAAAGGGATTGACCGGAATCTAGAGGCACAAACGAAATATCGGAACTAGACGCCAAATAACTTAAAGGAAACCGAACCTTATCAAGATTATGCAGCCCTATAGATGCTGCCTTTCTTTTGTTACATATTCCCATGTGCAAATCTTCTTGCATATCTATTAGCATCTTAATAACGTCCTTATCTAATTCCATATCCTTGGCCACTAAGGCTCTAATGTAGGGTCTGATCGATCTGACCGAACTGCAGATCTCAATCCGATATTTCTTATTATTGTTTATTTTATAGTTGGGAAGCCCAGTTTCTAGTCCAAGATACCCCTTTAGCGCGCGCACAATTCCGATATAAGATGAAAAGTCTGGTCGATTTGGATTATATTCTAATTTAATGAGTTTTTCAGTTCTACCTTCTATATCGAGGCCTATGAAGGGTAGAGAGGTAATGATGTCTTCAATGGAGTTCTTCGGGAATGACCTGGTAAGGACAGTTAATGGAACTTCTACAACTGGCATTTTGGAATACTCCTTAACCAATCGATCTTGTTGCTGTAAAGTGTTCTGATATCATCTATGCCTAGGCGTAGCATTGCCAGACGCTCGAGCCCTCCTCCCCAAGCCAAAACTGGATTTCTGATTTTCATTGGAAGGGTGACCTCATCCCTAAATATCCCCATGCCAAAGAGTTCCAACCATTTATCGATACTTTCGATATATACCATTGATTGTAAAGATGGTTCAGTGTACGGAAAAAACGTAGGCCAAAACTTTACTTTTCGGATCCCTAATTTACGATAGAATTCCGTTTGTAAACCCATCAAATCCCTAATGGAGGCGTTCGCTTTGGTGACTATCCCTTCAATCTGAAAGAATTCAGATAGGTGACCCTTTGTTACTTTTTCATTTCGAAACACAGTCCCCACTGAGAAAAGCTTCGCCTCATCAGGTTGGTTATCTGCCAGATATTTCAATGTGACCGGAGTTGTATGAGTGCGCATAACTAGACGGTTGGACTCTTGAATATCCCAATCATTAATCGAATTTTTGTTATGTATTTTAGAAACATTTGCTATATGCTCTTTGCTCGCTATTTCCTCCACATTCCTGAGCCCAGAAAGATAGTATGTGTCATGCATTTCTCTGGCAGGATGATCCTGGAGCGTAAACAATGCATCAAAATTCCAAAAGGAAGTCTGTATGATGTCACCCTCTATCTCGGTGAATCCCAAGCTCACGAAAATCTCTTGAATTTCTGTAATTAGATCTGTCAATGGATGAGTTTTGCCCGGAAGCGCAGCCTTAACTGCAGCTTGAAGGTCTATTGAAAAAGTGTCTGGTCGATCTTCTGCTCTACTCTCCGAAATAACGAACTCTGATCTAGGGAATTTAAGCACAGTGATCTCAGCAGCTGTCGACCTCCCAAATGCTGTTAATGATATAGTAACAGTTCGTCGCTTAATCTTTTTTAGATAATTCGGTCTCCTTAAGAGGAGCTCAACACCCTTCTTCTCATGGTCATTTAATTCATTTTCAGAGACACGCTGTACATTTCTAAATCGTTCTATGGCTTGTTCTTCTGGCGAGGTTTCTGACACTGACGGACTGATTTTTAAACTAGCTCTGTTTGTATCGCCAGACGCCTGAAGCAACCAATGGTTTTGATCTCTTGCAATACGAATGGCCGCACCCAGCTCATCCTTCTCGAATGCCTGGGTCTTTGCAAGCATTGCGATCCCGCTATCTTGTTCTAACTGAATTGCACTAACAAGCCTTCTCTCAGGCAATCCTTTTAGTAAGGCAGATTTCCCACGGTCATCCAATTCAAAGAAGTTGGATGAATCTTGAGTGATCAGTATGAGCCTCTTGAATTTTAGACGTTCTACTCCCCTCCTTACCTGGTCGACGGTCAAGTCGCTTTTTTCTGACAACGCTTCAACTGTAAGGGAGCCATCCTTACCTAGGAGGTGGAGAATCTTTTTCTCGATGGGATGTAGTGCAGTTACCTTATAGGCCATAATGTGTTTTTAATCTTCTGAGCGAAGAACACTTTTTAAACGTTTAATCAGATTATGGTCGTGAAATTATTCAAATGGATGCACGTGATGAGGAAACCGAAGAATCAGTAGGTAATGAAGCAGGCAATATAGAAAGAGGCTACAGAGTAACGCCATGGCAGGTTGATGGAGTTGTTGATTACAATAAAATTGTCCAAGATTTCGGCACCCGGTTAATCACTCCTGAAATTATAGAGAAATTGCAAAAGTTTTCCGGAAACACTCATCCTCTCCTATCACGTGGCTTCTTCTTTTCTCATAGGGACTTGGACTTAATACTAGACGCGTACAGAAATGGAGAAAATTTTTACCTTTACACCGGTAGAGGCCCTTCTGGGTATGTTCATATGGGTCACTTGATGCCGTGGTTTTTCACAAAATATCTTCAAGATACATTTGGATCGAGACTATTGTTTCAGATTACCGATGACGAAAAATTTCTCTACAGTCAACACCTCAGCTTGCAAGAGGTGGAAAAGTACGCGTACGACAATATCCTTGACGTCATAGCTATGGGATTTGACCCCAAGCTGACTCGAATTGTGACAGATACAAAAAATATACAAACTTTATATCCTCTTTGCCTAGAGATCTCAAAAAGGTTAACCTTTTCCACTGCAAAAGCCGTATTTGGATATAAACCTTCGTCTAATATTGGAATGATAGGGTTTCCCGCTATTCAGGCTGCCCCTTGCTTTTTGCCGTCCTTGATCGAAAAGAAACCCACTCGCGTGCTAATCCCTGCTGCAATTGATCAGGATCCATACTGGAGGATTACAAGGGACATCGCGGAGAAGATGGGATATTATAAACCTGCACAAGTCCATAGTAAGTTTGTACCAAGTCTTGAAATGAAGGGTAAAATGTCATCTTCAAAGCCGACCGGTGCCATTTTTACAACAGACAACCCAGAAATGATTGAAAGCAAGATTACATCCGCCTACACAGGGGGGCAACCATCGGTTGGATTGCAAAGGATACTAGGAGGAGATCCAGATGCATGTCCAGTATTCTGGTACCTGAGCCATTTCTTTGACGATGGAAAGGATTCGTTTGAACGATCTCTTAAATGTAGAACAGGTAATTTATTATGTGGAGAATGTAAATCGGATCTTACCAATCAGACAAAGTTGTTCATGTCAGAGTTTACTAGGCGCAGAAATCAAGCAAGGGATCAAGTCGATTCGTACCTTTATGAGGAAAACCCATTTGAATAGCTACACTAAGAATACGGAAGATATCGACTGTGATGACGAGTACGAAGCTGAGAAACTGATGTGGATCCTATCCCCAAACAGGGAACAGCATAGACTGAAACACGTTACTACCATCAGTGATAAGGAGTTGATCATCGTTTTAGATGATGATAGTTCACATAGCATAATGATGTCGGACAAAGAATCCGCTACAAGGCTTCAAAAGACTGTATATATGATACTCTATGAGGGGAGAAATCCCGTGTCGATCCTTGCTCATAGGAACACTGTCCACATAGACATGGGATAAGTTATTATTTTTAATTGTTAGTTTGGAATTGCTGTCAGCCCCAAACTCCCCGTTAACAAAGCTTAATTATAAAACCGGCCGCAAATCATTATCTAAATGAACATTTTGATGATAGAACAAATTTCTGCGATGAATTCGAATCTTAGCATTATCTACTCTACTTCTTCAAGACTCTCCCATTCCTGTCTATTTCTCCAAATCGAATTCTGGATGATGATAGTGGTCGACCGTCTTCTGCTTTTAGCATTGTGACAGTAACGATTATCAAAGGATCAAACCCTTTCCTTGACCGAATCCTATTAATTTCATGTCCCTTCGGTTCTGTTTCTGCGCTAACGACAAGAGCTTGAATATTTCTGTCCGAGTTAGCGGGTCCAAAATCGTCATTTAGCTCTTTAATTTCGAAATTGACATCTCCGAACTCATCATGAATGAATTGGGTTAATCTTTCAACCCTAGTTCCGAACCTGTGCCTCAGCCTATTCTTACCCTTCTTTGCCGCTGCAAAATCATCGCTTGAGACCCCTATCAGCACCGATCTTCCCAAGCTGAACGCCCTAGTTAGCAACTCCTGATGCCCGGCATGGATTTCATCGAACGTACCTCCTGTGGCTACTAAATCAAATTGTTCTGCTGGCACTTCGAAGATCTATTGCTTCCCTAGATTAACGAGCACAAGTTTCCTGAACTCGTCTCCAAATAAAGGCAAGTAGTAGCCAACATGACTTCAGTTATTTGATTATTATCGCTATCCTTTATTGAATATCTTTACACACTGAGGAGGACAGACATTTTCGCATGCCATGCAGAATATGCAATCCTTTTCTCTAATCATA
>Ga0307434_1001595_pt1 | contig 11976 bp, 5 predicted proteins | sample SalMarWE160220MG_FD_202156 | JGI IMG/M metagenome (GOLD analysis project Ga0307434, IMG submission 202156) | Salt marsh sediment microbial communities from the Plum Island Ecosystem LTER, Massachusetts, United States - WE1603-220 | ecosystem: Environmental > Aquatic > Marine > Intertidal zone >... | reverse complement strand
AGTTCGGGTTGTCGTCGTCCGGAGGCGCTATCGTATCGGACGTCCGGATGATCCAGCCCGAGATATCCACGGACACGGTGTCGGCGTTGTAGAGCTCGATGTACTCGCGATCGTCAATGTCCTCCCACTCCGTGTCGTCGTAGACGATTTCATTGATCACGACGAGGGGCGGGGGCTCCGTCGGGTCGTCGCAGGTGGGGTCTGCGGCTATCGCCGGCCCCGAAGCGCAGAGCTCGAAGCTGTTGTAATCCTCACCGTCGACGTCGAGGTCGCCGTCGCGATCGAAGCAGCCGCAGCCCTCCGGGAGGCCGCCACCGTCGCCCGTCATGCAGGCCTGGAGCACGCCGAAGTCCTCGTGGTCCACGTCGTTGTCCTCGTCGGCGTCGGCGAACGGGTCAGGACAATCCCCGCCGCAGGCGGGATCCAGGTCACAGTCCGCGTCATCGCAGTCGACGTACCCGTCGTTGTCGTCGTCGATCGCGTTGCTGCATCCGTTCGGGACGGCGTTCTCCGTCGCCGCTCCAATCAGCATGGTTGCGCTGATGCCAACGTCCTCACTCTTGACCTGGCCGCAATTGTCCGTCACCCAGCAGGAGATGATCGCGCCGTTCCAGGAGTAAGGAACGCCCGTCAGGGTGATGGTGGCGCTGGTGGCTCCGGAAACCACAGGTTCGGTCCCGCCGTCACTTAAAGGTACTCCGTCTTTCGCCCACTGGTAACTGATCGCGCCCATGCCGTACGCCGTGCAGATATACGACTTGTTGCCGCCCGGGGCTATCTGGACCTCCCAGCCCACGAAGGTGATGGTCGGGCCGATTCTGACCTGCAGGATGGCCGACGGGCTGTTCACCGCGCCACACTCGTCCGTGACGACGCACCGGAACTGCCTCCCGCTGTCCGCGTACTGAACATTGCCCAGAGTGAGCGTGTCCGTGGTCTGGCCGGACATGTTGACCCACTCCCAGACCTCCGGGGCAGTCTCCAGGTACTCCTGCCACTGGTACGTAATGGCGCCCTTGCCGATGACGCTGACCGTAAAGGTCGCATTGGTGCCCGCGCACACCGTCTGTGAAACCGGTGCCTGAAGGAACGACACCCCGACGTTCAGGATCGCCGAGGCGCTGAGGACGACGCCGGTATCCGAACCCGTATCGTCGCAGAACTCCACGGTGATCAGCGCTCCGGCATCTGCAGCCTGGACGTTCAAGAGCGTCAGGCTGACCTGCGTACCGGAGGCGACCGTGCCCGACTCGCCCGCAATATCCTGCCCGTTCTTCTTCCACTGGTAGTCCAGGCTTTCGGCGTCCCCGCTGGTCGCGGTGGCGTTGAACACGGCACTGTCACCCGCACACACGATCACATCGTCCGGCTGGTCGGTGATCGTCGGCCCGCCGGTGCCGCTCTTGTTCAGCGCGACGGTGCTCGTCTCGACGTCCTTGGAGTTCACCCCGTCGGGCGGCGACCAGATCCTGAGCCGCTCCGTGATCTGGTCCACGGTATAGATGTTCCCGGCGGCGTCGAACGCCAGGTCGCGAATCCGGGCGCCCGCGTCGAACTCAGCCGCGTAGCCGCCGGTGGCCATGTCGAAGATATACACGTACCCGGTGTAGTACTGGCCGTAGGCCACCCAGCCTGCGTCCTCGTCAATGTCGATCCCGTAGGCACCGGTGTAACTCTGCGATGCCTCCCAGAGCGGGGTATTCAGCGGCGGGATCCCGTCCTCGAACTTCGAGAGCGGCGGAGCCTCGTTGACCGAGTATCTGTATTGACACACGTACCAGTCGCCGTTGCTGTCCCGGGCGAAGTCCTTCGGATAGAAGGTGAAATAACCCGGGCCGATGTACTGGATCCCGGTGTCGCCGCCGGTCGCGGTGGCGTTCCCGGCGAGGTCGTACATGACCAGGCCTTTCCTCGCCGTGTCGTAGTAGTTCGAGTTGGTGAGATAGACCTTGCGGTTCCCGCCGGCCTGGGTGCCCACGACCACGATGTTCTCGGCGTACTGATCCGCAGTCTTATTGCTGGCGTCGATCAACTGCGTGGCGACGGACATATCGCCGTTGAACTCGTACACCAGGTCCACGTTGAAGTTGGAGACGTACAGATGGTCGTCCGGGCCGATGTTGCTCTTCCACGGCGCAAGGTAGCTGTCGTCACCAGTGGCCCAGTCCACGCCCCCGGTGTAGGGAGTCCCGCTCACCGGGCTCGCGTCGCCGTACATGACGTAGATTCCGTCCGCACACGCCCGCCCCGACACCGTGGTCAGGTTCGAGGCCTGCGACACGTAGATCCGGCCGTAATGCTCGCTGGCCGGGTTCTTGTTCACCGCGATCCCCATCGGCCTTTCAAAGTGCGTGTAGTTCCACTCGGTCACACCGGGCTCGAGCGCGCTCTCGTCGCTGATCCGGGTCCAGACCGGGTAGCCGAAGTCGGTCGCCGTGATCCGCACGGTGTAGTTGCCGTTATCGGCCCGCGAACCGTCGTCTTTTCGGCCGTCCCACTCGAAGACGTACGTTCCCTTCGGTTGCCGGGCGATCGTCACGGTTCGAACCGCGGTGGAGGTGCCGTCAAGCACTTCGATCTTGACGCCCGGGTTAATGCCATCGCCGTTCGCGTCCTCGTTCAGGACGTACGTGACCTCGGCCGTCCCGCACACGCCGTCGAAGCCCGTGGTGTCCACGACGACGCCGGACGGGTACACGTTCCCCAGAACCGCCGCCGACGGCAGACATGCCAACACCGCTGCCCCCAGAACGATTCCGGCCAGCTTGCTCATGCGCCAGTTCATTACTTTGGCTCCTTTCCGTAACTTGAAATGTGCCTTAATCGGTCCTTTCCACTTTTTGGCCGCGGCCAATGAACCGCGACACGAGATGGGAGCACTCCTCCCTTCCTCGACTTTTTCGTGTCTTATTGTATCACCGCCGCCCTGACGGTTCCATCACCACGGACACCCACCTTCCAGCTTGACCACAAAGGCGCGCAGGTTATTGCCGCTCGTGGGCTGGCCCATCTCGACAAACAGTTCCTTGGCCTCGGTCCGCGCCGGATAGAGACGGCTCTCGACGTGGCCGTCCAGGAACGCGATATTCGTCCGGCCCTTGGCCGACGCGCTCCACGTATTCAGGGCCGGGCTGTGCCGAGTCACGATCCGGTCAACCACGTTGAAGTTCCCTTCCGGGTATCCGTTGTTGATGTTCTCATACGGGTGCTCTTCGAAAAGAACCTCCATGTTCGAGGCCACAATCATCACCCCTTCTCCGGCCGCGAACGATCGGGACCGATTCCCGCCGGGGAGCGGCGCCAGATTGACGGCCTCGAGATACCTGAAGTTCTGGCACTGGTCGGGCTTCTTGTACCCGATGTAGGCGTTCATCGAGTAGCTGAGCCGGCCGTTGCCGCCTCCTCCCAGGGGCGAATCCTCCGCCTCTCCGGGCTTGTCCGACGGGCACACGTAGATCTGCTCATCCTTCGTGTATCTGAAAATCGTTCCCTTTTTCGGCACGTCCCTGACGTACTCGGGATCATTGTGATAGGGCGTTGCGTAGGCATCGCCGTGGGCGCCGGCCCAGGTTACGCCCGTCGGTCTCGACCATTTGGGCTGCTGCAGGTAAAAGGTGCTCTGCGTCGCGGGCAACGTCCTGTAGTCCGCGACATAGAACAACTGGCCCGTCATGACCTGCTTCATGTTCGACCGGCACGCGGCATTGCGGACCTGCTCGCGAGCCCTGGCCAGTGACGGAAGCAGAATCGCAAGCAGAAGCGCGATGATCGCCACCACGACCAGCAGTTCGATCAGCGTGAAGCCACGCCTCGGCAATATCCGCGCGTCTTGTCGGCCGGCCTGGATACACAAACTCATGGTCGCGGCTCACGGATGCCCAGTGCTTGACCCCTGCCCATCGCCAGGACACGCGCACCTTCCACCCAACCTTTGCCTATTATACCCCGCAGTGGGCGGATATGCAATGCTGTTCCTCCGCCCCGATACGCCGCTCTCGCTCCCCCGTGGACCCAGGATCGCCCCCGGAGACCGATAAGGCCCCTAATCATTGGGGCCAAGCGCTACTGGATAAAAAGAACCGACGGGGCCCATCCGACCCCGCCGGTTTTCGTCATCTGACCTCTTACAGCCATTCCCTTGCGACGAGCCGGCTTTACGACCGACGACGACGCATCAGCCCCAGGCAACCCAGTGCCAACAGGGCAAGCGTCACCGGCTCGGGAACGACGCAGAACGAACCGTCCGAAGCCGTGCAGGCCAGCCACTCGCCACCGGGCGAGTACTTTCGCAGACGCTCGATACTGCTGCTGGCTATATACACGTTCCCGGCCGCATCAAACCCGACCCCGTGCTCGGTGTTGCCGTCAGGCCACAGGCTCGCCACGATGGACACGTTGTCCATGTCGGTGATGTCGAGGATCCGGGTACCGTACCCGCTCCTGCCGTTGAGCACGAGTAACTGCCGGTCGTACATCCCGCCACAGCAAGCAAGAGCCTCGCCTTCACAGCAACCGCAAGGCGGATTGAACAGGTCCAGCCCGCCGTAGCCGACTCTCTCGGTCCCCGGAGGTTTGAACAGATCTGTATCCCCGGAGTTCCACAGGATCCTCTGGCCGTCCGCGCTGATCTTGAGAAGCATCGGGCAGCCCGAGCCGTCCGTCCAGCGGTACTGGGCCATCCACCAGTTGCCGTCATGGTCGCGCTCCAGATCCTGAAGCGAGTTCAGGATATGGTTGCCGGTGGCGGCGTCGTCGAACACCACAACGGGGTTGTTCGGATACGGCGTCGGCCCGTTGCCGATGTCGTACCGCGTGATGTCGCCCCGCGTGCTGGGCACGGCCGGGATACCGTCTTCGTCGAGCGTGTACAGCTTGCGACCGGCCCCGGTGCCCTCCACGTAAATCCCACTCACGCAGGTGTGGTTAGCGGCCCCGGTGGCCAGGATCGTCGTGAAGTCCCCGCAGGTCGGACCCATTCGCCACACGCCGTCCGCCCCGCTGCCCCAGCCGGCGATGTAGACGTCGTTGTCAGGGGCGACGTCGAGCCGCAGCGGCGTGTACGACGATGCGGCAAAAGCGCCGCCGCCGTCCTGGTGGCACTTGAACTCCTGGTCCGCGTGCATGGCGTAGACGCCGGTTTGCGTCGTGCGTCCGCCGGTCGTCCCGCCAAGACCCTCGGCCACGTAGATCTGGCCGAAGTGCGGGTTCGGACCGCCGGTCCCATACCCGCAGTTTTTGTTGAGCACGACGTCCTTGGGAGAGTAGTACTTACTGCTCTCGTCGTCGTCATTGCTGTACTGGACGTACTCGTCCGGGTTGCCGCCGGGCGTGCCGCTCTTGACTTGGATGCACCACGAGCCAGCACCTTGATCGCTGAACTGGTGGAGCCCCTTGGTGAGCGGGCCCAAACTGGTCGGGACCCCGTCACGTACGACCGCCACGTCGCTCGCGTCGTGGTTCAGCCTGAACGAGTACATTCCCCCGCCTTGAGGCGTCACCTCCGAAGCGTAAGACACAGCCATCGCGGCCGACGACAGCGACAGTACCGCCATCATCGATACACACACCACCAATCTCTTTCTCATAAGCTAAGCCCTCCAATAACCTCCATTCCACCTTCCGGAACAAACCTACTCTATTGCGCACTCAGGACACCGCCAGCTCACGCACGTGATGCCGGGCCCTGATCGACCGCTTCCAACGTGCTCTGCGATTGTCACTTGCCTTGTTCTCGCGGACTAGCTCATCCGATGTGAGGCTATTTCCGCTCCTCGCTCCCTTTTCCAACTCCTCCAGATTACCACCCCGCGAGAGCCCCGTCAACAGGATTCCGGGGAAATTCAGGAAGTTTTTGCATTTTCGCGGGCGCCGCCCGCGTTCGAGCCTCAAAGCCCCAGACGGGGCATATCGGACGGGCGGCCCGGGGTGCTCGCCCCGGGGACAGCGTCCTTAAATACCGTCGTTCCCGAGAAGTTAAATCGTTCAACTATGGGCTCGAAGGGCCCGTCGAGCCGGGCGTCGGCATACCCGTCCGGCCCAGCGCCATCCATGGCCAGCCATCCACCCTCCATATCCCCCCTTGAAAAAAACACGTGTTTACTTGCCCAACCGACGGCCTTGGGGGCATAATGGCGGTCGCCAGGCCGGTGACTGTCGCGGGTGCGGCTGACGAGCGCCGGCCGGCGCTTGACCGTCCGAATTGGCCGGGCGCCGGGGCCCTGGCGCCTCACCCCGGCACCTCTGGAGCGGCACGCGAGTCATGCCAGAGCGAGACGTGCCAACGGGAGCAGCCTTTGCGGCCGCTGGGCCGGGAACTAACCCCGACGCGCCCGCCGTCAGCATCGTCATCCCGACCTACAACCGCGCGGATCTCCTCGCCGACTCGCTTCGGAGCATCGCCGGCCAGACCTTCACCGATTACGAGATCATCGTGGTCGATGACGGATCCGACGACGGCACCCGAGAGTACATCGCCTCATGCCCCCAGAAGATCCGCTACCTCTGGCAGCAAAACCAGGGGGTATCCGAGGCCCGGAACCACGCCCTGCGGGTCACTCACAGCGAATTCGTCGCCTTTCTCGACTCGGACGATCTCTGGCAGCCAACATTCCTCGAGCAAAGCGTCAGGCGGCTCCGCCAGCACCCGGACGAGGCGCTGGTTTACACCGACTTCATCTCCACCGATGCCGCCGGCAACGTCCTGCGCGGGCACCGCAAAAAACCCTACGGCGGGAAGGTGACCACCCGACTCTTCGCCAGCACCTTCATTCACACCTCGGCGGTGGTTGGACGGGCTGCGATTATCCGTGATGCGGGCGGATTCGATGGCCGACTCACCCACAACGAGGACTATGATCTCTGGCTTCGGCTATCGTTGCGGCACCGATTCGGCCTGATCCCTGAGCCCCTGTGCCTGCGACGATGCCACCGCGACAGCCTGTCGCGAAACGGATGTCCGCCGGAAGTCCTCCTGCGCAAGGCAAAGCTGCTCCAGCAATTCTACGACAACGGCGGAAAGGCGACGATCCCCGAGAACTTCGCGAGGAGAAGACTGGCCAGACTCTACTGTACCGCGGGCAAGGCTTTCCTTCGCTCGGGTCGGCCCCACCAGGCACGTGAGATCCTGCGCCAGTCGATGCAAATCAAGCGCACGAGGGCGAAAACGTGGTTCTGGTACCTCCGTGCCCAATGCAGCCGCGCCCTACAATGCTCGACGGCCAAGCCCCTCCAGACCACACGTGCCGAGCAGTGAATCCACCGTCGTTCACCGCGCAAACGTGCGCCTCGCTCGGTGGAATCGAATCATCGGGCGCTCGCCCGTTTACGGCCGGGCACCGCCAAGGAAGGCGGCCATATCCTGCTTACTCAGCCAGCCGTCCCCGTTCAGATCCGCCGGCACCAGATCACCCATGCCCCGAGCCCGGAGGGCCTCCACGGAGATCCGTTGCACCGGGTACCCGCTCTTGCCGTTGTTCGCCTTGACCAGGGCCATGTCGATCAGGTTGATGCTGCCGTCGCCGTTGACGTCGAACCGGGCGTTGCCGGGCACCGTGGGGTCGGCACCGTTCATGCTCTTGGTCTGAGCCATGTCGATCAGGTCCACCCGACCGTCGCCATTGACGTCCGGGGACCGCGACGACCCTGCCAGCAATAGCTCGTCACCACAGCAGTTGGGCTGGCTGCCCTTCAGGAAGTTCAACTGGATGAACGTGAAGTCGGGCGTGGCCACCAGCCCGTCGCCGCTGACATCGGCGTGCGGAGGCGGGGTGGCACAAGTGGCATTTGCCGTGCCGTAGTTCGTGTTGAACTCACCCATGAACACCCCGAAGTCGAGAATGTCAATCCACCCGTCGTCATTGAGGTTGCCGCCGATGAGCCAGTCGCCGCCGGTTGCCGGGTCACCGGTGAAGTCGGCGACGTACTGGGCTGCGGATATGGTGAAGTCATCCTCATCCGTACTCCGCAGGGTATGCAGCTCGTCGCGGGCGGTGATGCAATCGTAGAAACCGCAGGGCACCTCTATGGTGGCCGAGGCAGAGCCGCTCGTGAACGTCAGCGTCTCGGAAACCGTGACCGTCGTCTGCTCGTTGCAGTCCCACAGATCGAAGGTGATGCACCGGGTAAACGGACTGACCACGACACTAGGCGATAGCTGAACGCTGATGACCAGGTCGTTCACCTGGTTGACGGTGATGGTCTGGACGCACTGCGACGAGTTGGCGCAGGCGTCGGTCGCGGTCCAGGTGATGGTCGTAAACGCCGGATAGGGATCGGTCAACAGCAGGCTGTCGCTGCGTACTCCCGTGACCGCCGGCGCCGGATCGCAGTTATCCGTAGCAGTGGCCACGCCCGGATCCAACATAGCAGTACACCAGCCCGCATCGGCGTTCACGGTAATGTCCGAAGGACACGTGATCACGGGGGCCGTGGTGTCACCCACCTCGACGGTCACCGTCTGGGTCAACTGGACCTGAGAGCACGGCCAGCGGGTCGCCTTGACGTTGAACGTGGTGGTGGCTGCCAGTGAACCGGTCGGCAGGTAGATCGTGCCGCCGTTGCCGGTCACCGCGCTGCCCACATTCGCGACGCCGTCGTTCAACTGATAGCTGACGTCCACTTCAGACAGGTCGACGGTCACGTTGGTCGAACCGCCGGGGCACAGCATGCCGGCTTCCGCACCGACCGCAAGGCCGGTATCAGGCAGACTGACTACCCTCAGCAGGGCTGCGTCCGAGGTCGCCGGGGTGCCGCAAGCGTCGTCCACCACGCACCGATACGCGCTGCCGTCATCGCCAGCAGTCAACACGGGCGTCGTGTACGACGAGTCGGTCGCACCGGAGATGTCCCCAAACCCGGCGCCGCTGTCCAACTGCCACTGGTAAGTCATCGGACACGAGCTGGTCGCGCTCACGCTGAAGGTCACGGTCTGGCCCACGCACTCGGTCTGACTGCTGGGGTGGCTCGTGATGGTCGGCCCACTACACGTCTGGGTGATGCTGACGTTATCGATGTTGAAGCCGTTCTGGTTGTACGAGCCGGTGGCCTGCTGGAAGAAGAACTCGATCGTCACGTAGTCGTTCACGGGCGTACCGCAGACGGCGATGGGCGTCCATGCACCGTGGAAGGGTGGGATGTTGTAGCTCGTGCTGCCGATCACGCTGCCGCCGATGCCGCCGTCGTGGAGCTTCACGCCGATCGTAGCCGAACCAGTTGCGCCACCGGTCTGCATGTATGCGTTGACTGCAACCGTCTGGCTCGCCGTAAGGCATCCGACCATCTGGTAGAGAGACGCATCGCTGCCATCGCCGGTGCCGTGGGAGATCGAGGCCCAGTGGCTGCCGTGCTGGGCACCGCCGGGATTGGGGAAAGTCCCGTCATTTCCCCAGCTCGGATCCCCGCTCTGCGTCCATCCGTTAAGGCCGTCCTCGAAGCTGCCGTTGACCACTTCCGGGCCGCTGAGGACCGTCAGCGTGGCGGCGTTCGAGATCTCGCTGCCGCAATCGTTGCTGACCACACAATCGTAGTCGCCCGCATCGCCCGCACTCACCGAGCCGATGCTGTAACTGGAATCCGTCGCCCCCGGGACATCGCCGCCATCCTTACGCCACTGATAGCTCAGCGGTGCCGCGCCCGACGCGGAGACCGAGAAGGTCACCGATTCACCCACGCATTTGCTCTGAGAGCTCGGATGACTCGTGATGCTCGGGCCGGTGCTGACCGTCACCGTCGCAGTTCCGCAACCTGCGGACCAGCAGCCGCCGGCGGTGCTGTTGTAGGCCCGGGCGTAGTAGGTCGTGGTCGAGCCCGGCGTAACGACGAGCGAGTTGCCCGTGCCCACCTGGGTCCCGCCGCAACTGCCGGTGTACCAGTAGATCGTCGCGCCGCTGACCGAGGCGGTAAGGGTTGAAGAACCGCCGGCGCAAATGGTGGGCGGATTCGCCGCCGCGTTCGCCGGAGTTGCAGGCGCGATACACGGCTCCGTGGGTGAAATGGCGACATCGTCAAAGCAACTGATATTCCATTCTTGCGTATTCGGGTGGTAGTGTCGGATGAAGAACGTCACATAACTGCCGTTGGTAGTGGCCACATCTTCGCACTTCTGCGTCCATCCGCCGCGTGACGGCCAGTAGGACCACTGCACGCTCCCACCGTCCGGGTCGGTCCCGCCGGTCGGGTCTATGCCCAGACCGCACTGGGTCGTATCGTTCGAGCTGCAATTCGTGTTAATCCATGCGCTGAGATATACATGCGTGTGGCACCACCACAGCCTCTGGTAGTATCCGCCGTTCTTAGTTCCCCAACTGGCGGCATTGCCGTTGAAGTAACTGCCACTAACGGGGTTAGTGCTGCAGTACCAGCCACATCCGTGTGCGCCGTCGTTCGAGCCCCACGCGGTCCACCCGTTCATGTTCCCCGTCTCAAACCCGCCGTTGGTCAGCGACTCAACGCAGGTGGACGTCAGGACAACGTTGAACATACTGCTCTGGGCCCAGTTCCCGCTCATATCCGTCATGCGGAAGCGTATTTTGTTCTGGGTCGAGCTGTACTGGTTGAACGGCACCGCGGAGGCCGTGATCGTCTGCGAAGAGGTCGTCCCGTCGGATCCGGTGCAACTGGCGGTCGTGCCTGAGCTCAGGTTCACAGTGTCTCCTGTCGTCCCGCTGTACCCACTGTTGCCCGGGCCATACTGTTCGCTGGGCCAACTGAACGAGGACTCGTCCTGATAAGCCAATACCCTGACCTTGGAGCCGTTCACGATGCGAACGTTGCGGACGTAATACTTCGAGAAGACGCCATCTGCTTCGTGGGCCATTTCGATCGCGTTGAGTGTGCCCACAAACGCGCCCACGCTGAAGTAGCGATGGTACCACTTCAGGTACGCCTGGCTGGTCAACTGGGTGGACGGATGTGGTGATATGCCGTTCTGATCATTGGTTCCCGAGTCACGCAGGTTACTCTCGGACCCACCGCTCATCTCCAAGTCCATCCCGCCACGGTGCTGCACGTCGTCGCTGGGGAAGTAGATGTCGTACTCGAACACGTCGCCGCTTTGGAGGGTGTAACCAGGATGGCTCATGTCGGGATACCAGTAGGACCCGCCCGTCCCGTAGGATCGCAGCGCCGAATCGGCGCCTTTCCACATGCTCCAGGTACTGCCGCCGTCCGTCGAGTACTCGTATTGGGCCGTGGAGATGTCCAGCCCGGACCCGGTGTCCTGCACGGTGATCGAGACATTCGGAGTCAAATCCGACTGATCACTCACGCTGATGGACCCGCCGAAACTCGGCGGGGTGGTATCGGCCTCCTGGAAGAGAAAGTCGTCTCCGGCGGCCTTGCTCCATTGGGCACCAGCACCGTCTGCCTCCAAGTGGCAGTGGAGCTTGGCCTCGACCGTGCCGCCCGGGGCTGTCCAATCCCTTGTCACTTGAAACCACTGGTTGTGGTACTGCGTCGCGTCGGTCCATCCGGAATCGTCCTGCGTGATGGTGCTGCCTCCGCTGTTGAGCCAGTTGACGTAGAACCGGGCCCTGGTATTGGCGCCGCTGGAACCATTGTTGAACAAGAAGAACCATCCGCTGACCGTGTACTCCGTACCCGGCGTAGCGGAGATGATCTGCTTGACCTTTATACTGCTGGATCCACCCCAACTATGGACCGCCCCCCACATGTGGTCCCCGCTGTGAGAAGGAATGGCCCAATCACCGTCGTTATAGATGCTGCCATTAGTTCCGATCCACCCGCTAAAGCGTAAGCGCCCTACAGACCCCATCTGGTTAGCCGGCCTCGGATTTGCCATGATTCGGCGAGCCCCTCGCCGAGTGGGCAGGGATCACGAATCCGGAGGTGCGCGATGTGCCCATCCCCAGGTGGCCCGTCGAAGCGGGCCGCTTACTGGCAGGATCTTGTTGATCAGTGGTCGCGGAGCGGCCAGACGCAGGCGTCCTTCTGCCGCGAGCGTGGTATCAGTTACGGCTC
>Ga0307434_1001594_pt1 | contig 11980 bp, 9 predicted proteins | sample SalMarWE160220MG_FD_202156 | JGI IMG/M metagenome (GOLD analysis project Ga0307434, IMG submission 202156) | Salt marsh sediment microbial communities from the Plum Island Ecosystem LTER, Massachusetts, United States - WE1603-220 | ecosystem: Environmental > Aquatic > Marine > Intertidal zone >... | reverse complement strand
AACGGTATCTTCATCCAGTTCAGGGTAGGCATATGAAGGCGATGAAGATTGGAGCAGTTGCTCGTATTCCGAGATGGGCTCAAGCGTTGTCTCTGGAACCTCCCCGTCATCGGAGAGCACGATGTAATGCTTGACGGTTTTCAATCTATCGCGCACGGACTCGATGAGGGAGATGAAATCCTTGTTAACGATCAGCACATCATCCTCGACGCGGTTTACGAGGTAAACGACCTGTTCAGGGGCTAAGAGGGGATTTCCCATGTGCATCATAGCGCCCATACACGGCACGGCAAAATAGAGCTCGAGGAACCGGTGTGTGTTCCACTCAAAACAGATGACCTTCGAGCCCTGCTTCACGCCCAGATCCTTAAGGGCGTTTGAAAGCCGCTGGCAGCGTTCATAGAGCTGCGCATAGTTCTCCCGAGCGATATCCCCATACACGATCTCTCCCTGGGGGTTCATCCTTGCGGCGTGCTCGATGATATGCTTCAAGATGAGCTGGTGCCGATGGCCGGCCATCGGGAATTCCTGCTCCTGGGCCATACTCCGCCTCCTTTATCGTTTTCGAGCTTGTCGTGGAAACCAAAACATGCATTGAGGCATTAACAAAATACCCTTGTTTTGTCAAAGTCGATAACCATGATAACGATGAAATCCTAGACATTCACGGTTGTCATGGGTACCGGAACAGCCTCGAGCTTCATTGCTGCGCCGAGTTTGCGAATCCAGATATTTTTCAGCCATCTGTCGTTATCCTCATCGGGATAATCGCTCCGGTAATGCGCTCCCCTGCTCTCAGTCCGCAAGAGCGCCGATCGGCAGACCATCTCACTAAGGAGCACCATATGTTCGAGCTCCAGGTATCTCATCAACCCCCTATAATCCCGTATGCGAACCTCCTTGAGGGACGTACCGATCCCTTTTATTTCCTCCAAGGCTTCTTTCAGGCCATCCTTGCCCCGGATGATACCCACCTTCTGCCACATGACGTCCTTAAGCTCGTGACGAAGCTCTCCAAGATCCTTTCCTCGTTCTGAGAAAAACGATTCGAGCCTTTCTTTCTCTGCGGATAGTTCCTTCTGGGGCAGATCGGGTTGGTCCGTTTCCCGTGCCCTCTGTGCTGCACGTTCCCCGGCGACACCCCCCATGGCGAAGGCCTCTGCAAGGGCATTTCCGCCTAACCGGTTTGCCCCATGAACCCCGGCGCATACCTCGCCCGCAGCAAAGAGCCCGGGCACGATCGTTTCTGCATGGTCATCGATACTAACGCCGCCCATACAGAAATGGGCCGTTGGGGAAACGATCAACTCCTCATCGTGTGCCGTTCTCGCCGCTGGGAGGAGATGATCAAGGGCTGCGAACTCCTCCTCGGGGATACTGCCCAGATCTACGATCAGGCCTCCCCTTACGCCTCGACCCTCCAGGATCTCTTGCATAACGGCCCTGGTGAGCCGGTCCCTGGTCATGGCCATGGTGTCATTCAGGCCGTATTTGGCGATGATATCATCGCCGAGGGCATTTCTGAGCACTGCTCCGGCCTGAAAAACAAAGGCCTCGTAGAGAAACAACCTGCTGCCCAGAGCACCCGTGGCCGTTGGATAGAATTGAACGAATTCCATATCCTTGAGCGGAACATCGAGCTCAAAGGCCAATGCTTGACCGTCGCCCGTCATTCCCGCGGCGTTGTTGTTGTGCAGATAGGACTGCGCAAAACCACCGGTCGCGAGTACTATGCTCCTGGCGGCAATCGGGAAAAAGGTACCATCCTGAGCAATCCCTGCGGCTCCCGTGATCCTCCCCCCGGAGCTGATGAGCCTGGTAATGAATACCCGCTCCATAAACCGAACGCCGATTCTCTCAGCGTATGCCCGCAAGGGGAGCGTAAGATCCCTTCCCGAACGATCGCTGGTGCGGACATGGCGGGGATAGCTGTGCCCTGGAGCAGGCACGACCCCGATCCTGCTTCCCCGTTCGTAAAATCTCACCCCGCACCTCTGGAGGAATTCGATCTGGCCCACCGCCTCATCGGTTACCAGGTTAAGGAGCTGCCGGTCGTTTATGAACCGGCCGCTGATCATGCTATCCCTCAGGTGGACATCCGGATTATCGCGTGGGTCTCTCGATCCCGTTGCCACGGCAAAGGTAGCCTTCGAGATGTAGGTGTTGTTCCCGTAGCCCACGCGGGATTTAGAGGCCACCGTCACAGCCACACCTTTCTCCCGGGCCTGGATCGCAGCCCTGAGGCCCGCTCCTCCTCCCCCGATAATGAGGACATCACATGATACTATATCGAAATTTCTCAAAGGAGTGTTCCTGTTTCAAAAACAATAATCCGGCTGGTATTGCCTGCCGTCGTTCATCGAATATCTCTCTGCGTTTTACCTCTTCCCAGATATCCCTTAAATCTTTTGCCAAGTGCAGGTCTCTGATAAAGGACAACTGAAAAAAGCAGGACCAAACCTAATAGATCCGTTTTGTATCCGGGAACGATAAGGCTCAAAGAAGCCCCAAATAAGACAATTCGGGGCAAAAAAACCAATGTTTTGCTCATAAAGTTCTGCGCAGCCGTCGCAAGGGCAAATACACCAAGCAGCGCCGTGAAGGAAACCCAGATAATCTGCCAAAGGTTCCCGATCATAAGGAGGGCATTATTATACACGAAGATATAGGGGACGATAAAGATCACTATGGCCAGCCTGCAAGCGGTAACAGCGGTCTTCATCATCGGGGAATCAGCAATTCCTGCAGCAACAAAGGCGTCCGGGGCCATGGGGGGAGTAATGCCTGCAACAATGCTGAAGTAAAAGACAAAAAGATGTGCAGCAAGGGGATAGACGCCCATCTTGATCAGGGCAGGCACAACCAAGATTGCCAAGATAATATAGGCGGCGACAGGCGGCACCCCCATGCCCAGGATAATCGATGCAACCATAGTCATCAGAAGAAGTACAAAAAGGCTCCCATGGGAAAGTTCAATCAAGATAGAGGATAACATTAAGCCCAAGCCGGTCAGGGTGATCATACCGACAACAATCCCCCCGAGAGACAAAATAGCTACCACAGGGGCCGCTGTTAATGCTCCCTTTTCAAGGCCTGTGAGGATCTTTGACAGGGACATCCGGGTTTGTCTCCGCATCATAGATATCAGCGGTATACTTATGTTCGCCCAGAGTGCAGCCCTGGTAACGGAGGTTTTCTCAATACCCAAAAAATAGATCAACACTAAAAGAGGAATGAAAAAATGCCAGCCCTCTTTGAGTGTTTTTTTCAGGGGAGGTATTTCCTCTTTTTTAAGCCCGACAAGCCCTATCTTCTGGGCCTCTATATCGATCATCAAAAATAGCCCGAGGTAATAGAGAATAGCCATAAGGATAGAGGCCTTTATTATTACCAGGTAATTTGCCCCCAAGATTTCCATCATAACAAATACAGCGCTTCCCATAATAGGAGGCATCAACAGGCCGCCGGCGCTGGAAACTGCTTCGACCGCACCAGCGAAATGAGAAGGGTATCCGGTTCTTTTCATGAGCGGAATGGTAATCTGGCCTGTTCCAGCAACGTTGGCCGTACCGCTTCCGGAAAGCATGCCGAACAGGGAGCTCGCCACAACGGCAACTTTTGCCGGTCCTCCCCTGAATTTACCACAGATGCCATAGGCAAAATTTATGAAAAACTCCCCCCCGCCTGCCTCCCTGAGCAAAGCACCAAAAAGGATAAAAAGAAAAATAAAGGTTGCTGAAATCCCGGCAAGCATCCCAAAGATACCGTCAGCAGTGATGAACATCGTATCTATGATACGTTCGGTCGCATAGTTCTTATGGGCAAAAGGTCCAGGCATTATTTCTCCAAAACGGGCATACAGGAGAACAAGGATAGCGACTGACGGAAAGGCCCAACCGAGGGCCCTCCTTGTTCCCTCGATCAAAAGAATGATGAAAATGCCTCCCATAATGAGTGTATGGAATGGGGGCTCTAATCCCATAGCCCCCATCTTTTTGAACCACGTAAGCATAACGTACACGCCGCAGGCCAGGATAAAAGAGGCGGCAATAACACTATCTATGCTTATTCTATCCCTCCTGCTCTTTTTGCTCATCGGATAGATAAGAAATATCAAGATGAAACCCAAGGCAACATGAGGCACCCTCTGGTTCATGGCTGTAAATTGGAAATAACCGGTATAGAGCTGGAACAGGCTCATTCCGATAGCAATCCACCGTACCAGTTGAGCGGATAGTCCGGTAAGCTGTCTATGCCTTGTGCTGACTGCACTCGCTTTCTTCTGGTTCATCGATCCCTTATCCATGGCTCACCTTTTCTTTATATGCAAAGGGCATAGAGAAAAAACTCTATGCCCTCCGCTCAATCAATCATCTTATTGATACTGGGCCATCGTATCCCAGATACCTTTTTCCTTGTAATACTTTATGGCACCCGGATGATATCCCACCGGTACTGATTTGGAACCCCTGAAGGCATTTTCAACCGTATACTTTGTTGCCATGGGATGTATGGCATTTCTCTCCTCGGAGCGATCATAAACGGTCTTAATGATGTTATAGACCAGATCCTCAGGCAAATCGGTCCTGCAAAGCCACATCTGGGGAAGCGTATAGGTATGAACATCCTTATCAATCCCCTGGTAGGTTCCGGCCGGAAAGATGATAGGTGTGACATTGGGGTATGCGGCCTGCAATTTTTTTAACACCTCCGGCTCTATCTCCAAAAGGCGTATAGGTATATCCCTGGCCAATTCCATGACGGCCGCGATGGGATACCCTGCCGCAATAAGGCCGGCATCAATGGTATTATCCCTGATCCCCCGTGTTATCTCATGAAAGGCAAGATACTTGGGCTTCATATCCTCAAAGGTTATGCCCCACCCGGCAGTCAGGTGTTGCTTTGAGTATATATTCAAGGTTGCGCTTCCAGCAGGTCCTACACCGATAGCCTTCCCCTTGAAGTCGTAGCAGGATTGGATCGGAGAATTTTTTCGCACGATCCAGTGGGTATCGCTGGTATGGCCCACGGCAACCAGGCGCAGCTTGTCGACGTCCATACCCTCTTTTTTTAAATCGTTCAGGGTTCCCATGCTCGCCAGGCCCATATCCATCTCACCCCTGATCATATACCGGGCGTTTTCCGTGGAGGCTGCGGTTGACTCTGCCGTAACCCTCACATCCGGAACGTATTTGTTGATCATTGCGGCAAAACCTGCTCCGAGAAAGTAGTAGGTTCCTGCCGGACTTCCCGTACCAAATGATAAAAATTCAACGGCACCGGCATTTCCCGGTGCAATCATAATGATCGAAACCGCAACAATGATTGCCGCTAAAAAAGAAAAGCTTTTTGATCTCATATCCTCATGCTCCTTTCATCTAAAGGGTCTTCATTTCGTCTACCTTCACGGTAAGGGTATCGGGAATGCTTTCAAAATACATGGGAAATTCTCTTACCATCTCCTGCCCGGGTTTTAAAACAGGGGGTTTTCCTTTTACGGGATAAAACCCGCCGGCAGAAGCGCCGTCCGGCAGGAAAATACTTACCCTGTAGCGATTTCCCTTGTCGGAAATATTCTTGATACCAACCTTTACATGAAATTTTTGTCCCCCGCTAAACTGTGACTCCTTCATGGAATAGGTGAGAGTAGTGATCTCTGCCGAGGGACAAACCTCCAAGGTTGCAACAGGACCTTCAGCTTTCTCTGGTGCGGTTGCGCAGCCGGAAATCAACACAAATCCGGCACACACCACTACTGCCATGATAATCCCTGAAAATAAGGATTTGAGCGTACATCTCTCCATCTTTCCTCCTCCTTCTTTTTGTTTCAGATTCCTCTCATCGAGAGCTTTCCTTAGCCTTGTATATGCCTGTGAAAAAGTATTTGCTCACCTCCTTCCTCTCCGTAATTTTCTACACCATGCGTTACAGGTATTCAAAGATTTCACTTACATCTCCCTTCTTCTCAAGGTTAAAGATGAAATCCAAGATGCGGTCGCCGTTTTCAATGAGGGCTGATTTCCCGGAATACTCAAGGCAGTTTTTGAACTTCTCTGCACATTCATCAAAGCTCAGAGGCTTCGATGGGCTACCCTTAAGGGCGTCCAGTTTATGGGTAAAGGTCCGGCCGTTACGCATCGTGATCGACATCTGCAAGGATGATAGGTCCTTGTCCGGGAGCGCAGGGTCCAACGATACCGTGACCTTGCGGGCGAGTTCCAGGATTAGTGCAGCGCCTTTAATGGTTTCCGGGTTGAAATCGCTCAACAACACCCTACCATTGCTCAGCGCCACGGCAACCGTGTACGGGATGCTGAACTGGGCATCTACCTGGGGGTTGTCTCGAATTTTGAATGGCGCTCCAACCATATCGGAGACCATCTTTGATACGGAAACCTCTGCTTCTTTGATGTCATCGGTGTCTATGTCATGGGAACCGGATACCTCCAGGGCGGCATCGATAGCGGCATGGGTCATGCGGCAGCATGGGTATGGCTTGATGCTCAGATCCATCACGCCGAAGTGATTGCCGAGGTTCTCTGTCGCCCGATCAGCGATCACCTTTCCCCGTTCATACAGGTTATAGAAGCCGTACTCGCCCTCGAATATATTGGTTGCCCCGGTGACCCCCCTTGAGGCAAGGGCAGCGCTCAGCACAGCGCTCCTCGCTGAGAAACCAGGCTGCATCCTCTTTACCAGGCCCCCGTCAACGAGACACTGGGCGTTGCCGGCAGTCTGGCTGTACACGACACCGAGTGTTGCCAGTATGGCTCTTTCATCCAGGTTTAAGATCTTGGCAGCTGCCGCTGCTGCGCCGAACGAGCCGCAGGTCGCCGTCCGTATCCATGAAAGGGGGGTAGTGATCGCCGAGGCGATCCTGCAGGTGATATCGACGCCCAGGCAAACAGAGGCAATCAAATCCTTGCCGCTTGTCCCTTGTCGAACCTCAGCCAGTGCAAGGGCAGCGGGAAGCGAGGAGACGTGGGTGTGAATGGCTGAGCTATCGAGGGTGTCGTCAAAATCGAGGGCATGCATGAGGACGCTGTTGGCAAAGGCTGCCTCAGGGGGAGCGGCCTTGTCCTTATAAAAGATAATGGTAGATCCGGCCGGATTTGACGACCACGTTTTCACCAGATCAACCACCTCCCTGCACCCCGGCTCCCTCACCCCTGCCAGGCCAACACCGATGGTGTCGAGTATAAACTTCTTCGTCTCATCGACAACCTCCCGCGGAAGCCTATCGAAGTTCGTTTCGGCTACATAGCGGGCTATTTGTTCACCTATTGTATCCATGAAAAGCCTCGTTTCTTACGGTATCCCGTTTCCATCGCGCATCTTTTATCATATCCTCCTTCCTGATACTACGGCAAAATTGTAGTACTTGTAGGAGCAATCCACATCACGAAAACCTGCCTCCCGCAACCACTGTAGGTTGAGCATGAGAGTGGAAGGCCTGTCGTAGCGCATTCTATCAACGATCCCGGACAATTCAGCCTTCTGTAATCCGGCCCTTTGTATCCAACGAATCCATGTATCCTGATATCTCTGCTCGATGCTATCGGTCTCTCCTTTCACCAGATCGGCATTGATGAACACCCCCTCAGGGTTGAGGGCCTCAAAAACCCTTTTGTAAAGGGACTTCTTTTCCTGATCGAGGAGGTGATGGATGGACATAGCAGAGACAACAAGATCCTGGTTCTGCGGAAGCGGGGCATGAGCGTAATCCTGGGTGAGAAAAGTCACCCTTTTGTACGAGGAAAAACGCTCCTTTGCCTTCTCCAGCATCTTTTCGGAAAGATCTATCAGGGTAGCGGCGGCGGCTGGAAAGGTCTTGACGATAAACTCGGTGAGCAAACCGGTTCCTGCACCAAGATCCAGGAATTGGAAATGCTGTGAATTACCAAAGGGAATAAGGTCGATCACCGTTTGATAGAAATCATGAAAACAGGGGATCACCCGGCGTCTCTGATGATCGTACCGATCCGCCCCTTGATCAAAGAGCTCTTTTCCGCTCATGCGGTATCCCTAAAAGGTTTGCGTCGATATAGTACAACCTCTTTCAAAGGGGTTTTGAATCATCGATATAACCTCTGCATGTTTACTCATACCAGCCAGAATCATTGACCGCCTTTGTCATGGCATAGACATTAACAGCGGAGCCCACCTGGAGTCCACAGCCCGGCCCCAGTATATACCCACTCGGCGCTTTTCTGCCTTTCTCGATGAGCGCTTTGCTGCGCTCGTAAATCGCCTGGGGCGTTTCAGTGACAAAGAGAGCCGGCTCAAGGTTCCCATAGATAATATCTTCCGGAAAAAGCCGTGCGGCTACCTCGAGATCAACCTCATGGCCGAAACTCAGGATGCTGGGATGCGGCCATGGCGCGAGATCAGCGAGATACGGTAAGTTCAGGTTTTGATCGCCGCAGATATGGAATCCGAATTGTTTGATCCCTAAGGCCTTGAGCCGCTTGTGGTATTCGGCATGAAAGGGCAGCGCGTGTTTCTCGAAATGCCGGGGTGAGATAACCTGGTTGGATTCGGTTGGGGAGCTCATCATGACATAGACCTTCTCCCTGCCGAAGGTGTCCAACCAATAGCGCAACACGTTATATATATGATCGAGTGCCAGGTTCATGAGCCGTTCACACAAGTGGGGCTTTCTTACCATCCACTTTAAAAATCGATCTATTCCGCAGATGTTTGCCGCCAACGTGAAGGGGGAGCGTGAGAAGAACCAGACAGGCAGCCCATGGCTTTCCTGGAGCTTGGAAAACTCCATCACCTGGGGAATCCTGCCCGCCTTCTTGGGATCAGGCAGGGTCAGGTTCTCGGCATCCTGTTCCGTTATCACCGGATAGGATTCGATCACCATAGCCCCCTCGAATTCTCCCTGGGGGATGCGAACCCTTCCGCCGAAATCCAGTGCACCCAGGACGGTGTGTCCAAAGTATTGAAATACCGGATCCCAGCCGTACTGCTCAGCGGTCCAGAACATCGCCTCGAAACTCTTCTTCGGGTCGCCATAAGCCGTGGTGGCGCTATAACCCGCATTTCTACTGCTAAAGACAGTGGCCATGCCTCCCAGGGAGATCCTGTCCGGCTGCACTCGCGTGAACAGTGCTTCCAGACGTTCCGTTCCGCTCATTCGGTCTTGCCGCAGTCCCATGACCCTGTTCCTCCCCTTTTTACATCTGACCTCGATACTGTAGGCGGAAGTTATTCACGAAGAGAACCTCATGTCTTGCATGCCTCATAGAGAAGCTCGCCCATATCCCAAACCTTGACCCCCATCTCCTTCTCATATTTGCTGAGATTAATGAGGCATATGGGGCACTCGACAATGATGTTTCGAGAGATGCCTGCTAATTCGCTTACGCGTGTTCTCGAAACCCTTTCGGTCAGGTCGTGAAAGGCATACTCAATGGGGCCGCCGCAGCATGAAGTGTCGAGCTTGGTATTTTCAGGTTCTTTGAGGGTAATACCTATGGTACCGGCCACCTTTCGTACCTGTTCAACCACCCCCAACTCCCTGGTCAGGTAGCATGAGTCGTGGATCACGTACTCCCTGTTCAAGGCCTTTTTGCAGGAATCACCCAGCATACCGGCATTCTCCGACAAAACCTCCAGGTAGTGCCGTACCTCGATGTCGAAGTGATCGATATGCGCAGGATACACCTTCCGCAACATGAAGGTTGTATGAGGGTCAACACATATCACCCTGTTCACATGATGCGCCTTGAGCACATGATACACCCTCTTGATATGCTCCTCGATATAGGCATCCAGACCCAGGTCGTAGAGAAGCACACCGCTATACGGCTCATCCTCATAAAGGTACGCGGGCATCGAACCGGCTGCCGATAAGGCGCTGACTATACCCTGCAGCACTTCTCTGCTTTTCTTTCTGATCGTACGGGAACCTAACGCCCTGAACCTGATTACCTTATCCCCCATGAGGCGGTTTCCCATGTTCACCATGGCCCCGAGGCCGCTCCTTGAAAGAAATGGCCTGGCCGATGAAATGATCTTTGTTACCTGCGTGATATAGGGCAGCATCTGATACATTCTCCCGGTAAGCAAGACCGTATCTCCCTGCCTCGGAAGGTTTAACCCCTTCGCCCATTGGGTCCAGTACACATCTTTTATGCCGAGGGGGTCTCCCGTCCTCTGGATATTGTCCTTGAGGGTAGTCAATACCTCCGAGACAAACCTCTTAGACCTTTTCATTCCTCTCTCCTTTCACGAGCCCCTGGGAGAGGAAGTATTTCCCAAGCCTGATCAGATATGAAACCTCCAGGTTTTGCCCCTTTGCCCGGCACAGAAGATCACAGCGGCCGCATTGGAGACAAGAGTAAAGGCAGTATACACTCGGATCATCCTCATCGAGTGTGCCGTTCAGGAGGTATTTCAGTATCTGGAGCCTCCCATAGGGCGACATGCTCTCAATGCCCTCGGTGGCCTGATAAGCCGGGCATACATCAACACAGAACCTGCAGGCCCTGCACTTCCCAACCTCCCTCAGCAGGGTATCCACAATCTCCTCTCTTGTTACATCCATCCCTGCAAGTTCCCCCTGTTCAGGATATCATTGGGATCAAGGGCCCTTTTGATCTTCACCAAGGCCTCGTAGACCTCCTTTTCATATTTTTTCTTGAGGAACGACACCCTCTGGGCGGTAAGTCCCCATTCCCCGCCGCAGCCTCCATACTTGATATTCAATTCCTCCGACTTCTCCCTCATCTCAAGGGCTATCGCCTTTTTCAGCTCGCTGGGAATATCCTTGGTCCTGAGAAAGGCATAGGCATGGATGGTGGGAGCCCCGATATGGCCGAAGGAGATGAACTCATTTCCCTGGTAGCTGTCGAGATTCAGGATAAATGACTTCGCATCCCGGAATGCTTCTCTCAGTTTATCCACCCGGGGAGAGATCTCGCTTCCAAAGGTCATACCCAGGCGATACATGTAATTTCCCGCCTCTGCCCGGCTGGTCCAGATCTTATTCCATTCATCGAGATCATGGACAATCCTCGCCTCTGTCGGATTGCCTCCTTGTAAAAACGTGAGGAAATCCCCTGCCCTCTCCTCGCAGCCGGTTTTGCTCCAGGAATGTATCCTCATCATGGCTACCGCGCCTTCAGGCTCCGCAAGGCCTACCGCCTCATAGCCGATCTTGGCCGCCATCTCGTCAAGATATTCGAAGAAAAGCGGGGGAAAGATCCTTTGCTTGTACATCTCCATGACCGTATCGAGGATATCCTCCGTTGTCCGGTACGAGGCCACGATATGCTGAAAGTAAGGCATCGGTATCAGCCTCATCCTCAGCAGGGTTAGAACTCCGAGAAGGCCCTCAGAGCCGATAAAGAACTTCGTGGGGTCAATGCCGGCCGGTCTCCTGGTTGACTCGGTTCCGGGGGTGATGATCTCGCCCGTGGGCAGTACCAGCTCAAGGCCCAGGATAAAGTCCCCGGGCTTTCCCAGCGCTGCATCAACACCGTGGGCGCTCGTATTGACGGCGATGGCGCCCCCAAGGGTAGCCGCCAGTTCACTGCCCGGGAATACCGGGAGCATGGCGTTGTATTTGCCCAGCTCCTTTCGCAACTGGGCAAGGTGTATGCCGGGACCTGCCTCAAAGTATCCCCTCTCCGGATACACCCTGATATCCTTCATCCTGGCGGTATCCAGAACGATACAATTCGTCTTGGGCCTCGCCAACCCAACCAGAGAGGTCCCTGAACCATGGATATGAACCGGTATCAGCTTCTCGTTGGCATACTTTAAAAGCCTGGATATCTCCTGGGCGTTCCCCGGCCTCACCACGGCGTAGGGGATATTTTTTTCCTCAAGATCCCACGGCATGGTGTCCTTCGCGTAAACAACCGCAGTAGGCTTATCGGTGAATACGTGCTCCTTTCCCATGATCCTTGAAAGATCCTTTGCGAGTTTTTTTCTATCAACATCCATGAAAACCTCCGCGTGATAG
>Ga0307434_1001593_pt1 | contig 11987 bp, 10 predicted proteins | sample SalMarWE160220MG_FD_202156 | JGI IMG/M metagenome (GOLD analysis project Ga0307434, IMG submission 202156) | Salt marsh sediment microbial communities from the Plum Island Ecosystem LTER, Massachusetts, United States - WE1603-220 | ecosystem: Environmental > Aquatic > Marine > Intertidal zone >... | reverse complement strand
CCGGGCCGGTGACGTGTCCGTGACGATGCGGGCTGATGTCTGGCAGTGAGCCGTGACCACTCCTTTGGCGCTGCCCCTCGGGGGCCTGGCAGTGATGAGGCGGCGGAAGAGTAAGGTATGACCCTCTAGCCAACTTCAGGAATCGGCCGCAGGCGGTGCCAGTTTGTCGGCTTCGCGGACGATTTCCTCGGCCGTCCAGTCTTCGATGGCCAGACCGTCGATCTCCCGGAAGTCTCTGTCTCGGCTGATGAGCGTGGCCCCCAAGGCCAGCGCGGTGGCGGCAATCCACAGGTCGTTTTCATCGAGGGCCAACCCTTTGCGTTGGCGCTCCAGTTTGATCCGGGCGTACTGATCCCCCGCGCTGGCGGGCACCGGTTCGCAGGCGAAAGCCACAAACAACTTGGCCGCTTTGGCCTCCAACGTCGATCGCCGTTTGCCTTCGGGTAGCCGCCGGAGGCCGTAGGCCAGTTCGCCCCGCACGATCGAGCAGATAACCACCCGATCGGCCGACGAAAGGCTCGCTAATCGGGCATCCATTTGGGGGTGCTCACGCATCAGATCGCTGAACGCGTTGGTGTCTGCCAGAAAGATCATCAATCGCCTTCCACGTCGAACAGGTTCTCCTGGTGAACGGGAAGTTTGCCTTCCTCGATGGCGCGATCCAGTTCGTCCACGTCCGGTGATTCCAGATGGGGTGAATCGTGCATGGCTTTCCGAATGACCCATGGGGAATCGGGGGCCGCGAGCTGGTCGAAAGGCTCAACCGAGACGTTGACCGCCTGTCCTTCCGGGAACGGAAGAGCGTCCTCCAGCTCGATGGATTTCCCTTTGACGAAGCCTTTGTAAGTCATTAGTCTTGTCCTCCCGCGAGCACACGTCGTGTCTTTGTGTCATTCTACCTGCGCCGGACGCGGAAGTTAAGCCGTCCTTGACGAACGAGAACAACAATGTCAGGCTCGGTGCCGCAAGTATTCCTGAGCTGTCTATGATCACGCTGTTGGCGTTCGGCACCCCGTGTCACGGAGTCCGGCACCCCCCTTTCATTATATCCCAGACTCGTACCCTTGCCTTAACCGGGGCTCCCGCGCTAACGGTTGATCGCTGAAAGCGGGCAGCTCCTTCCGTTTGCTTTTTCTCTGATTCAGGGCTATCAATAGGGGCCATGTTCGACTCGCTGCCCCGGAAGGGGTGGCCCCACTCTCGAATGGATGAGGTAGCAGGCATGGCGACGGAGACAACGGATATGGTGGCGGCGTATCCGGCGGTTGAGAAATCAGATCCGGAGGTGTTCAAGGCCCTGGTGGCGGAGGAGGGGCGGCAGGCGAACTGCCTGGAGCTGATTGCCTCGGAGAACCACGTTTCCCGGGCGGTGCTGGAGGCGGTCGGGTCGGTGATGACCAACAAGTATGCCGAGGGCTACCCCGGTCGCCGCTACTACGGCGGCTGCAAACACGTGGATGAGGTCGAGGAGCTGGCCCGCGAGCGGGCCAAGAAGCTGTTCAAGTGCGAACACGTCAACGTCCAGCCGCATTCGGGCAGCCAGGCCAACATGGCCGCCTACATGACGGTGCTGGAGCCGGGAGATACCATCCTGTCGCTGGACCTGGCTCACGGGGGGCACCTGACCCACGGGCTGAAGGTGAACTTCAGCGGCCGACTCTACAACATCGTCCACTACGGCGTGGACCGCAGGACGGAGGTCTTCGATTTCGACGCGATTCGCCGGCTGGCCCACGAGCACAAGCCCAACATGATCATCACCGGTGCGTCGGCCTACTCGCGGACGATCGATTTCGCGGCTTTCGGCGAGATCGCCCGAGAGGTGGGCGCCTACCATCTTGCCGACATCGCCCACATTGCCGGGCTGGTCGCGGTGGGGCTGCATCCGTCGCCCATCCCGCACGCCGATTTCGTGACCACGACGACGCACAAGACGCTCCGCGGGCCCCGGGCGGGCATGATCATGTGCAAGGCCGAGCACGCCAAGGCCCTCGATTCCCGCGTCTTCCCCGGTACCCAGGGCGGCCCGCTCATGCACGTCATCGCGGGCAAGGCGGTGGCGTTCGGCGAGGCGCTGCGGCCCGAATTCAAGATCTACCAGCAGCGCATCCTCGACAACGCCCGGGCGCTCGCCGAGGCCTTGAGGGCCCGCGGATACCGGCTCGTCTCCGGCGGGACCGATAACCATCTGATGAACGTGGACCTCCGGCAGGTGCACGCGGAACTCACCGGCAAACAGGCGGAGACCTGGCTGGAACAGGCCGGCCTGATCGTCAACAAGAACATGATCCCGTTCGACGAGCGCAAGCCGACCGAGACCTCCGGGCTGCGGATCGGGACACCCTCGGTCACCACCCGCGGGCTGGGCCCGGCGGAGATGGAGGTCGTCGGTGAGCTCATCGACCAGGCGCTCTCCGGTCGGGGGGCCGATGACGTGGTGGCCAGAGTCCGCCAGCGGGTGCTTGAGCTGTGCGAGCAATTCCCCATACCCCATTACCACTGAGGCAGCCCCGGATCGGCCGGCGAGGTCCACTGGTGCCCCTGGCCTGGTGCCTGATTGTGGCGGCCGGGTGCAGCGGGGGCGGCGTTGTTCATACGCTCCCGTTGAGGCGGACCGATTTCCAGCCCGGCGAGCGACCGATCACATCCGTTCCGATCACCCAGGCCTACTACTGGACCGACGAGGACGGCACGCTGAACATCGGGCTCGGTTATCGGGCCCGGTCGCTGCTCGGCAAGGCCTACGACGCCGAGTGGTTCCTGTCGCTCGTTCTGGACGGTCTGCCCGCGGGCAGCGAGAGGCTGTACAAGCTGGGGAAGCGCGAAATCCGGACCGTGCAGTCGCACGGCGGCGATCACCGCCGGGGTTCCTCCGGCGATGGGGTCGCGGTGATCGAGGCCCCCAGGGGCGGGCGACTCAAGGGCAGGTTCCAGGCATGGATACGCCAGCAGCGGTTCAGCGTCCTGGCCGGCTGGTCGTCACGGGCGCCGGCGCTGATCATGGCGGGTGAGTTCGAGGCGGTTCTGAATCCTGTCAAGGGTCGGCAGATCCTGGCACGGACGGAGGAAGACGGATTCGGCCGTCCACCCGCCGACGGTCCGACCACCCGGCCCGCCAGCGGTGCACCCGTCCGCCCGGTCCGCCGGCTCGACACCGCCCCGGCAGGTGCTCCGGCGGCTCGCTAACCTCGTTTCCGGCAGAAGCGCTTCGTCCGCTTCTGATCGGAGTCCCAGGTGCCAGGGCGGGGTACCGTGCGTTCGCGCACGGTCGGCCGGCTGCGCCCGCGAAGCCGCAAGCGGCCCCGTTTGGCCGCGACCCACCGAATGCAATTAAGGCGGGAGCGTGAAAGAGCACGAGGGAGGCGACCTCACCGCCCGCGTGCTACGGGTAGACCAACTCGAACAGGGATTGTCCCGTCTCCGCAGGGGAAGGCGTGCGTGCGCCCCATTCCATGTCCTTGGGGGACTGGTTGAGGAACGACAAGTCGTCCCCCGCGAACTCCACGAGCCGGACCTCTTGGTTAAGGGCCAGATCGATCGGCGGCTCGAGTTGCCTCTTTTTGAGTTTCCTGCCCTTTTCGTCGAAGGCAACGACGATGAGCGGGCGGAAGGGATACTTACGGTTGTGCCGGACCACCACGCCGTAAGTTCCGCAATTGAGTCTGATCCTGGCCCCGATGGGAAAGGGCTGAATCAGGCCCATGAGGATCTTGACCACGCTTGGGTCGTAGTGATTTCTGCACGGTCCGGCAGCCATCTCCCACAGCACGCGGGCGGCGCTTTTTGCCTGCTGGTAGACCCGGTCGCTCGTGCCGGCATCCAGGGCGTCCGTGACGCGGATGACCCGGCTGAAAACGTGCAGGTCGTCACCCGAGACACCCCGGGGATAGCCCGTCCCGTCCATGTTCTCGTGATGGGAGCGGATCACCATCTTGGCCACGGCGTCGAAATTGTCGGGAAGCATGTCCGCTCCCTGGTCCGGGTGCTGGCGGATGAGCTGCTGATCTTCGGCCGACAGCCGGCCGGGCTGCGCGTAAAGGTGCTCCAGGGCAAGCATGCCGAGATCGTGGAAAAGGCAGCCCAGGGCCAGTGGAGTGAGATTCATGCCGTAGCGGACACTCAGATTGCTGGCCCGCGTGTTCCGGGTACGCTCGCGGTAGATATACTCACGGATCGAGTTGCCGATCAGCAGGCTCATGTAGAAGACATTGCCGGTATGATCCTGGAGGTAAGTGTCCGAACTGCCGAGGCGAACGAGCATGCCGGCCGCGACCGGATTGTCGTTGATGTAGTTCATGACCTCATTGATGGCTTTCTGGAGCCCGGTGATGTCCGGGCCTTCGAGCGCGGTCTTGCTGCTCAGCTTGTCCCGCACACTGGTCATCAACCGGCCCATCTGGCGGTTGACGGTGGCAGCCACCTCCTGGTCGTGGGAGTCGTCATCGAACTCCAGCCACTCGTCGAGGACCGGATCGCCGATCATGACCGTGAGGTTGGGGAACCGTCGGCGAAGCGAGTCGATCTCCCATTCTTCGAGGACTTTGCCCGCCGGCAGCATCGTCTGGCTGTCTCGCTGAACACCCCGCAGCAGACGCATGCCGGATTTGAGTTCGTCAACGTTCAGAAGGATTGGCATATGATTATCGGGCCTGCTGCCAATCGGTCGTGATAGCCGCTTCTTGTTGATTACCTCGTGCAGGGCAGGCGGTTGTTCCGATCCCATCGGCACTTTCGCCCGCCTTCACCGGAAACGGCGGGTCAACGCCCCGACAAGTCAGGCCAACAGTTTGCCCTGCAGATCCAGCCCCCGGCGGCTCCAAATGCCGAGTCGGAGGCCCAGCCCCAGCCCTTGTGTCCGGGCCGCCCTGTCTGAGTCGGTTCGGCGTGAGCATCACTTGAGATTCGCGATGAAGACCCGCCGAAGTGTCCTGGGGTCGTACAGATAGCGGACGAGGGCGTCGTAGTGCACCGGGTTGGCCCGGTTGAGGTTGAGTTCCCGGATCTCACCGATCACCATGGCCATCGGGAGGGTGGAGTGGCCGGGGCTCGAGGTGACCAGGTCGCCGACGCGGAGATGGCGGCCGTCGACCAGGCTGGCGGGGATGTCGCGGATACGCATTCGGCCCCCGCCGGCGCCCTCGAGGACGAAGGCGAGCGGTTCGCCCTTCACTGCCAGCAACTGATGCGTCCCGTCGCGGGGGTTCCGGGAAGCGACGTGAACGCGCATGGGCCTGCTTGCCAGGCGGTCGCTGAACAACACCACACGTGAGGTCAGCGGGGCCACCTGCTGGACCCGCCCGATCAGACATTGGCGGGCCAAGACCGCGCAGGCGTCTTGGACGCCCTGGTCGGACCCCGCACCCACCTCCAATTGCCAAGCCACCCAAGCGTCCTGGCTGACCTTCTGGACGTGCCCCTTGCCCACTACAAGGGAGTCCCGCCCGGGGGCGGCGTCCAGCGAAATGACCCGTGCAGGGATCAACACTCCCCGGGGCGGGGGCGGAAAACCCCGCTGCCGGATGCCGGTCAGCTCCTGGATGGTCGACTGGAGCTCGGCCATCTGCTGGCGGAGCGCGGCGTTCTCGTTTTCCAACGCCTGCTTCTCGCGGAGCAGCTTGGCACGCTGCTCGGGGGTCGCGGGGCCGTCGGCCAGGGTTCTGAGGGGAGCGGTCACACCCCGGGTGGCTTCCAGGGTCGCCAGTTGAAGCGGGGCCATCAACTGCGTAAGGTTCTTGACCGGGCGGAGTGGGTCGCCGGGCAGCAGTACCATCACCAGCGACGCCGCCATGAGCATGGCGAAGACCGTGGGTTTCGACGGGCGGCGAAGTCGCAGGCGGAGGTAACGCATCGTCGCTCCAGGTAACGCATCCAATCCGCTTGTCTAAATGGAAACGTAGGGCAGGCGGTTGTTCCGATCGCGTCGGAACGTTCGCCTGCCTTCGCCGGAAACGGCAGGTCAACGCCCCGACAAGTTGGGCCAACGACGTGCCCTAAAGCTCGTCCTCGTCCGACTCCATCGTGTCCTTCCACTCGTTGAGGTTCTCCAGGAAGATACTGGTGCCGCGGGCGACGCAGGCAAGCGGATCGTCCACCACCCTGACGTTCAAGCCGGTGATCTGGCCCAGGACGATGTCCAGGCCCCGGAGCAGCGATCCGCCGCCGGCGAGGTAGATGCCGTCCTCGACCAGGTCGGCGGCCAGTTCGGGTTCTGCCTTCTCGAGGGTCCGGATAACGATATCGACGATCAGGCCGATCGGCTCCTTGAGGGCCTCGCGGACCTCCTCGCTGCTGATGATGGTTTTTCTCGGCAGGCCGCTGATCATATCCCGGCCACGAACTTCCATCCTCATCTCTTCTTCGAGTTCGGCCGCCGAGCCGATCTCGATCTTGATCCGCTCGGCCATCTGGGGCCCGATCATCAGGTTGTAGGTCCGGCGCATGTGGCTGGTGATGGCGTCGTCCATGTCATCGCCGGCGACGCGGACGGATTCGCAGACGCTTATGTCGGCCAGGGACAGAATGGCGACCTCGGTGGTTCCGCCCCCGACGTCGATGATCATGGACGCCCGGGGCTCGGCGACGGGGAGCCCGGCCCCGATGGCAGCGGCAACGGGCTCGGCTACCTGGTAGACCCGCCGGGCGCCGGCGCGTTCGGCGGAGTTGTACACCGCGCGCTTCTCCACCGCGGTTATCCCCGAGGGGACCGCGATGACCACTCTCGGCATCACGAAGGACCGCCGGCCATGAACCTTGCGGATGAAGTACCCGAGCATGGCCTCGGTGATGTCGAAATCCGCGATGACCCCGTCCATCAGCGGCCGAATCGCCGTGATCGTCCCCGGCGTCTTGCCGATCATCTCTTTGGCCATTACCCCGACCGCGTTCCCGTTCTTGAGAACCCGGTTGGTGCCCTTCTTGACCGCCACCACCGACGGTTCATTCAGGACGATCCCCTGACCCCGAACACACACCAGCGTGTTGCAGGTGCCCAGGTCGATGCCCATGTCAACGCTGAACAGGCCGAGTAGAGAATTGAAAATCACCAGGCTATCCTTCCACGCACTACGGACATGCTCCGTGTGTGTCCAGATGGTTACGACGCCAGGGACGCCATCCCTCTTCACCACTGCCCCTACCGGTGCGTAGAGGTGACCCGGACGGGCGCAGATTGTACCACCTGACCGGTTGTATTGCGAGAGGATTCCCGACTCGATCCGGCGACTTTTCCGCCTTTTTGAGCTCGGTTTTGCTGAATGATGCAGACTTTGTGGCGGACTCCGGGGTTGGTGGGCATCGTTTGCGGCCGGCCGCGGGCCCGATCATCCGCCAGCCGCCGGCCAGACCGACCCGAACAACTGCCAGGACCGAACCGCGACGTAGACGGCGCCGATCAGCAACAGGGCGGCGGACATGATCAGCAGTGCCGTGTAGAGATCGTTCTGAGGGACTCTTGGCGCTGTCCCACCTTGCTGGGCCATCAGGGCCTCCTGTTCGACAACCGGGAGGGGCGGTGGACTACTCCGCGGCGAAGCTGGGCAGGTCCATCACGTTGTCCCCGACCCGGATCCGTTGCCCATCCGGGATTCTCGCCTGGCCGACCGCCTCGTTGCGAGTGATCTCTTCCGTAATCGTGATATCGCAAACGTACTGCTCACCCCGGAAGACCACCATGACCATTCCCTTTGTCACTCCTGAGGCACTGCCGATGTCGATGCTGGCCAGCCCCCGGGCCGCATTCACCTTCGTCACCGTTCCGCGAATCTTGCCCCGGGCCGCCGCGGCGGCGGGTTGCGCCGACGGGGTCTCTGACGTGAGGGGCTTGCCGGTGGCCTTGCCGAGCCGCAACGTCTGGCGGAGCTGCTCGTTCTCCTTGCGGGCGTCGGCCAGCTCCTCCTTTCTCTGCCTGAGGTACCGGGCGAGGATGACGTTGTTGGCGCTGAGCGCCGCCAAGTCGTCCTCGCATTGAGCGAGTTGCTTCTGCAGCTTCAATTCACTTTGCGCGAGCTCCTTGGTCTCCTTGAGCAACTGCTCGTTCAGGGCGTTGACGACGTTCATCTGGGCCGAGAGAACGTGGGCCGTGTTCGCCTGCTGATCCCGCTCACGCTCGAGTTCTTCCTGCTGTTGGGTGAGCCCCTCAATCTGTCGCTCGAGATCGGTGATCCGCTGCTCGCTTGCCTCGGCCCGTTCGGTCTCCTGCTTGCGGAGGGCCTTGTAGTGCTCGACGGTGGAAGCGGCGGTGGCGATCGTGCTTCGTTCGTGGGCGAGGGCGGTTTCCGCGAACTCCTGCAACTGTTCAGCCAACAGGCGCCAGTTCCGGGTGCGGGCGGCAAAAGAGATGACCATCGGGGTGAAGATGAACGCGAATAGACAGACCAGAACGATGAAGATCTTGGTAACGGTGGTCAAGTGCCGGCTCCTGCCATCTTACCGCTGATTCCACTAAGCCTCATATTCGAGGCACGGCTAGGGAGAGAAATCCAGCCCCTTCCGACCCGTCGCTGGCGGCCATCGGGACGGAACGGCTGATCCCGGGTGCGTGCCGCCAACCTATCGGCCGGCGGTTTTGACCAAGCTGCTTAGCGCGAGCTCTGCTCGCCCGCCCGGTCGGAGTGATGATCAACTCCTGTCAGACGACTACCGCATAGGTGGAGACTATATCTCCAGCCCGGGCGTTTGCAAGCCTGTGCGGCGTGGGCCGACAAGGCCCGGCTCTCGACCGCCCGTGCCCTCAGGTCGGCTGGCCCCGCCAGATGCGGGCGCCCGGCTTCCGCCGCGGCGGGGCGGGGGAGCCGGATGCCAGATTCCGGGACCTGCCATTGGCCGCCAACCCCCGGCCGGCCGGGTCCTTGACCGGGTGGCCCCGGCCGGGTTGAATGACGCCAATGGGGCTCGCCTCGGGGACGCCTCTCCCGGGAGGAACACGCCATGATTGAACCATCGGACGGCGGTGAGTGGGGATTCCGCCTGGCGTTGCTGGCCGGTCTGCTGGCGGCTTCCGCGGCACCGGGGAGTGCGGCTGCTCGCCGGCCGGGCGGGTACTATGGTCCGCTTGCCCGGGCGGGCGCCCGGCTGGCGTGGCGGACGCCGCTCCCGCTCAAGTGCACCGGGGCCATCCGCTCTTACCGCCTGCTTGATGAGTACCTCTATGCGATCGGGGCCGACGGCAAGGTGTGGGCCATCCGGGCGGACACGGGTGAGCGCGTCTGGACGAGGCGGCTCGCCCGGCCGGAGGAAAAGCTCTGGCCCCCGACCGCGTACCGCTCGCCCGACTTGCGTGCAGTGGTCTTCACCTCCCTCGACAAGGCGGTGTTCCTGGACCCGGCCACCGGGCTGGAGATCGAGAAGACGGATCAGGACGACCAGGGCGAGCCGCGGACCCGCACGATGGGGCCGGTCCGCCTGCGGTCGGCGACTCTCGCCTCCGTAGCAGCGTCGCCAGAGCACGTTTTCGCGATTGCACCGAACAACCGCGTTCGGCGTTACGACATCGCCGACAGCTACGAGAGCTGGCAGATGGAAACGCCGGGGCGGGTCCGGCTCGCACCGGTCTTCCTGGCCCGGTACGATCTGCTGCTCGTGGCCGACACGGGCGGGCAAGTTGCCGGCGTCAGCGGGGCCGACAGAACAAGGAAATTCACCCGGCAACTCCAGGGCGAGCCGGTCGGCTGGCTGGCGGCGGACCACGAGGCGGTGTGCGTCGCCACCTCGGAGCCCCGGCTCTACACGGTGGATCTTGCGACCGGACAGGTGCAACTTGAATACCGCTTGCCAGGCCGGCCTACGGGTGGTCCGGTCGTCACCGAAACCAGTGTCTACCAGGCGACCAGGCATGGCCTGCAGCGGGTCGGCAAGAAACAGGAGTTCCCGAACTGGCTCGCCCCCGAAGCCAAGTGCTTCCTCGCCGAGTGGCCCCGACGCGTCGTGCTGCTCCGTTCCGACGGCAAGATCGACCTGGTGAGGCGAGAGACCGGCGAGTCTCTCGATCTGGTCGATCTGGGACAGGAGAAGTTCGACGGCGCGGGGAACCCGTGGAATGACGCGGTGATCCTGGCTTCGCCGCAGGGGGAGATATGGTGCCTTCGGCCCATCGGGGCCGGCCCGCTGACGCCCGCGGATTTCAGGCCCCCAGCCCCCGAAATGCCCGAAGCCAAGGACGAACCGGCGGTGGTCGACGAGGGGACCACCGTCAAGGAAGAATCTGCCGAGGCTCCCCCCGAGGAGGAACCCGCCGAGAAAGAGGGCCCTCGCATGACGCTGGAGGAGCGGCTTATCGCCGATCCGCTTCGCCCGCAGTGACCGCCCCGCTTTCTCCCGTTCCCACGTTCTCACGTTCCCACATTCATTCGGACCTTCGAGCCTGAGCACATGTCAGCCCGCCCCCTGAACAGCCGATCCGCGGGCTCCGGCGCATGGGCTACGTCACTTCTTAGCCGCCCTCCCTCTTTTCTCTCCGCCGTCCGTCTACGCGAAAGCGGTGGGGCATTGCACCGGTTGCCACTGAAGTTCCACCACCGCCGGGTGTCCGCTATGATGGGTCCCCATGGGCGCGATCACGATCAAGCGAGCCATGATCGCCGTCTACGACAAGACGGGCATTGCCGAGTTCGCCCGGGCCCTGGTGGACGAGTTCGGCATCGAGATCATCAGCACCGGCGGGACCGCCCGGCACCTCAAGAACGCTGGCGTCCCGGTGCGCCTCGTCGAGGAGGTCACGGGTTTTCCTGAAATGCTCGATGGCCGGGTCAAGACGCTCCACCCCAGGATCCACGCCGCCATCCTCGCCGACCGTGACAACCCCGAGCACATGCGCCAGCTCGCTGAGCACGGCATCGAGCCGATCGACATGGTGGTCGTGAACCTTTACCCGTTTGAGGAGACTATCTCCAGGCCCGATTGCACCTTCGACGAAGCCATCGAGATGATCGACATAGGCGGTCCCTGCATGCTCCGCGCGGCAGCAAAAAACCACAAGCATGTGGTCGTGGTTTCTGATACGGAAGCACAAGCCAGGGCTCTCCAGGCGATGCGCGAGTGCCGCGCTGTTCCCAACGAGCTGCGCAGGTCGCTGGCTGCGCAAACGTTCGAAAAGACCAGGCGATACGATGGGAGTATCCACCGGTATCTGGCCAGCGCCGCGGATGCGCTTCCTTGCTCATTGACAGCCCGTCTCCTCCGACACACGGAGACGAGGTATGGGGAGAACCCGGCGCAAGCCGCGGCCATCTACTATCTGCTGGACGAACACAGCGACGAGGCCAATCTCCTGGCGGGATTCGACACCGACACGGGTATTCAGACGGGAGATCCCCTGATCGTCGCTGGCGAAATGTCTTTCAACAACTACGTGGATGGCAATGCGGCGTTGGAATTGTGCAAGGAACTGACGTGGACGCCGTGGCGATCGCACGCGGTGGCGTTCATCAAACACACCAACGCCTGCGGTTGTGCGATCGGCGATGATCCACTTGACACCTATCGCCGGGCGTACCTGGGCGACCCGATCGCGGCGGCCGGCGGGGTGCTGTGCATGAACTTCCCCGTCACGCGCGAGGTTGCCGACACCGCGATGCATTCGTTTGCCAACTGGGGCAAGGCCGCCGGAGCGGCGTTCTTCAAGCTCGACGTGTGGATCGCCCCCAGCTTCGACGCCGACGCGGTCGAACTCATCACGACGCCAACCGAGAAACGCAAGTGGGGAGCGACTTGCCGGCTGCTGCAGGTCGGGCCGATGGATACGCCGCCCGACCGGAACGAATTGAATTACAGGAAAATCACCCAGGGCATGCTCGTGCAGCAGCGGGACCTTATCGGCCTGAACGAGGAACAGTGGAAAGTCGTCACGAAACGGGCCCCGACGGAAGCGGAAGTAGCCGACCTCCGCTTCGCCTGGCTGGTCTGCAAGCATACCAAGAGCAACGCGATCACGATTTGCAGGGACGGCATGCTCCTCGGCAACGGGGCGGGCCAGATGAGCCGGGTCAAGAGCT
>Ga0307434_1001592_pt1 | contig 11993 bp, 8 predicted proteins | sample SalMarWE160220MG_FD_202156 | JGI IMG/M metagenome (GOLD analysis project Ga0307434, IMG submission 202156) | Salt marsh sediment microbial communities from the Plum Island Ecosystem LTER, Massachusetts, United States - WE1603-220 | ecosystem: Environmental > Aquatic > Marine > Intertidal zone >... | reverse complement strand
TATAAACGAGAGGCTCTGGTGGACGGGCTGTCACGGGGGATGAAGCAGCGGCTGAGCATCGCCCGGGTGTTGCTGCACGATCCGAAACTGTTGTTGCTGGACGAGCCGGCCAGCGGGCTGGACCCCCGGGCCCGGATCGAGATCCGCGAGCTGCTCAAGGAGCTTCATCGCATGGGCAAGACGATCGTAATCAGCTCGCACATTCTGCACGAGTTGGCCGAACTATGCTCGACCGTGGGCATCATCGAACGGGGCGAGCTGTTGTTCCACGGATCGGTCGATGAGATCACCCGCCGGGTCCGCATGGGGACCCGGGTCCAGATCCGGGTGGCTAACCGGATCGAGCTGGCCGCGAGGGTGCTGGAGAAGCTGGAGCCGGTCAAGAGCGTGCAACAGAACGACCGCTGCCTGTCGGTCGAGCTCAAGACCGAGACCCATGATTTCTCGTTCCTGGCCCGGGCGTTGATTGAGAAGCGGTTCGCGATCCAGGAGCTGCGGGAAGAGGAGGTCAACCTCGAGACCGCGTTCATGCGACTGACGAAGGGAATCGTGCAATGACAACCTCCCTGCTGCGACGGCTGATGCCATGATGAACTCTACGCCTTACTATCTTGTTGGTTCGATTGCCGTCTGTGCGCTGGTGACGTTCGCTGAGGATGCGGGCAGGGTCTCGGTGCCTGACGACCCGATGTCCCGGCCGACGGAATACGGCATCCGGTTCACGCCTAAGATGGCCCGGGGCATGAGTGACATCTTCGCCCGGCACGTGTGCGTTCATCACTACAAGCTGGACGAGTCCCGGGTTGACGAGGCCTCGGAAGCGATCGCGCGCCGGCTCATGGAACTCGCCCACGCCAACGACCGGGATCAGCGCGGACAGGAGTTGGCCGAGTTCGCGATTGGTGAAGTGTTCAACGAGTTGGCCAAGAGCAGGAACGGCCGCGGGCTGGACGGCCTGCCTCGCAACCTGGGCATGGGCATCGGCAAACGCATCCTCCCGATGATGCCGGACCTGCGCGAGTGCGTCCGCAACGTCGGGCAGGATCTCCGTCCCATGCTGGCCATGAAAGAGCAGCTCAAGCTGGGGCGGGATCTGATCCTCATCAAGACCGGCCTCGACGCCTTCGAGGCGAACATGAAGCTGTGGGCCGCCGGCGACGTCGATCCCCACGCCAATCCCTTCGAGCCCCGCGACAAGGAAATCGAGACCGACGAGAACGGCGAATCCCAGGCCCTGAAAATGGCCCGCAGTCGGGCCCAAGATGACCTCGAGAAGCAATGGTCCGAGTGGGAGAAGTACGTCGAGCAGGCCAAGGCATTCTACGAGTTCGACGAGTCCCAATCCGCCACCGCCGGTTCCGTCCTCCGGGAACTGACCGAGCGGGCCAGGTCGGTCGTCCAGGATGAGACCTGGCACAAGCAGGCCTACCGGAACCGGGTCTGGGCCTCCATGTTCTGGGCCCTGAGGTTGGGGCGGAACAATCCGTTGCGGGAGTGCATTGAGGAGCACTATCGGGAGATGGCCCAACCTATCAAGGATCTGGAAGAGGAGCTCAAGCACCGGATCGACCAGATTCCGACCCAGGCCCAACGGGGCGCGGCCCAGCAGCGGATCATGGCCGCCCTGATCGAGCAGGGCTTCGAACCCGACCAGGGAGCATCAGGCGAATGAGTACCGTGGTTTCCAAACCGAGGGTGGTCGTTCTGGCGGCGATGATGCTGGTGCCGCTGTTGGCCCATAGGGTGGCCGCTACGGATGAGGATCCGCAAGGCGACGACGAGGTCATGCGACCCACCGGGCACGGGCTGCGCCTGACGCCGCAGATCGCGCGGGGATTCTGCCGGGCGATGCTGACCAACGGCGATTTGGGGCGGGAACTGAATCTGACCGAGGAGCAGGAAGCCCAGATGTCCGAGGCCCTTGCCCGACGTCTCATGCAGATGGGCCATGCCAACGGGCAACACCTGCAGCCGTTCCTGGAGACCTTCGTCGAATCGATGGTCATTCATCAGGCGAAATTCACGCCGGACAGTGCCCGGGAATTTGGCAAGCGCGCCAAGCCGGTCCTGCCGGCGATTCGACAATTCGTGAAAGGCCTCGCGGAGGACGCGCGCCCCATCCTCACGCCGGATCAGTATGCCGGATTCGAAGAGACAGCGCGTCAAGGGCTCCAGGGCGTCGACCGCTTCGAAGGCAAGATGAAGCGGTGGGCGAGCGGGGGCGCCAATGACGGTGAGGACCTCGACCATTATGAGCCCGAAGACGGACCGGCCCCCGAGGCCTCCGGCACTGACCACGAGAAACCGAAGACCCCCAAGGCGCAACATGCCCGGAACATGGCAGAGTGGGACTTGAGACGAGTCGGGCCGGGCGGATGGTTACGCTTTCTGGCTGGGGTCAAGTATTTCTTCAAGCTCGACGACGCGCAGTCCGCCGAAGCCGACCAGATACTAGCGGAGTATCAGCAACGGGCCGAGGCCGTCATGACCGACGAGTGGAAGCAGCGCATTCGACGAAACCGAACCAAGTTCCATCTTCGTCGTTCTCTGGGCGAAATCGCCAAGGCCCCATGGCTTTATCACCTTGACCGGGAGTACGAGGAGTTGTTCGCCCCGGTGGGCAAGATCGAGCGGGCGTTCCGCGCGGCGGTGCTTGCCCTGGTCACCGACGAGCAGCGCGAAGCAGCCTTCGCCGGGGTCCGCGATCGGGCGGCAAAGCACGGGCTGACGGGCAAGGGACTGGAGGATGTGGGGGCGTGGTTGAAAGAACTCTCACGAAGACGAACCGACGTGGGCAGCGGAGACAATGGGCCCACGGAGGAGTGAGACGCTGAACCGGGCGGCGCGGGATGAGGCCGATCGCAGCAGACATCACGGTGTCCTTGTGGCGGCTGCTGCCGGGGAATCCGATCGTGGTGCGGGTCGTCCAGGGCGGCAGCAAGCGGCTCGGGCACCTGTGGGTCCGCGGCGGGTACCTTCTCGTCCTGCTATTTGTCATGCTCGCCACGCAGTGGAGCCAGATGGACGCGGGCGACTCGCTGGTGGACAAGGCCAAGGCATCAACGCGGGTCTTCGAATACATCTCGATCCTGCAACTGGCGATGATGTGCTTTCTGGCCCCGGTGTTCACGGCCGGTGCGATTTCCCAGGAGAGGGATGCCGATACGTTCAACGTCCTGCTCACCACGCCTTTGACCAACGCCCAGATCGCGCTCGGGTCGCTGGTGAGCCGCCTGTTCTTCGTGGTCACGCTGCTCTTGTCCGGGCTCCCGATCTTCTGCATCACGATGCTCTACGGGGGCGTGACCAGCCGCCAGGTTTTCCTGAGCTTCGGCATCGCCGGGTGCACCGCGATTCTGACCGGATCGCTGGCGATCATGGTCAGCATCATGCGGGTCGGGACCCGGGGCACGATCTTCTCGTTCTACGCGGGCATCGCCCTGTTCCTTTTCGCGGGGCTGGCCCTGGGATTCTGGAACAAGACCCACGTGCCCGAGTCGATCCTCCCTGGTGCGACCGGGGGCATGAGCTGGCTGGCCCCGTTTCATCCGCTGCTGGCCCTTATGGTCGCGCTGAACAAGACGCCGCCGCCGGATGCGGCCGCGGTGGAACACTATGGCTGGCCCACCAATGCCATGCTCGCCTCTCCCCACATCACGTACATGTGGATCACGCTGCTGGCCTCGGTGACCATGGTTGCCCTGGCAACGTTCTTCGTCCGCCGGAACGCCAGGGAGGGCGAACTCAACTTGTGGACTCGGCTCTGGCGTAACCGGGTTCGCCCGATGCGCGCGACCGCCGATGGTGAGCGCACCCGGCGGGCCCGCCGGGTCTGGTCGAATCCCGTCGCGTGGCGGGAGGCCGCCACCCGCAGCAGCGCCGCCAGCAGTGACCTCGCCCGCTACGGCTACATGATCGCCGGTGTTGCCGCCGCGATCCTGCTGCTGATCGCCCATCGCGCCGGCAACCCCGCCGGGAATCCGGACCGCGTCTGGCTCGTGGCGATCGTCTTGATCGAGTTCGTCACGGTGATGCTGATGGCGGTCAACGGCGCCGCCACTTCCATCAGCCGCGAACGCGAGGCCGGCACCATGGAACTCCTGCTCACGACCCCTCTGACTTCTCGCTACATCGTGTGGGGAAAGCTCCGCGGACTCGTCAGTTTCACCGCGCCTTTGATGGCGGTGCCGGCGGCAACGGTCCTGCTGTTGGCCGTCCATGATCTCATTCGAGGCACCGACCCCCCGATCGTGCCGATGACCTCGGCCCTGGTGCTCCCTCCGCTCCTGCTGGTCTACTCGGCCCTGGGCTGCATGCTCGGACTCCACATGTCGCTCAAGAGCAAGCGATCCGTCCAGGCTGTCCTGACCAGCGTCGGGATACTGCTCGTGGTCGGATTCGGGCTGGGCCTGTGTGCCTTCGGCTTGGTGAAGGCGGCCGGCCCGCTGGGGCCATTGATGGCTCCGCTGACATTCGTCACCGCCGTCTGGATGGTGCTTAACCCGGATTACATTGTCGAGCAGATCCAGAGGACGACCGGCATGAGCGTCGCCGCCGTCCAGGCGTGCCTGGTGGCCGGCACCTTCATCGCAGTCGCTCTCTACGGCGGGATCGTCACCGCCATCTACAGGTCAATGATCAGGGACTTCGACATGATCGTGCGCAGGCAATCGCGCTGATCCGGCTTGCGGGTTCCTCAAACCGACCGATCCGGATCAGTCGTGGAACTCATGCGTCAGCAGGCCGGATTCGGCAACCTTCTGGGCCAGCTCGCGGTGGGCACGGACCAGGTCCTGGCAGATGAGGTCCATCCGCTGACGGAGATCGTGCCGCTCACGGATGATACGTGACGATACTCGACGCAGCCGGCGGTAACGGACGCGGTTGCGCTGTCGCTTCCGGTGGCGCTGGGCCGCCTCTTGAACCACGGCCACCATATCCGAGATGTCGAACGGCCTGACGAGCAGGTCGGTCACGCCCAGGCGGATCGCTTCAATTGCCTCGTCCGTGGTTGGATGATCCGCCAGCAGGATGACCGGGCACCGGTTCCTCACCCGCAGCTCGCGGGTGAACGCCAGGGTGTCAGGCGAAGACATGGAAGCCACCACCACGTCATGCCGGGCGGTCAGTTCCTCCCGCATGGCGTCAGTGGCGGACGATACGCGCGTCACCTGCGCCGACATCGCGTCGCGAAGAGACTTACCGACCATCTCGGCCAGATCGGCGTCGTCTTCGACAAGCAGGACTTCTAGACCCCGTCGCGTCATTTCTTTTCCCACTACCGGAGCAGCACCGGATCTCTCGAAAAAAGTGGCAGGCGGGAGCTTCGGCTGCGAGAGCGAGGAGGAGGAGGAGGAGAATAGGAGGAGCCTACACGTCCCGCCTGGCCCGGACTAGAGTTTTCCCTCACCTGATTCTCATTCTGACGAATCCTGTCAGGTAAGAGAGGAAACTACCTCTAAACAAGATTACCCCTTGGTCGGTGCCGGCAACTCGACGAACACCGCGGTTCCCTCACCGACCTCGCTCGACAATCGGATGCGACCGCCATTGATCTCAGCGTACCGAGCGGCGCGGGACAGACCCAGGCCCCGCCCTCGGCCCGCCGGCCGATGAGAAAAGAACGGGACCATCGCACGCTCCAGCACATCCAGCGTCATGCCGCAACCGTTGTCTTCGATCCTGATCACGGCCCTGTCATCGGCTAGATCCCCCTGACAATTGATGATCAACGTCGGATCGGAAACGTCGCCCATGGCCTCGACGGCGTTGCGGATAACTTCGTCGAATAATCTCTTGATTTGCGGCGCATCGGCCCGGATACCAGGCAAGTCGTCCGATAGGTCCAGGCGGAATTGCTCTTCGGTTAAGGAAGATTTCTCAAGCCATTCACGTCTTATCTCGCCCAATAACTCAGCCAAGGACCACTCGGTGGGGGCCGGCCGGGCGGGCTTGGCGAAATCCATCAGCTCCTCGACGATGGCGCTGGCGCGGTAAGCCTGTTCCGCAATCACGACCGCCATTCGACGCGCTTCTTCGGAAACCTCCTCGCCGGTCAGCATCTGCGCCCGCCCGCATATGACCGCCAGCGGGTTGTTCAGTTCGTGGGCCGCCCCCGACGCCATTTCGCCGACCATTGCCAGGGACCTCATCCTCGCCAGGTCGGACTGCGAGACGACAAGCCGCCGGTTCATCTCCGCCAGCTCCTGGTTCAGTTGCCGGGCCACCGCCCGGGACTCCGCGCCGCTCAGCCACACGCCAAGGCTGTCCGAAAACGCAGCCAGCGATTCATCCGAGCCCGCCCGCGGGTCCGAGCCGATCACGACCGCCCCCATGAGCCGGCGCCGATGCCGGACCGGCCAGTACCAGAGCACCGGCTTGCCCAGCGCCGCCAGCAGGCAATCGAGCAGAGGTCCAGGCAGCGTCGAGGCCCGAAGCCAGGCTCCCCCCAGATCGGAAAGCGAGGAGACGTCACCCGCCGCCGACGCCGGCAACACCGTCACCGACGGCGCACTCTCCTCCTGGCCCGGGGCGGCGATCACCAGAATCGAGCGCCTTGCCGAGAAACCGCACACCGCCGCCGGACCGATCTGCGTCACCAGTACCACCGACTTGGCCGCCGCCCGGCAGATGTCCTCGTGCATAGGTTCATCGCCCAGACCAACGCTCAGCGCCCGCAGGGCCTCGAAGCAACGCGAACGCTGCTGGAGCCCGCGGTTCGTCTGGGCCAGCGAACGGTTGACCCGTGCCAGCTCCGCGTTTGTTTCCGCGAGCCCCTCGGGGTCAACCTGGCCCGAAGTTAGGCGGTCCAGGCCGATCAACGCCGCGCGGGCCTCCATCAGGTTCGGCAACGCTGAGGTTACCTGGTGCGCCTGCTCCGTGGTCAGGCCCGCGGCCTCGGCTATCGCCGACAACGAACCATCACCGCTGTGGTTCCCTGAATAGCCGATCCGCATTTGCCGGGCGAGGCGATCGGCAGCCTGGACCAGACGCACGTGCTCGCCGTGCGCGATCCCCGCAGGTGTAGATGCCGGTGTCTGGTGATGCAGCCAGATGCTCTCGCGGATCATTGCCGGCAACTTCCAATGCGCCGCCAGCCGCTGACCTGCCACCGTGTGGTCCAGGCCGAAAACCTCCCGTTCCACGTCCGCGATGCACCCCCGCGATGCCTCAACCTTGGCGACGACCCGGTCATAGCTCTTGGGGAAACAGGCGTCCAGCGCCACCTTGCCGAGGTCATGGAGCAAACCGCAAGCGAAGACCTCCTCGGGATTCAGAGCCGCCGCCGAAACCGACCCGGCCTGCGTGGCTTTGGCCTCCGCCAACAAGCGGGCGACACAGGCCACGCCGAGACTGTGCTTCCAGAAACCGACCCGGTCCAACCGACTCGGGGCCGACTCCGCCCGACGCGAAAACGTCTCAAAGACCTGGATTGAAAGCACGAGACTGCGGACGGCGTCGGAGCCCAGGAGCGCCACCGCACGATCGACCGTGCCGGCCGTCGCCCCCATGTCCTGCCGACTCACCGTTGAAGCGATCCGGGCCGACAAACCCTCATCTGACTCGATGAGCTCCACGACGTCGCTGGCGCTCGCAGTGTCACCGGCGGTCAGCTCTAGGAGCCGCGCTGCCAGCTCCGGTAACGCCAGTAGAGACTCCATCTGCGAGAGGATCAATTCGGCTTGAGCGGGTTCGGCAGTGTGAGCGGCAACCTGTCCCGGCGTTCTTGTAGCGGTCATCCGTCACCCCTGGCCAGATGCAGCGCGGGTGCGACACGCCCATGCCGCTCAGACGTGAAGCAGCTTCAGAATCCGCGCGATCAACTCGTCAATCTGGAACGGCTTGCGAAGGAAATCATCCGCGCCGGAGGCCTTGAGTCCGGCAATCTCCTCCGGGTCGGCGACACCGCTGATGATAATGATCCTGGTCTCGCAGAAGTCGGGGTTTGACCGGATTGTCCTGCACACTCGATTGCCGTCGATGTCCGGCAGCTTGTAGTCCAGCACCAGGCACTCCGGGCGGAACTCCTGGGTCAACATGCCCGCCTCATACCCTCCCCGGGCCACCTCGACATCGAACCGCCCGTCCCGCTCCAGCAGTTCCACCAGCATCTCCAGGATGGCCTCGTCATCATCGACCGCCAGGATCCGCCTCTTGCCGGAGTCCAGGTTGTCCAGAGGGATGCCGTTCTCCTTCATGAACTGCAAGAGGCTCTCGCGCGGAATCCGCCGGAACCGCGATCCCGGAACGCGAAATCCTTTGAGCTTGCCACTATCGAAGCAGCGGATGACTGTCTGCTGACTGACCTTGCAGATCCCCGCAACCTCGCCCGTGGTGTAGACGCTCTTGAACGCCGCCTTCTCTTGCCTGGCCACCGGCATTTCCCCTATCTCACCGACCAGTACACCCGGCTCATTTGGCGTACCCGGCCGAGATTCCCTATCTTAGCCACTTTTCCTGAATACTCTACCAGTCGCGCCGGGGGCGCGTCAACTCGGGTCCATGACACTTTGGGCGGCTCGTCGGAAAGCGCCGCCCCCCAGGTGTTTCCGAGCCGCGACTGTAAGGAAGCGGACCCCTCTCCGTAGCGCGCCCATAGGGAGGCGGCCCTGGCGCATCCGCAGATACTCCCCTCCCTGACGGTCGGGGTTCGGAAAAGCGAGGTGCCGCCCCGCTGCCCGCCCGAAGGTCCCCGCCGGAACTGTCATGCGCCCCGTCAACTCAGACCAGCGGCGGTTCGCCGGCCAGACGCTTCGTTTCGCGGTGGACCGGCCTGGCTCTGGGCATCTCCCTCTTGTCTTCTCCGTGCTCTTTGTACTACAAACCTTCGGAATCTTCGCGGCGCACGAAGATTCTTTCCCACCCTGGGATGCCGCCCCATGGACCGAAGAACATCACCCATCGCTGCCGCTTGCGGCTTCGCGCCCCCATTCCCGAATCCCCAGTCCCTATCCCTCCCTTTTCACTTGGGTTGCGGGCGGAGCCCGCGCCAGGCCTTCGTGGTGAATAATCCGGGTCAGCGGTTTTGGACTTGACACCCGCGCATGTTTGGTATATGTTAGGTATAAGAAGGGGCACCTGCGGGCCAGAACGGGGGAACCAATGAAACGGGAAACAGTCAACCGCAACGGGCTGGAGAAAGCGAAGCCCCGCCGGGGGCGCGGGGGCAACGGCTCCGGGGTATCTGGGATCAGACAGCCAGGCCCGGTCATGACGCCGGAACAGCAGGCGTTGGCGTCCCGCCACATCGGCCTGGTGGGGGTGCATCTGCGCACCCGGGTCCCGACGCCTGATGGGCCGATGCGGCACCGGGAGTACGACGACCTTTTTCAGGAAGGGTGCGTGGCATTGGCCCGGGCCGCCGTCCGGTACGATCCGCGGCGGGACGGCGAATTCGCCGCCTACGCATTGCCGCGAATCCGGGGCGCGATTCACACCGCCCTCCATGAAAGGTTCTCTATCATTCCGGTGCCGGCCCGGGTGACGGCCCGGGCAAGAGCCTCCGGTCGGCCGTCCCCCTTTCCCGCCCAGGCACCTCCTGATGCCCTGAGTGAGAACCTAGCAATCGAGGTGCCAATCGACCCCATGCCACGTGGCAGGGGGGAGACGATCCGGCATGCGGTGCGTCGGCGGTTCGAGCGGGCGGTTCGGCAAGCGATGGCGGAGCTGCGAAACCGGCGGTGGCGGCGGCGGAATCCGTGCAGCATCATGGCCTGCATTGCCGCAGAGCGGCTGTTGATCTCGCAGGAGTGCGAACGAACGCCGCTGCGCCAGATCGCCCGGCAAACCGGTGTGTCCAGTAGCAGGGCCTCCGCGTACGAACGGCAACTAACCGACACCGTCAGCCAACACCTCGCCCGCGATGTACAGGTGGCCTTGCTCGTCCAATTCGCGAGTGAGGACCCGGCCGGATATGAGAGCAGGGTAGACCAGCGCCGCCGAGAACTCCTCCAGCAAGCTGAACTCGACACCTTCGACGCCCGTTTTCAGACGCTCGAGCGATCTGCCCGGGCGGAACTCATCTACGCCATGATCGAGCATTCGGCAGCGGCGGTGCCAGAGGTAGCTCGTAATCTGCACCATCTGACCGACTCGGACGACTGCAAGCCTCTATCACACCTTGCGTGAAAGGGAAATGGTCGCCAATCCTGAATCAGATGCGATCGCCCTGGAATCAACCTCCCAACGCCGGGCCGTTTCTTGACGGGGATTGGAGCCGCTCTTATGGTACGTGCCTTTCGTGATGAGGGCAGGCAAGATGAATCTGGTAACTGGTGCCACCGGTCTGCTGGGCAGCCACATCGTGGAGCAACTCCGCCGGCGGGGTCGGGCGGTTCGGGCCCTGGTTCGGTCGGGAAGCGACGTTTCCTGGCTCAAAACGCAGGACGTCGAACTGAGTGAAGGGGACCTGTCCGATCGCCCATCCCTCCAGCGGGCGTGTGAGGGCATCACCACGGTCTATCACGCTGCGGCACGGGTGGGCGACTGGGGCCCCTGGCGTGATTTCGTGCGTACCACGATAGAGGGGACCCGCAATCTAGCGGCTGCCGCGGCCGCCGCCCACTGTGATCGTTTTATTCACATAAGCTCGATAAGCGCACACGGACACCCCGACGGCGACGGCCTGGTGCTGGACGAAACCGCACCATTGGGCGTGCACCTGCATCACTGGAGCTACTACTCCCGGGCCAAGGTCCAGGCCGAACGCGACCTCTGGCCCATGCACGAGGCGGGCAAGATCAAGCTCACCGTGATCCGCCCGAGCTGGCTTTACGGGCCGCGAGATCGCGCGACGATCTTCAGGCTTTCCCGGCTCCTGCACGAAGGCAAGATCAAGATCCTCGGCGACGGGGAGAATCGGCTCAATGTGGTCTACGCCGGCAACGTGGCCGAAGCGGCCATCCTGGCTGCCGACTCCGACCGGGCGATCGGCCAGGCCTACAACTGCTGCAACGACGGGGAAATGAAACAGATGCAGTGGATGAACCTGCTCGCCCGCGAGCTCGGCGCGCCCCCGGTCACCAGGCACGTGCCTTACCGGCTGGCCTACACCATCGCGTTTTTCCTGGAGTGCATCGGACACGCCCTAAAGTCGAAAAAGCCCCCGATGATCACCCGCTACGCGGTTTGGCTCATGGGCCGCCGCTGCTACTTCAGCGCCGACAAGGCCCGCCGGGAGCTGAATTGGCAGGCCACCGTGTCCTACGAGGAAGGCGCCAAGAGAACGATTGCCTGGCTCCGCGAGCAGGAAGCGGCACAGCCGGTTTGAGGAGACTAATTGTCCGGCTTGTCGAGCTCGAAGGCAGCGTGAAGGACCTGCAGCGCGTGTTCGCCGTGCTTCTCGTCAACGATGCAACTGATAACGATCTCGCTGGTCGAGATGTTCTGGATGTTGATCCGGGCCTCCGATAGGGCGCTGAACACCTTGGCCGCGACGCCGGTGTGGGTCTTCATGCCGATTCCGACGACGCTCACCTTGGCGAGGCTCTCATCGACTTCGACCTGCTTGATGCCGATGTCGTCGGCCATCTCCTGGCAGACGGTGGCGGCCTCCCCGACATCGGCCTGGGTGGTGGTGAAGCCGATGTTCGCCTCGTGCCCGTGCTCATAGATGTTCTGGATGATGTCGTCTACGACGATGTTGTGCCTGGCAACCCGGGCGAAGATCCTGGCGGCAGTGCCGGGCTTGTTGGGTACGCCGATCAACACGACGCTCGCCATATCACGTTTGAGGGCGACGCCCCGGACGACAATGTTCTCCATTCCAGCGGTCTCAGCCACGATCATGGTCCCTTCTGCGTCGGTCAGCGAACTGCGGACGTGAATCGGCACGTTGTATTTCTTGCCGAACTCGATGGATCGCGAGTGCATGACGCCCGCCCCAAGGGAGGCGAGCTCGAGCATCTCGTCGTAACTGACCTGGTCCATCTTGCGGGCCTGGGGCACGATACGGGGGTCGGTGGTATAGACGCCATCGACGTCGGTGTAGATCT